>ENA-UZXC01001299-UZXC01001299.1-metagenome-genome-assembly--contig:-Day-2-25m-contig-1299_pt1 | contig 20871 bp, 19 predicted proteins | sample MGYA00260340_ERZ794900 | MGnify/ENA metagenome assembly ERZ794900 | reverse complement strand
CCAGAGCAGCTTGCTAATTATGATGGCGAAGGCAATGTTCAGCGTATTCATCGAGAAGAGTTTCAACATGAGCAGTTGGTTAATCGATCAGACGGTGTTGTTCCCTTTGTTATGATTGGCGGCCATGCGGCCTGGGAAAACAACGAATTTACCTCTGATTTAGGGCAAAAACCAATGGGCCGTTTGCTGCGCGCTCTTAATTAGAAAAGGCTGTAGTTCTTCTCCAATGCCAAGAGATGTTTTTTTAAAGGTAAACCGCCACCATAACCACCCAAGCTGCCATCGCTTGCAATAACGCGGTGGCAGGGAATGATAATAGCTAGCGCATTAGCTCCGTTGGCACTTCCTGTCGCCCGCACAGCGCCTTTGTTTCCGACAGCTGTCGCCAGTTCGAGGTATGAAACTGTTTCTGAGTAAGGTATGTCTAACAATGACTGCCAAACTTTTTTCTGGAATTCTGTGCCCACGGTCAAAAGAGGCACATCAAAGCTTTTGCGGCTACCTGACCAGTATTCTTTTAATTGCGCCTTGGTTAACTCCAGTACTTTATTACTTTGCTCAGTAAAGCTCGCTTTAAGACCCTGTTGTATTCGCTTATCAACAGATTCGCGCATTTTTCTATATCTAAAATCACATAGACATAGTTTGTCCTCGAAGGAGCCTAATACGAATTCCGCTTTTGGAAGCTTAAGATATTGAATATGGATTTCATTTAACATATTCATTATCGGAGTAAACTGATTGCTAAGGCTGACATTATTATTCCAATAATTACCTCTAGGATTTGCCACGCTCTAGGCTTTTCAAACACAGGAATTAACACGCGAGAGCCATAGCCAAGGCTATAAAAGAATACAAAAGATGCACTTATAGCCCCCAAAGTAAATGCCTCTATGTTGTCTGAGTATTGAGTCGAAATTGAGCCCAGCAACACTACTGTATCAAGATAAACATGTGGGTTCAGCCAAGTAAAACCTAGGCAGATCAGAGCAATTTTAAGCGCGGACTCAGGAGCGGAACCCTCTGGATTAAGGCTATGCCTCGTCTTATATGCAGAGTAAAAACTCATGGCGGCATAAACCATTAAAAAGGCTGCGCCACCAAAGCGAGCTATTTGTTCAGCGATTGGAAAGCGTTCAACCAGCGCCCCAAACCCTGATACCCCAAGTGAAATTAATATCGCATCAGACAGAGCGCAGATGGTGCAAACTAAAAAGACATGCTGTTTTTTTAGTCCTTGTTTCAGCACAAAGGCATTTTGAGCACCAATCGCTAGAATTAATGATAGCCCAAGAGCAAAGCCGGGAAGATATGCCTGCATGAAATTAAAAAGCCCTAGAATCAGTCGATGAAGAAGTATAACTCAATAAATTATTTCTGTGCTTGAATCCCTTGTTATGAGGTGGTTAAGCGCAGTTTCCACCGGTTCCACCAATAAAAACCCTCAACCCGAAAGGATTCAGGTTGAGGGTTTTTATTGGCCGTTGATTTTGGAATGAAGACGCGTAGCGGATTTCGGTCGAGCCACTTAGTGACGAGACAGCGCAGTCCTTTTGTTATATTCCTAAAGTTGCTATGCCATTTACTATGCCCTGACAGGGGCCATTAGATAAATTCCTTATCTGACAAAAATCCACTAGACTCATGGATATGCTGGAATCCATTATTAACAACTGGATCGTCCACCAAACAAGTGATTTAGGAGTCACTTCGCATAACTAAGTACCTAGTAAATACTCATACAGGCCAGTATATCTGGTCATGTATGGGTCGTTTAAGTTCTATCACTATTTTTATCGATCGACAATCTAATGCCGGCTGACATGTGCTACGGGAGAGAAGAGACTGTATTAAGCCAAAAGAACCGGATTAAACTGAACCCCATCGCCTTTTGGAGGAAAAACCATTATTGTCCTCAACGAACACACAATTTGACGAGCTAAACCGCCTCTTAGATCATCGCCAGTTACCTAGAAGATAACCAGCTGGCGGGTTTTATTTTCTGGATCGTCTGTGCATGCAGTACAAAAACATATCGATTACCTGAGCCAATCTTGGCGGCGCAATACAACATACTATCAATCGTTGTGCGGCTGAGCATTAAAAGAGTGGCTGCAAATTACTATTAGAGAGAGTGCGCTAAATTTTTATAGGGATAATTACAACTAAGGCTCGTAGTGTAGTATTCTACCGGTTCATAAATGATACAAAAGTATCTCATAGTGAGAGGATCCTGCATTGGTAAAAAACACAGTTAAATCTCCCAAAAAGGGCATTCAAGTAATTGCTCGCGCGGCCACAATTCTGCGGGCATTAGAGCGTGAGCCTAAGGGGCTAAGTTTGGGCAAAATAGCCCAGAGAGTGGGGCTCTCTAGGTCGACCGTACAGCGGATTGTCGATGCGCTTACAGAGGAGCATCTGTTAATCGGTGCTTCGCCTACCACTGGGGTTAAGTTAGGGCCTGCTATCCTGCGCATGGCAAGTAATTCCAGCTTTGACTTCATTGAATTTATTCGACCATATATCAATGAATTATCTAAAGAGACTGGAGAGACGGTGGATGTATCCGAGATACAAAAAACACGGACCGTGTTTGTGGATCAGGTGGTTGGTTCAGCTCGCCTTAACATTGTCTCTTCAATCGGAGAATCTTTTCCCTTGCATTGTCTGGCGAGTGGAAAGGCAATGCTGTCTACATTTACCGAGGCTGACTTTCATAAACGCATGGGTCGCAAGCCTCTCGATGAGCATACGCCCGCTACAATTACTAGTATCAGTAAGTTGTTTGATGAAGTGCAATTAGTAAAGCAAAGCAATATCGCATTCGATCGTGAGGAGCATATTGTCGGAGTGAGTGCTATCGGGACACCACTACAGGAGCCTGGTGGTAATCTTTATGCTGTTTCAATACCTGTTCCCACAGTCCGTTTTAAACAGAAAGAGAAGCAATTGGTGAAGGCTTTGCTTAATTGTCGTGCGCGTATCCTTGATGAATTTGCATCATAAATACCTGTTGTCGATCGCAGGCTTTATTCAATTTAATGTGTCCTGAAGAAATGTGGGTCCGCAGTCGTTCGTTATCATTTAAGCGAGCTTTAGAGTCTTGCATTTTGAATGCCAAGGAGGACGTTGATATGGGTGCTACTCGGCTATTATGAGCAGGTAATTAAGTTATCGCATAGTAATTCATCTGTATTGACAGGCAATTCAATATTCGAGATACTCATTGTCACTAGTCCCTTGAGATGGAGCGTATAAAAATTGAAAATTAGCATTCTGGCGGCCAAGTGCATTTCCGCAATTGATTATTTTCTTCGCCTCTTTGTTGAGGAGATTGTCGCATGAACATTGTTCTAGTGTTGGTTGTTCTCTACAACGTTCTCGTTATTGGCGGTATAGGGCTGTATCTGTCTCAAAGAGAGAAAGCGTCTGGGCAGGTGACCGATATGGCCACCGGTGGCAGGAATGCCAATTTAGCTATGTTCTCTGTAACAATGGCAATTACCTATTTGGGTTCTGCTCATGTCTATGGGTTGATGGAAATGTCTTTCGTGATGGGTGCGGTTGCGCTCTGGTTTTCCTTTGCTCATACCATTTTGATGTGTGTTATATGCTTGGGAACGGGCCAATGGGTCCGGCGCTTAGGTTGTGCAACGATTCCTGAACTTATCGGTCGTATCTACGGAAAACAAATGCGTACTATCACTGCCTGTATTAGCGCCATGGTTGTTTTCGGATTGGTAACATTAGAGACCCAGACCTTGGGTATAGGCATATCTGCAATTAGTGGTTGGGCGCTCGGTTGGGCTGCGGTGGTAGGCGCAATTTTAGGCACCGCCTATGTAACCATGGGTGGTATCAAACAAACCATGTGGGTCAACCTAGTAAATGCCATCGTAATGTATGCATCTATCATTATTGCGGGCATTTATTTGGCATTTGTTCTACCTGAGGGCTGGGAAGGTGTACGGCAGCACTATGTCACAAATGGTCAGGATTATAAGTTGAGCATATTCGGTACACCTGATCTATTAGTGGGGTTTTCGCTCGCGGCGGTTTTCTCTGTTGTGTTCGCTCAGTCCGTAAATCAGCAGGGTATGGCGGCTGCAATGTCCGCGAAAGATGAAAGTGTTATCAGACGTTCCCTCTGGATTGCCGCGCCTGTAAACGGATTGTTTGGAGTGTTTCCTGTACTTTGCGGTTTGGCAGCGGCAACTATTCCAGAATTTGCTGAGTTAGGTCCAAAATTGGCCGGCGCAACATTGGTAGTAAAACTTCTTCCAACTTGGTTAGTGGTGCTGGTGCAAGCCGGTTTCCTGGGTGCTCTGCTGTCAACCTTCGCTATGTCGGCACTGGCTCCAGCGACGATATTCGCTAAGGATATCGTCGGCGCAAACACAAAAGGTGGGCTCACACCTGAGCAAGAGATGCGGCTTATTAGGAGTGTGATCATCATTGTCGGTAGTCTCTCTGCGGCTTTAACGTTTTTTAATCATCCTAATGTTATTCGCGCGATAACATGGTTGTTTGCTTGGCTTGCCCCATTGTTCTTTATTATTGTTGCAGGCCTGTTTTGGAAGAGAAGTACAAAGGTAGCCTTTGTAGTTGTCATCTGCTCTTGGCTGATTAATTGCGTCTGGTCAATCGGTCCGATCAAGCAGTTTGCTGTTAGTATTGTTCCGGGGACTGCTGTTCTTGAGAATGCGCATATTACTGCGATAACCGCCTTTGTCTTGACGGTAGCACTTTATACCTTCGCAAAAAACACTAAGCCGGCTCTGTTTAGTGATGCTTACCTGCAAGAGCAGCCGACAGGAGGATTAGCATAATGAACTTTGCACTAGAACTGTTTTTAACGACCCTTGGTATGATTTGTTTCTTAGTCATTGTGGCTGAGGTAATTTTTAGAGTACAGGGTCGGACTAGAGGTGATAAATAATGGATCAAACTGATGTGTGGATGATAGGCGTCGGAGCTTTTGGGATGGTGTTCTATCTCTTAGCCATTTTTTATCAAAATAATGCGGATGATCAGGATTAAGGGTCGCTCGCAACTGTAACTTTAAATCGTAGTAAACATGCTACATATGCTGGGTGATGAGCAAATAAGCCTCTCAGTGGAGGCTTAAGAGCATTTTTTTGCATGATAGTAAAAAATTAAAAAGTGACTTTGTGGCTACCTTTAAGGTTGAGCATTTCGCGAACGTCATCTGGACTAGCAACCTCATAGCCCAATTCCTCGATAATCCTGCGCACTTTTCGTACCTGTTCAGCGTTTGATGATGCCAGTTTTCCGCGTTCAATAAAGAGTGAATCCTCCAAGCCTACACGCACATTACCGCCCATCATAATTGCCTGCGTGGCAAATGGCATTTGTGCGGCTCCTGCGGCCATTACCGACCATTGATAGTCATCACCAAAAAGACGATCCGCTGTTCGTTTCATAAAGATTAGGTTGTCTAGGTCAGCGCCAATGCCGCCTAGAATGCCAAATATAAACTGTATAAACACCGGTGCCTTAAATAACCCTGTATCCATACAAAATTTAAGATTGTACAAATGCCCGACATCGTAACACTCATGTTCAAACTTCACGCCGTGTTTCTGACCGAGGCTCTTTTCAACTTGTGCAATATCTTTAAAGGTATTTCTGAAAATATAGCTATCAGATTGCTCGATATAGTCTTTTTCCCAGTCAAATTTAAACTGATCATATCGCTTGGCCAGTCCGTGAAAAGAAAAATTCATGCTTCCCATGTTGAGTGAACTCATCTCGGGAGAAGCGATATCTGATGGTTTAATTCTATCTTCGATTGTAGTCAGCAGACTGCCACCCGTTGAGATATTGATTACAGCATTTGTTTTTGACTTGATTTCTGGAAGGAAATTCATGAAGTGATCAGGGTTGAGTGAGACTGAGCCATCCTGTGGATCTCGGGCATGGATATGTAGGACTGCGGCGCCTGCTTCTGCGGCTTCAATGGCCTGACGAGCAATATCCTCAGGCTTATAAGGTAGTGCATCTGACATCGTTGGTGTGTGAATGGCGCCGGTCACAGCACAAGATATGGCTACTTTTCCGAGTTTTTTTGGCATGGAATCTCCTTGCATAAATTAAATTACGTACTGCATTATGAGTTAAGATAATTGTCAGACAATACAGTTAGCCAGGGAATTGTCAAGTGAATCCTTCTTCTGAGACAGGATGAATAGGTCAATGTGGGTTCACAAATCGCTTGACTTCGGTTATTTGTAGTGTAACGTATTGTGGTACAGATATATCGTATTACAATATTATAAATTATCAAAATAAGGTGGAAATAATGACTGGATGGGAACATGGTGATTGGCGTGATGAGAATTTGTGCCAATTTGAGGAGAGTAATCTGCTCAATAAAATGGGTTTGGAATTTTACGACTTAAGTCACCCTTGGGGGTTAGGTCAGCCCTGTTGGCCCTATTTCGAAGATGTAAAAATCGAGCGCTTGCATGGCATGGCCAAGACGGGCGGAGTGCTTACGCAAAAAATCACTACTGTTATGCATTCTGGCACTCATATTGATGCGCCCGCGCACGTGGTTCCAGGTACCGCATTTATGGACGAAGTTCCACTGCCTTACTTTTTTGGCTCTGGGGTAATCTTGGATATACCCAAGCAAAAGTGGGAGATGGTGACTGCAGATGACTTAGAAAGTGCGACGCCGCAAGTACGAGAGGGAGATATTGTTATCGTTAATACGGGCTGGCACAAATACTATGGAGACAACCAGCACTACTATGGTTACGCACCAGGTTTTGGTCGTGAAGCAGGCGAGTGGTTTGTTGAGAAGAAAGTCAAAATGGCCGGTAATGATACGCAAGCGCTAGATCATCCTTTGGCTACGGCTATTGGTCCTCACGGTCCCGGAAAGCCTCACGGGCTGCTGCCAAACGTCTGTGCCGAATATAAAGAGGCAACAGGTCGTGATGTTATAGACGATTTTCCTGAGTGGGAACCTTGCCACAATATTATGTTATCTAATGGAATTTGTGGTTTTGAAAACGTCGGTGGAGATATTGATAAAGTTACTGGAAAGCGTGTCACTTTCGCAGCGTTCCCCTGGCGTTGGAAGAAGGGTGATGGCTGTATCGTGAGACTGGTTGCTATTTTGGATCCAACGGGCAACTTCCGCATTGAAACGGGTGCCTCAGAATAATAGCTTCCATTTAAGAGGGCCAGTTATGGAGATTACACGGTTTAAGGATGTGCGCCGTTACGATGCACCGAAACACTATGATATGCGTGGATTGCGGCTTCAGGGTTTTGATGCCAGTGCGTCAACATTTGCCTGGACAGGTTTGTCGCACTTTCTGCCTGGTGGCGGGGCTGAGATGGATACTAGCCCATTGGAAAAAATCTATGTGGTGATAGANNATTTATTGTCACGACTCGATAGTTGTTTTATTCCCGGCGGAGAAGCTCGCGCCATACGCAACGAAGGTAATACGGTGGCCACTATGCTGGTAATCATGCCTTATCCGGAGGGCAGTTCATGAGTTTGCCCTCAATCGATTGTTCAGATTTATTCAATGTTGCGGGTAAGTCAGCTGTGGTGATCGGCGCAACCGGATCCTTTGGTCAGGTAGTGTGCGCCACATTGGGAGATGCCGGTGCCAAGCTAACCATTGCCGCTGGCAATGCGTCTAACTTAGCTGATTTAGCAGTAGACTTGCGGGAGGCTGATATTGCCACGGTTGATATTGCTCGTCGGCCTGACAGCGAGGCGGATTGCAGTGCCATCGTGGCTGCTGCGGTAGAGGCATACGGCGGTATCGATATCCTCGTAGTGGCCTCTGGTATGAATGATATTTCCCCAATTATAGATATGGAGCCCGAGCGCTTTCAAAAGGTCATGTTGGCTAATGTCGATGGCGCTTGGTTAATTGCGCGTGCTGTTGGTAGGCAGATGATTGCTCAGGGACGGGGCGGGAAGGTGGTATTCACCTCTTCCGCGCGGGGGAAGTTGGGTCATCCGGCGGGTTATTCTGCCTACTGCACATCGAAATCAGCGACAGATGGAATGACCAGAGCTCTGGGATGCGAATGGGGTTCTGTTGGTATCACCGTCAATGCTATTGCGCCTACGGTTTTTCGCTCTCCTGTCACTGCATGGATGTTCGAAGACAATGAGAGTGCTAGTAAAGTTAGAGAAGGATTTTTGTCGCGGGTGCCCATTGGTCGCCTCGGGGAGCCGGAGGATCTTGCTGGTCCTTTGTTATTTCTTTGTTCCGCGGCATCGGATTTTCACACTGGACATGTCATCTATGCTGATGGCGGCTATACGGCGGGTTAAGCGGGTATGCAGGACTTAAATAATATAGTGGTTATTGGTGGTGGCCTGATGGGGGCTGGTATCGCTCAGGTGTTTGCATCAAACGATTGTAAGGTTAAGGTGTTCGAACCGAACCAAGAGGTTCGGTTGTCACTTCAAGACCGCGTAGCAGAGAATCTCAAGCTGATGGGCTCCGATATTGCAATTGCCGAGCTCATAGAAGTATGCGGCGATTTAGAGGAGGCTGTAGCCTCTGCACAGTATATCACCGAGGCGGCCCCTGAAAAGCTGGATCTAAAGCGATCGATTTTTTCTGATTTGGAACGCCTAGCACCAGTTGATGCAATTTTGGCGAGCAATACCTCTGTCATACCCATCACACATATAACCAGAGGGTTAGAAACTGCATATCGTATGGTGGGCACTCATTGGTGGAACCCGCCTTATCTGGTGCCTCTGGTAGAGGTGATACAGGGTGATGGGACTTCACAGGACACTATCGACCTCACTATGGCCCTATTGCGAGGAGTTGGTAAAGAGCCAGCACATGTTAAAAAAGACCGCCCCGGATTTGTTGGTAATCGTTTACAGCACGCCCTATGGCGAGAGGCGATTGCCATGGTAGCTGAAGGTATCTGCGATGCCCGCACGTTGGATACCTGCGTCAAAAACAGTTTTGGTCTGCGTCTTCCCGTGCTGGGTCCTCTGGAAAATGCAGACCTAGTAGGACTAGATTTAACCCTCGATATTCATCGCACAGTGATTCCCGAGCTCGATAGGAGTTCCGGTCCAAACCCTTACTTAGAGCAGCAGATTGAAGCAGGTCGTTTAGGGTTTAAAAGTGGTGAGGGATTCCGGTCGTGGACAGAAACTGAAATGAGAAATTTGCGGAAACAGCTATCTGTATATTTGGTCAATGCACAAAAGCAGTAATCGAGGTAATGGCGGAGCATTAAGATACGGCTTAAGTTTCATAATGTGATACACATGTATTGAAAATTGGTACTGAATCGCCCATGGTGGACAACGGAAAATATAATAATCCAGCGTTTTAAATGTATTAATGGGTTGTAAGTGCTAAATATTAACTAAGGGGTTGAAAATATGAAGTCAAAAAAATTTAGTCTTAAAAAATTTAAACTTACTACGGCAGCACTCGCTGGTATTGGAGTTTTTGCGACTCCCTCATTACTTGCGGCGGGCATAGAAGAAATTATTGTGACGGCGACAAAACGAGATGAAGGTATTCAGGAAATACCAATTTCGGTTACGGCGTTCTCGCAGTCCGATCTTGATATAAGAGGCCACAATAATCTGCAAGGGATGCAAGAGGTAACGCCTAATTTAGACTTCTCTATTCAGTCTGCAGGACAAAATGTGGCGCGCGTAACGCTTCGAGGTATTGGTACGGAAACTCTTGTCGGTGGTGGTGATCCCGGAGTTGCGTTACATATTGATGGTGTTTATGTGGGTCGAAATATAGCCTCAGCGGCAGATATATTCGATATTGAGCGTATAGAAGTGTTGCGAGGCCCTCAGGGCACATTGTATGGCCGCAACGCAAATGGTGGATCGATCAATATTGTGACTAAGCGTCCAACCGATGAGCTCGAAGGCAAAGTTGATATTACTCTTGGTAATTATAATCAACGTAAAATTCGCGGCGTCATAAATGTACCTCTCGGGGAGAGTGTGAATTCTCGATTAGCTATGTTTACTGACCAAAGAGATGGCTATTTAAAGAACCTTTACAATGGCCGTGACCTCGGAGAAAACGATAAGTCAGGAGCACGGCTGTCGCTACTCTGGGAATCAGATGCGGGAAATGAAGTGCTTATAAAAGGGTTTCATACAAAGTCCGGGGGTACTGGACCTGCGTCACGCTTTTTGGGAACTGATTATGATGAAACAGATAATGGTTACTCCGACTTGCGCTTAGTGGGTATCTCAAGTGGCAATCCTAATGGCCCAAGACCTCCAGCAGGAGCAAGAGTTACAGCTGACTCTTATTCACTTGCAACCACTGCAATAGGTGAGTCAGTTTTACCTAGGCCAACCGGCTTCTATGAAGTCAGAAAGGACGCCCCAGAATTTGTTTCCACTGTGATGGAGGGTTTAGATGTAGAGGTGAATTATAGTATCTCTGATAATGTTCTTCTCCGTTCGATAACCTCCTATCAAACAAATAATAATGAAATTTTAGTAGATTCGGACAATTCCGAGCTACCACTAGAAACCCGTCAGCGAGACACTAATGCAGAGCAATACAGTCAAGAATTTAATTTAGTATCACAAGACGATGCCCAATTACAGTGGCTTCTTGGCGCTTACTATTATCACGAGAAGATAAGTGGCGACTTTGAAACTATTGTTCCACCCGGACAAGTTCCTTTAGATACTACGCTTTCCCCTGGGGCTGTAGCTGGTGGGGGTGGGATGCGTCAGTTTCGTGATATGCTGCATGAAACTGATTCCTATGCTATTTTCGCTCAGCTCACTTATGATTTCTCTGATCGCCTAAGTGCTACGCTCGGCGCCAGATATACTTGGGATGAAAAATACAATTATCGTAGCACTGGCGGTCAAGTTGATTTGACCAACGGTTACGTCGCTGCAGGCGGTGGCCACATTGGTACATTTGCGCCTTCAGCAGGCAAAGAAACCTGGAATGAGCCCTCCTATCGGGGAAGTGTATCTTATAATTTCACTGACGATAACCTCATATTTGCAAGCTATTCTCATGGATACAAGTCAGGCGGTTTTGACTTCAATGGGGGTGCGTTTGAAGAAGATGGTAGCAATATTGATGGTGGAGCGCAGGTTCCATACGAACCAGAATTTGTAAATGCTATTGAAATAGGCTCGAAAAATACATTTCTTGATGACAGAGTGCGTTTGAACATAACTGCGTTTACTTATGATTATGAGGATCTCCAAGTTTTTAGGCTAACAGGTGACGGTCCATTAACCGATAATGCAGCGACATCAAGTATTAGGGGTGTCGAATTAGAGTCTCAGTATTTACTAACCGATAATCTTCAAATTGATGCAACTTATGCAAGGCTTGATGCGACCTATGATGAGTACATTGTAGAGCGTCCCACGCTGCAAGATTTTGCGGGGAATAACCTTAACTACGCACCTGAAATGACTGCCAGCCTTGGAATGCAATATACAATGCCCATGAGTCAGGGCGATCTAGTGTTGCGTATGGACATGTCCCGAAAAGGCAAAACATATTTTGATCGTGCCAATACAGCGTTTGATACTCGAGAAGCCTTCAATCTCGTTAATGCCCGCGTGCGCTACAATTCTGACAACTGGTTTGTTAGCTTATTCGCACAGAATCTCACTGATGAGGAATGGATAACGGGGCAATTAATCAATCCACCTGCTTCCTGTGCTTGTCGAACAGTGAATTTGGGTCAGCCGCGCATGGTTGGTGTTACTTTTGGCTATGAGATGAAGTAATACTCAAGAGGCTATCTAGCTAGTAAACTAAAAACCCTGGGCTGAAGCCTAGGGTTTTTAGCTCTTGAAGTCGCCGCTTATATGCTTCTATAAATTAGTTTAAAAATAAAAATTGGACTCAATGCTGTGTATTTAAAAAAAATTTTAATATTGGTCTTAGGGTTGATATTCTTGCCTATACAAGGGTTTTGTCAACCCCTCGACATCGAACCAACGTCTGATAAGCGCCCCAATATTCTGCTATTGGTTGCTGATGATTTAGGCTACTCAGACTTGGGTTCATTCGGTGGTGAAATCAATACCCCCAATATAGATCAACTTGCTAATAGCGGCGCTAAACTAACAAATTTCGTTGCAGCACCTACCTGTTCGCCTACTCGCGCTATGATTATGTCAGGCACTTATAATCATCGTGCCGGTCTCGGTGCGATGGCAGAGTGGACAGCTAAAAATCAAAAAGATAAACCTGGCTACGAGGGCTATCTAAACGATAGTGTCGTCAGCTTGCCAATGCTATTGCGTGACTCCGGATACTCAACATTTATTGCCGGCAAATGGCATTTAGGTATGAAACCTGATCAAGGCCCCGATAAGAGGGGTTTCGATAAATCATTTGTTATGCTACCTGGGGCTGGCGATCATTTTTCCGATAGGGGTGTTCATAAAGGTCTTCCGATAGTACCTTATCGTGAAAATGGTAAAGAGGTTGCTCTTCCAGAAAATTTCTACTCTACGGAGTTTTATACAGATAAAGCGATTGAATATATTGATAGTACAATAGCAAAGAGCAACCCATTCTTTGGTTATGTGGCCTATACCGCTCCCCATTGGCCATTGCAGGTACCTAAAAAATACAGTGATAAATATCTCGGAAAATATGATGCTGGTTATGAATCTATTAGAAGTCAGCGTCTTAAAAATTTAGTAAAGCAAGGCATTTTGTCACCCGATGTAGTCCCGCATTCAGGCTCAGTTTGTTTTGATGAGTGGAGTGAGTTACCTGAGCAAAAGCAAAGATATCAAGCCCGCTTAATGGAAATATATGCGGGTATGGTAGATGCACTGGATGAAAATATCGGCCGTATAATTCAGCACCTTGAAGATATCGATGAACTTGATAATACAGTGATCGTTTTTTTATCTGATAATGGAGCGGATGCAAGACCACCGCTGGGTATCAAACTTGAAGCTGAATATGTGGCAAAAGAATATGACAACAAGTTAAATAATTTAGGTAAGGAAAATTCCTTTGTTTCCTATGGTGGTCCCTGGGCTTTAGTTGGCTCTACTCCGTTTAGATCTCATAAAGGGCGGCCCAGCGAAGGCGGAATAAGGGTCCCTGCCATTGTGCGTTTTCCATCGCTGATCAAAGAGAAAACGATTCTTCGTGAATTTATGTCTGTGATGGACCTAATGCCTACCTTTCTTGACTTGGCAGGTACCAGCCATCCTGGCGTTGAGTATAAAGGACGCAAAATTTGGCCAGCAGAAGGTAAATCATTATTACCCTACCTTGGTGGTGAAGAGCCGGTTGTCCACAGTAAGCCTCTCTATGGATTTAGTATTCATAAGAGACAGGGGTTACAGGTTGGTGATTGGAAAATTATTCAGCTTTCAGAAGTCACCAAACCTTCTTGGGAGCTTTACAACCTTGCCTCAGATCCTGGTGAAACCGAGAACCTGGCCCATAAACTGCCCGAAAGATTACAGGCTATGATTAGTGAGTGGGAGAAATTTACTGACACTGGAATAATTGTGTCTGGACCGAAGGCTCGAGCTCCAAATGAGTGCCAGAAAATTTAAGCGACCTAAGCACGAATTAATGAAGATGATGTTGCGTTTCTGAGTTCTGATATTTCTACCTAAGACTATGGCGAGCGACACTCAATAGCTTGCCAAGGTAAATTGCTAAATCGCTTGCTGATATAAACCTATGGCACTATAAAATGGTGCTCCTTAATTTATTGATGCTACGTTTGCTGTAAGCGTATGTTTTATGCGATTTCACAGAAACAAGCAGTTTATGCAAGCTTTACAAAAACAAAGTTGGGACTTGTCTCATCCCACGATACAGGAATATTGATGAATTCTCTGTAGGTGCTTATCCTAAAAGAAATATTTGCACGGTCATTATCTGCTTAGTGTGACCCTTCTTTATTGTTGATGTTTAAAACTTAGCTTGAGACTATACCTATGGCGGCTACCAGTGATTCAACCTTACCAGCAGTAAAACGCTCACCAATGAGTTACAAAACGTTGCTGGTTATATATTTAGCAATGGTTTTACTGCCATGGGTTTTATCTTATTTTGAGGGGCTTGCTGTCAGAGGATGGTATGAAGAGCTGGTAAGCTTTCTCAGCATTATTGGGCTGAGTATGATGTTGTTTCAATTTGCACTCAATGCCCGTGTTGATTCGCTAGCAGGCCGTGCTGGTGTTGATAACACGATGAGAGTTCATACTAAATTTGGTGAGTATCTCGGATATCTCATACTGCTGCACCCTTTTTTAATTGTTCTACCAAGGTTTATTGTTGCTCCTTCATTTGCACTGGATGATGTGTGGGATCTATTTATTCAGCCAGAAACATCGACAGGTATGTATGCGTGGTCGCTGATGTTGGTCTGGGTACTGATGTCTGTTTTTAAAGAAAAGACCGGACTCTCCTATGAGGCTTGGCGCTATGCTCACAGTGCTGGGTTTATCGCCATTATTATTCTCGCTACTCATCACGCAGTAACCATTGGTCGGCATGGTAGGTATAACGCTTGGTTTGATGTGATGTGGATTTTTCTCTGTATCATAGCTGTAGCATTGGTGCTTTATATTTATTTTATTCGACCACTAGCTATAGCGAAAAAACCATTCAAGGTTGTCGATTGTCATAAGGGTAGCGCCAATGATTGGTATCTGACGATTGCCAAAGATGGTGATTTTAATTTTGATTTTGTTGCTGGCCAGTTCACTTGGTTAAGCACATCAAAAAGTGTATTTTCGCGAAGCGAGCACCCATTCTCGATTGCCTCGAGCCCTTCGGCATTACCGCAGATAAGCTACGTTATTCGAGAGCTTGGTGATTACACGAGCCAGTTGGGTAAGCTCAAGCCGGGACAGCATATATGGTTAGATGGCCCCCATGGCGTATTCACCCTAAATGCCCGCAATGCCAAAGGTATTGTTTTATTGGCAGGTGGAGCAGGAATAGGGCCCATTATGGGTATCCTGAGGGAGCTTGGTGATCGCAGTGATAGTCGTCCAGTCCGTTTGATTTATGGTAATCGGACGATTGAGCAAATGATGTTTTTAGAGGAATTTGATACTTTGCAGTCTAAGCTAGATTTGCAGTTGCATTTAGTGTTGGAACAACCGCCTAAAAACTTTGAGGGTCATAAAGGCTTTATCGATACGCAGGTGATCTCCCGCGCAATTGACCATCCTGAACATGATTGTTGGGACTTTTATATCTGTGGCCCACCAATTATGGTCAAAGCTGTTGCAAAAAACCTACAGAAATTGTCCATCTCCAATGATCGGATTCTCTATGAACAGTTGGGTTTCTGAGTATAAATAATATGGATTAAGTCATGACTGTGTAATAACGTTTTGGCTAAAAAAATAAGGTTAATCATTTTATGACAAGTGACGACGATAAAATTGATGAAGGCATCTCTCGAAGGGATGCAATGAAAACCGGTATGTTTACTGCCGCTGCATTAGCCGCGCCATTGATTTTGAACCCTGGGTTTAAGCCAATGACTGCCGCACGAAAGTCATCCTATCAGGCAGACGTGTTAATAATTGGCGGTGGTTTCGCTGGAACATTTGCAGCATTGGAAGCTCGCAAAAATGGTTTATCCGTCACCATGGTTGATAAGGGAGTGGTCGGGTGGTCGGGAATGTCGCCTTGGGCTTCTGATAGCAGACCATTTGACGCTGAGATCTATGATCGTGAAGAGTGGCAGTTCAACACGGCAATGAACACTGAATACGTAAATGATCGCAAATGGTTAGATATCTTCATGGACGAGTCATTGGGTATTTTTTATGAGCTCCGCGAAATGGGTGCTCACAATACCAAGCCCTTTGAAAGGGGCACCAAAGTATTTCGAGAAAAACTGGAAAATGCTGGCGTTACACTCGTTGAAAGAACAATGATAACGAGCTTGATTCAAGATGAGGGTGGACGTGTCAGCGGTGCGGTTGGCTTCACTTATGATGATAGTAAGCAGCCATCTGAGGCAATTGTACTAACAGCAGGAGCAGTAATTCTCTGTGCTGGAGCGGGTTCCTATAAAAGTCCTGGGTTTCCTATATGGGGTCAGACCTTTGATGGTGATGCCATGGCTTATGAGGTGGGAGCAAAGATCGTAGGTAAGGAGTTTAATGATACCCATCCAACCTTTGCCAATATTCCGGCTGCTTCTTATCAGGGCTGGAAGTGGGCGCAAGAGGTAGTGGGTGCCTATGTTATGGTAGGGCCGCCAGATAAATTGATGGGAGGCTTGACGCTGAATCTTGCTTTAGGAGCGTATTCAGAAGGTGTCGACCGTCGCGCCGGTGTTGGTCCGGGAGGCGAGCCTCCAAAGGTACCAGGTAAGGCACCACCAGGTGCTGAAGAGAGGAAACGTAACAGAAAATATTTAGGTAAGGGTTACCTAACAACTCCCGGCCTGCATTTGGATTTAGGCGGGCCACCCCAAACTCCACCCGATAAGGACAATGATATTGTGACAGGCCATCGTGTCGGCGGTGCTACGGCAGGTATGGGTGTTCATAAAAGTGAAGGAGTTTTTTGCTCGGATTATTCCTGTGCCGCAGATGGCGTTGAAGGTTTGTTCGCAGCTGGAGATGCGCTAGGGTCTATGATGTGTGGGTCTGTATATCCGGGACGTGGATTTTCATCCTATGGTTCCGCTATTCAGGGTCGTCTAGCTGGAAAAAATGCTGCACTCTATGTAAAGGGAAATCCCGCGCCCAAGATTAGCTTTCAAAAGATTGAAAAGCTTGTCAAAAAAATGTGGGCGCCTAGAGAAAACAAGAGAGGTTATAGTCCAGAATGGATTACTGCGACACTGCAAAATACGATGACGCCCTTCCATATTCTTTATATTAAGGATAAACGTAGACTAGATGGTGCTCTCGCATCAATAGAGTTTCTGCGTCAGCACTGTGTGCCCCATATGATTGCGCGTGATGGCCATGAGCTCCGCACAGCTCATGAAGTAAAAAGTATGTTGCTAAATGCAGAAATGAAATTGCGTTCAGGACTGTTCCGTGAAGAGAGTCGTGGAACACATTTCCGCGAGGACTTCCCTATCCGCAATGATCGTGAATGGCACTGTTGGGTCACGGTGCAGGAGATCGACGGTGCTATGGCGATGGGTAAGCATATGCTGCCAGAAGAATGGAAGCCGGACCCAACAAAGTCTTATCGCGAGAACTACCCTAGAGTGCTTCCCGGTGAAGATGAGTTCATACGCAAAAATAACTTTAAAGTGTAAATTTCCTGGATGGAAATCTACAATTGATACATCGAAATATTGTATCTTTATTTTTAAATAAGGTGGTGAAAGAATATGCCGATTGAAAAAATTCACGGTTGCATAGGCTGTGAGAACTGTGTGAAGGCTTGCCCAACTGATGTTATTCGGATGGATCCAAAATCTGATCAGGCATATATTGCTTATCAGCAGGATTGTCAAATATGCCATCTTTGTCGCCTCAGCTGTCCTGTCGATGCCATTACTCTTACACCGGATAGAGCCATATTGCCTACAACATCCTGGGGTTAAAATAGAATGAATTGGTTTTGTCTAATATGTCGATCAGTATCAAAAACAGCGTTAGTGCTGGTTACTAGAAAAATTATCATGGCAGTGCAAGTCGCTATCCTGGCGATTGCCCTTGTCGGATGTGAGATTTCACCTGAACAGGTAAATCCTAGATCATCTGTGAAAGTCGCTTGGCAACAGACCGATGATTTGATCATTGCAGGTTTGTCTGTATAGTCTTAGTCGTCTGTATCTTGGTGACCTGATAATTCAAAGGGTCGACAATAAACTGATAGCTGCTGAGGGTCGCTGTGAAAGTTAATCAAAAAGAGAAGCGAAGTGCGATTGAAAAGACACTGGAAATTCTGATTGCTTTTGCCGACAGTGACCGTGAGCTGGGTACGGTAGAAATCAGTGAATTGACGAATTTTCATAGAGCCACAGTTTCAAGAATCCTTTCGACCTTACTAGACTACGGAATGATCTATCAAAATAACGAGACTAAAAAGTACAATCTAGGCCCATTGTCCTATAGATTGGGCGCGTCCGAGATCAGTCAGAAAATCCAGAGCTTTGTATCTTTATCGAAAACGCACGTCGACAATCTTAGAGATACATTATCAGAAACTATCAGTCTTGAATTGTGGATGGGGAATAAGACTACCGCCTGCTATATGGCTGAGAGTAGACGCCCTCTACAAGTGACAATGCCGCTTGGTAATGTACTTCCTCTGCATGCACCTGCTGGTGCTAAAGCAGTTCTATCATTTGTTAATAAGGACTACCTAGACCGATTATTGACGGAGGATTTCCCTCAATATACGGACAATACAATCACCACAAAAACTAAACTATTGGCGAGATTAAGTGAGTTTAATCGGCAGGGTTACTCTATTGACGATCAAGAACTGCATATGGGAATTTACGCAATTGGGGTGCCAATATTTGATTATATTAGTAAGCCCGTTGCAGCTATTTCAGCCATACTACCCTCCGCTAGAATTAATGCCGGCCGTGAGGCAGAAATCGTGGCACAACTTAAGAGAACATCGCATATTATTTCGCAGAAGATCAAAAGGGATCGCACAGTGTTTTACTATCACTGAGGAGCAATCTAAGCTATACCAGCCGCAAGCCGCAAGCCGTATGCTCGTAATGACTTCAAAGAGCAAATAGCTACCGTATTAAAATTTGTTTAAAGTTCAGCTCTTAGCTCATGTGATCAACTCAAACAGATTGGACCAGCCACTTTTCGATCTGCCAATGATTTTAATCTGTTAATTACTTGAATTTTCTTGGTCTTATTCTGCAATGGCCGCTTCTGCCGCAGGAGGCAGTTTTTCCTCTGTATATCCCTTTAAAAATCGCAACGGATCACCACGTTGGGTAAAAGTGGCGGCCTCTTTTTCTGTTATCGAGGGTACTTCAGGCGTGCTTTCCAATTTCTCCATCAGTCTTGCTGTCAGTTCGGGATGTTCAAGCTTCCTGTCATGGCTTTCAGTGGGGTCATCTTCGATATTAAAAAGTCTACTGTCGCTGATTCCATTCGTTGTGCCTAAATCGACTAGTTTCCATGGCCAGTCTATTACCGCCGCTTGCCTGAAATTACCAGGGCGGCGCGCGCCGACAACAAAAGGTGTAGGTAACTGCTCTTGTCCTGATAGCGTCGGGTAAATATTTTCGCCGTACCAGTCAGAGGCATTAACATCAATACCGGCAATGTGAAGTAACGTCGGCATCCATTCATGTACTGAGGCTGGCCGATGTATAACAGTATTGGCATTGATAGTGGTTGGCCATGTTGCAATGGCAGGCACGCGTATACCACCTTCAAGAGCTGATCCTTTGCCTTGTTGTAACGAACCGTTGCTGGCGCCGGCGCGCGGATTTCCCCCGTTGTCGCTCACGAATATTACCAATGTGTTATCGGTCAAGCCTTGCTTTGCTACAGCTCCGAGTACTCGCCCAATTCCCATATCCATTTGCTCTACCATGGCAGCAAATTCGCGTCTGAGAGGGTGTTTGATTTTCTCGTAAGTAGCGGTAATCGAGTCTGGTGCTTGCAAGGGTGAATGGGGGGCGGTGTAAGACAGAAAAAGAAATAGAGGCTTTTCAGAATTTCGGTTCTCGATGACTTTGATCGCTTCGTCAGTGAAAAGCTCGGTGGAATGCCCCTCCTCCCTGATGGACTTCCCATTTCTTTGCCAGTCGAGTTCGCCCCGCGGTGTTAAGTGGGTGTAATGATCAGTGAAGCCATGCAAAATCCCATAAAAGCTTTCAAAGCCTCGATTTTGGGGGAAGTATTTGGTTGCGGCAGCGCCGAGATGCCATTTACCAACAATTGCGGTCTGATAGCCAGCTTCTTGCAGAAACTCTGGCAGAAGCTTGAATTCCATTGGTAAGCCTTTATCCAGACCGATTGGTCCGTCTACGCCGGTCTCAAAGGCATGGTGACCTGTCATTAATGCTGCACGAGTTGGGCTACAGATCGCGTAGGTGTAATAACGATCAAAACGGGCACCAGACTTGGCTAGATTGTCTATGGTTGGTGTACGGATTTCACTGCCGTTATAGCCGACATCTCCAAAGCCTAGGTCGTCAGCCATAATAAGAATGATATTGGGTCGCTGCTTAGAAATCTCTGTCTCGGACTGGGCTTTCTCTGTGTGAGTAGACTCGGGTGCTGGTTTGCAGCTTAAAGTGCAACAGCAGCAGAAAATAACAAATAATATAGGTATTTTTTTCATCAATCTGACCTGAATGAATGCTGGAGATTGCAAAGCAGTATATTCGCGACCACTTTGACTTAGCAAATATATTGTCTCACATTGCGAGACACTCTAATTGCACTGTGATATCTGCAGTGGCAAATCACGCCGGCATTACGGAAAAGGTAAACAAGATGCTTGGGAGGTACAAAGAAAATTATAAACGCTTGTGCATTTGTCTGAGGCCTGTGCTATTTTCGATTTTTAGGCGAATCTATTTATATCGAGAGACCATCTGTGGCTAGAATATTGTGTTTATTAAGTAACACAAGAAGTAACACAGTGGGATTTTAAATGTGAATACTACGTTACTAATCAATAGCTTACAGTCTAAGTACAGTTCCCGCCGCCTCCACCAAACAAGTGATCTAGGAAACACTTCGCAACACTAAGTACCTAGTAAATACCCATACAGGCCAGTATATCTGGTCATGTATAGGTCTTTTAAATTCTGTAATATCCTTCACTAGTGATTTAGAGAATTTAGCTTTTAGTCTTGGCGCGGAGGTTACTGACTAGTGACTACAAGGTAAGCGACTAATTCGCAGTC
>ENA-UZXC01001823-UZXC01001823.1-metagenome-genome-assembly--contig:-Day-2-25m-contig-1823_pt1 | contig 21664 bp, 22 predicted proteins | sample MGYA00260340_ERZ794900 | MGnify/ENA metagenome assembly ERZ794900 | reverse complement strand
CATGACGGAGGCTTCCAACTGTCCTACAACACCTCTGCTGTTATTAATACCATCAGCATAAGAGTCATGACAAATAACAAATTTACCAGCTGTGTTGGGATCAAAGGCTACCGCGTTGCGTTCGGGTCTGAGTGGGTTTACAACATACTCAGACCCGGCGCTAATGCTGGTGCCAGTTACCGTACCCACAGTAGCCAAACAACTAAGGCCGCCATTATTACCTCTATAAGCAACAACAAATTGTCCCGCCGTGTTCGGGTTAAAGGCTACACTTGGAAACTCTATGTCAGTTGCTACGCTCATCGTAGTCTCTGCCCCAAAACTAATCGCCGTTCCTGAGACTGTACCTACCTTGGCTACAAACCTCGTGGGGCCGGTAGCCTTATAACAAACAACAAACTGATTGGCCGTGTTTGGATCAAAGTCTGCCGCACCATGCTCGGTAGACGATGAGTTAAATACCACCCCAGAACCAAAGGTAATCGACGTACCGGATACCGTACCAACCACCGCTGTACCGTAATTGGAATTGCCATAATCCATGTATACAACAACAAATTGTCCCGCCGTGTTCGGGTCAAAGGTTATATCCAAATTCTTTATTGACGATGACTGAAATACCACCTCAGAACCAAAGGTAATCGACGTACCGGATACCGTACCAACCACCGCCGTACCGTAGCTACTATTGCCGCCATCCTTATAAGTTACAACAAACTTGCCAGCGTTGTTAGGGTCAAAGGCTATTTTGGGCTGGTCCGGTTGACTTGTGGTAAATGTTGTTTTAGCACCAAAGGTAATCGACGTACCGGATACCGTACCTATTACGACACAGCCGTCATCACCAAACTCTCTAATACAAACAACAAATTGTCCGGGCGTATCTGGATCGAAGGCCAAGTCGATGAAATAGGAAGCTGTAGACCATGGACTTGAACCTGACAAAACCAATACTTTTTCGCCAAAGGTAATCGACGTACCGGATACCGTACCAACACAGGCCGAGGGTTTGTCGCTGTTGCTGTCATCCACAAAAGTAACAACAAACTGGTTAGCATTGTTCGGGTCAAAGGCTGCTGCGATGTACCTAGCCCTCCCTGTAAGGAATGTCGCCGCTGAGCCTGCTGGAATACTCTCAGGGAGGGTGACAAGGGCATTTGCCACTGCTTCCACAGTGCCGTCTGTTTTCAGAATAACTGGTGCGCCGTTCGGCAGTGTGCCAGTAGCGGTAATGTCGGCGGTATTGCCTGCCGACACTTCATCAAGGTCTTTAATTGGCAACCAACCTGTGGATGTTTTCATGTCCACGCGCTGCGCATCTTCAACCAAGGCTATTGAACCAACTTCTGTAGTGGCAGCATCTCGCGTAGCATCGTCACTATAGGCTCTTGCTTTGGTCGGATAGATATCCGGTGTATCACCCCCACCCGTGCCAATGTCCACCCATGCCGAGTTCGTCCCATCAGTCATGTACTGATAGAGCGTACCGTCTATAAACAGGCTTGTCCCTGCTGAAGGATTAGCGGGAAAATCCTCGGCAAAAACCGTACTGGAAATGCCATCCGCTAAGGCATCAATAAGCGTTGATACTGTCGACATAACTATTCACCTTTTTTGAACAGAGCCTTTAACTTACCCTTGAACAGCCACCCTACGACTAGTACAAAAACAACAAAACTTATTACGTCTTGATATTCACCCATTTCAATCACCTATTTGGTTATGGTTTTACTCATATCGAAATCGAAAATGCGAAGAGATTCCTCACTTCGATCCGAGTTCTTTTCGCGCCTCTTCTCATCACCTTCGATGATTTGAGCCACGCCTTCTTCACGCTTTTTTTGTGCCTTGTTCAGCTTTTCTTCATTCTCTTTCGTATATGAAATAGCAAAGGCTCGCGGAATTTGTTTGTCGGTCAGCGCCCAGACGTAAATTCTGTCCTTTGGTTTGTCAACCTGATGGTACAGATACACATGATCTTGTTTGAACGGCGCTTGCGTCGGATAGCCTAAGATGGCATACGCTGACGAAAACGATCCGTATCCCGCAGTAACAAGGATAGGTATCAGCACAACCAAAGTTCGTACTCGTTTTGTTGTCAACAACGCCCATACAGATGTTACGGCTGTCAGCAGAATGCAGGCGGGTATGACAAGCTGAATTTCGTATAGACTCATGTTGCCCCCGCAGTGCGACTTGTCGGGATAAAGTTTGAGGGCTGGTTATTGAAACCCAACCATTTCCCATCAGCATCAATGCTAAATCTCACCAAGCTAATGGCTTGCCCTTTGAATGAATAGTGGACACTGCCCACATACCGCACACCATACGGATTGACCTGAATTATTTTGATCGAAATGTCACCAGTTTCGTTTTTTGACTTGGCGTAAATGTGCGCCATCACTTCGTATTCGCCAGCCTCGATACCCCTTAACGTGGTAGTTTCTTCGTTAATCTCAACTGTGATCTCTTGCCCTAAAGTTGTACGCATCTGGTCATTTTTCAGACCAAGATCATCGCGTTCCAAATGCAACAAGCCGGCGCTTTTGCTGGCGAATGACGCGATCCTGCCAGAGGGGCTTCGCACCCACAAATCAACGTCAGTGCTTGATTTGTCAGCCCATGTAATTGTTATCAGGTACTCGGCTTTTTTCGGTACATCCGCTTTCTTGGTGATAGGGTTGATCAGTAAAAGCGCCACCATGAACAAAAACACAAACCCTAGCAGCATGTTAAAGAGTAAGTCCTGAAAGGCAGTGGCAGACCGAAAGCGGCTGCGCTCAGGATTCATGGTGCTGCTCCAGAGTAATTAACTGCACTTTCAACAAGAGGCTGGTTATTAATCCCAACGCCGTGGTATAGAGCGCAGTCGCCATGCCAGATGCCATCACTGTCAAAGCGTCGCGTATTGTGTCTGTGTCCCCCGCGTCCAGCGATCCCATCGAGCCACTCAGCATGTAGATGAAACCAATCACGGTGCCCAACATGCCTAAACCCAACAGAATCTCAGAAATAAACCAGCCCACGTACAACAGACCATTGCCGACTCTTTTCGTTATAACGTCCATGCCGAGCAAAATGGTGATGCCGAAAAACAAACTGATAATCACATACGACAGTTTGGTCACATCAGCTGCGAAAGCCATTGTCAGAAAACCCTCGTCGTAAATGATATAAGTACCACCGACGATCAGCGAAAACTCTAGCCACCATTTCAGAAACCGACTCATACGCCTGCCTCCGTGAGTGACTTGTTAAATTCTCTCAGGCGTTTGATCACACTCTGAAAATCGACAATCGTTGTCCAACGGTCTATGAAAAACGACATGCTGTTTTCAACTCGACTAAATGCACCCAAGACCTGTTGTAGCACACCCAACGTCACTAACTGTTGGAAATAAGCTGGTGCTAAAGCGATCAGGGCTACGTTGCCAAGGCACAGGCCAAAGGCTGTTTGCCAAGTGCCGAAAAACATATAGTAGTTAAACAACTTGTAATAGTTTCGCTTAACGGCGGCGAACATAGGGAATAAGGTAGTCACATCACGGGCGCTGAAATCATCCTCTGAATGCACTAGGCGCTTTCGGAAAACGGCTTCAACCACCTGATTGTTGTATTCAAGCTTGGGTAGCCCCCAACCTAAAATCAAACTTATAGCTGTGCCGCCAAGGGACACGCCAAGGGCCACGTAAACAAGGAAGCCCGGTATAATTTCTCCATTCCAAATAGGCAGCGCTTCGCTCAAGTCCCACAATATTGGCAGGAACGCCAACAGTGTTAGCCCTGCGGAAAAGAAGCCTACGAACAGAGTCTCAAGTGTCTTGCCGAAGATCATCAGGTCTTCCTGCAAACGCTGTGACCCACCCTCTATCTTGATATTAGACTTCTGCCACCGTTCCAAATAGTAATGGGTGTTGGCTTCTCGCCAGCGAAACACAAAGCGTCTTGTTTGCCAGACTAGGTACACCGACAAGGGGACGTACAGTACCAGTATCTCTAAGAATGACGGCACAACATCTTCATTCATCACCACCATTTCCGCGAAACGGTCGGGACTGAAACCTAAAAACAAATCCCAGAAACGGGTTTCATTGTAAGCTTGGATAGCGTCCCACAGCTCACGCCCAAATCGATTGTGCGCGACAAGGATTTCGACGTTGTACCACGTCATCCCCATGATGATTGCTAGGAATGTCCACGCATAGAGAAAGTTAGTTTTTGAAAAGAAGAATGATCTCAACATACTACAGCCCTGCCTTTATGTCGCTTCCGGTGAAACCCCAAAAATCTTGATAGTGGGTTGCCAGATACATGAGGTTTGGTTCTGCTTTGAAGTCTCGCGGGTGCAACCAATACATGGATGTGCCGGGGATCATGATGAAACCCATGCGGACTCCCTCACCTTTGACGCCCAGCTTTTTCAGCGCCAGCAGTAATTTACCTGCCGTCTGCAAAGCATTTTGTTCAATGGCCGCTTTGCCTTGATTTACCAAATACTCTTCAGGTGTACGTGGCCCATGGATACCAAACCACACACTTCCTTTCAGGTGCCTTTCATCGCCCCCTAAAAACATGAGTCCACAAGCGGAAGCGCACGATACCTTTGTCTTGTCCTCGCCCACCAAACCGGGGGTGTAGATTTCCTCTCCCGTGTCTGGATGTAATACGGGACTGTCCCGAACAACCGTAATCACGTCTCTGATTTTGATATGTGAGGCTAGGCAAATACCCTCGGCCAAACTGCCGCCCGGACTTTCTAAAATGACAACAAACCGTTTTGGAAATTGACGTGCTATTTTCTCGCAGTCACCTGCCCGAACACTGCCCGTAAGGGAGTACAGATGGTCGCCAAGTTTTTTAAACTCCAGCCCCTTTTCTTCTTCCACTACTTCCCATGTAATCTGGTCAGCGTGGTTGCTGCCTTGCTCATCGAAGACAGTCATTGCCTTGGGAACGAAAATAATTCCTGCGATCACGACTGTGATCCACAGAATCAGTCTCAGCTCTCGCAGGAGGCTCATTGCATTATGCGGTAACTACCGCATCCTCTGGCTTCGGATATTTAGTTTTAATAGATTGAATTCGTGCTTTCCACGCGTCAAAGTCATGGAACATTTCGTCCAACTGATCACTCCAACTGCCATACTCTGACAATCGCCCGTCAAGCCATGCGCGAGCTTCTTGCTCGGCTTGTGCCGCTTCTGCATCAGCGAGTCGCTGGGCGTTTTCAGATTCGGTTAGCTCAATTCGCTCGCCGTTGACTAGTTTAAAAATATTGGTACTCATTCCTGACTCCTAATTTAATCCATACAAGACGAAATTACCGGCTTCAAAGTTGTTGCCTTGCGAGCCTATTAGTTTTATTTTGCCAATCGTGTCGGTTGATGAGGGTGAGTTGAAACCTAATATGGCGTTTGTGATACCCACTGATAAGCTTGTATCATCCATCAAGTTATCTCGTACTTGTAATGTAGGCATACCTGTCGTGTTGAAGATAGTTATCTCACCAAAATTAGAGCCATTTGAAGAGTCCACCCTAGTGCCGGGCCACATTTCTAGTATAGAGCCTGTACCAGCGTAGACCGTATTCTGGTTTGCGGAGTTAGCGCCACCAAAGCGATGCTGGTGAAACTTTAGCGTTTCAGAATACGAGCCAGAGCCGACTGTAATGTCCATTGCAAACGAGTTATCGTTGGAACCCCAGTTACACCCCCAGTAAAGGATTTTATACACCGAGTAACCCGATAGTGTGTACTCTATTTGTGCAACTGCACTAGATACTGTTGTTGATGAAATCTCAGTCCAAGCACCACCACCACTGGCTACTGTTCCCCATGAAGCTGCGGAACCGTTTGTTGTTAAGTATTTGCCTGAATTGCCGGTTTGGTCGGGCAACTCTCCACCGGCACCAAAGGCTTGTATGATCACTGACTCTCCAGCTTGTAGCGTCCCTGCTGAAATAGATACTGTAGTCCCGTCAGTTGCCGTGTAATCGGAGGAGGGTAAAGTAAAGCCTTGTCGAATAACAGTTAAGCTATCTGGGGTGTACTCCAGCGTATTTCCATTAATATCAACGCCAGTGAAATCCACTTGCCCGTTACTGGCTACTGTGTACTCAAACAAAGCGTAACTTACAGTGCCCGTCCCTGCGTTATCACGCAGCTCTTGAACGTCTCCAGCGGTTAGCGCTTGGTAGACCGTATCCCCCGCTGACCACGCCTGATCACCGAAATTGGATTCGGCATTCTTAGTAACGCCCGTCAACGTCCAATGCGTTGTTGCATCAGTGCGCCCCGCATACGAGATAATCTCGACTTTATCCGTCCCTGTTAATGTCAGCTTCCCCGATTCCGGCACATCATTATTTGGCGCAGCGGATTTAGCCACTTCCATAGTGGTAGCCCCAATCGCAAGATTGGCATGCAATGTTGTCTGTACATTATTTTCAAAAGCCATGATTAATAATCCTTGATCTTAATTTGGAAGTTCACTTCCTTAGTCCGGCTCTGAGCCGTTTCAATTAAAACCGAAACAACATAGCGTTTTTTATTCACGCCACCAGAAACCCACACTTTAGGAATGGCTGTTTGGGGATCACTTATAGCGAGGGTTAACCCCTCTGGAGAGCAAGAGACAGTGGTAGACACTATGGCATCCCCATCAGGGAGCCATTGCGTAAAATCAATGTCATAATCCAACTGCTCTGAGTTTTGTTTATAGAACGAATCCATGAAATTCTCTCTCTAGGCGGCTTCCACATAAACCACGCGCTCTTCAAGCTCGATGATTAGTGCAGTATTTATTAATTCGACAGCAACGCTACGATCTTCGGCTTCCACAAGGATGTGAATGCCGTTACTACGCGTCCCTTCTTGAACAGACATGACAACGGAAATGTCAACTTCGGATGCGGCATTAATAACCGAATTGAATATGTACTTTTTGAAATAATAAGTGGCATCAAAATCAGCAGTACAAACAAGGTCATGCGCAACAGCTGTGTTTCTTGTTGGGCCTTCCCAAAAATCCGCGCTGCAATACAGTTCAGCTTGAGTCTCTCTAACGCAATAGGTGTCCGCATGAACTTGGGCTGACGCAACACAATTACCGTCAACTGATTTGAGCCTTGTTGGTAACGCCGTGACAGTAACAAGATTATGAATCTGCGCATCAATAAAGCATTGTGCGTAGGCGCTGTCGCTTACATTAGCATGAGCGTCTACAAAACAAGGATGGTCACCAGAGACCGAGCAGTGAGCCGATATATAACCTTGCGCGAAGCATTCAACAAATGTATCAGCCTGACAAATAGCCGAAGCCTCTGCGACTGCCGCTGATATAATGGTTCCAACCGCATCAACCACACACGCTGCAATTACATCTGCAGAAGACCGCGCTAATCTCAACGCAGAAATTAATGCAATCTCAGCTGTCGCATTAACGGTGAACTCCGTAAAACGAAGTGCATGAGGGTTAGTCGATACGACAGCTTCAGCAATGAAGGCAGCTTCAGAGTGCGAGAATGCATCTGGATATACAGAAGCACTCGCTGAAGCTACAGCCGTTGTAGCTCGTAAACAGTATGCAGACGCAGTAGGAGCAGCACTGGCCGAAATTGTGTCAAGCGACAGTGTTGTATGATTCGAAGCGGCTTCATCAACAAGGCAAGTACAATCAATGCTAAAGGGCTCAACGCGGAAAATATGGTGAGTAGTAACCTTATTATCATCAATCGTCACATCAGCTGTGGCCGGCAATGTAACATAACCACCATTAGTCATATGCTTAGGGCTGGCGGTGGTTACGGCACTACCTGTAAGGGTAACAGGCTTGTTCCCAACGATAACAAAACAACCAGCGGTAACTTCAGCGTAAGGACGGTTGTCAGTTGCTACCCATACTGTCGTGTAAGTAGGCTCTTCAACGGCGTACTTTGGAGCGTAATAAGTGTACCCACCTGAAAAGAATGTATGATAGGTTGAGGTGTTACCCGACACAGAAAGCTGCGTACCAACCCGCGCCCCTGATGGTAAGATGGATATGTCACCACCGGTATAAGACCGGCCTATTTCAACATTATTCTCGTAATACCAACTGTTCGTTAAGCTCTCATGGCCAGATGCATAGGTCGCATAGTAGGCGTTAGGGATGTCATTCCAAGTTGTTTGCGTTTCCCAATAACCGTCAGTAAATAATGCTTCACCTTTATATAAAGCCGACACATCCGCTATCGCTGTAACAATAGCGCTTGGCGAAGGATCAGTAACTATAAAATAACTAGGGGTCTTTAGATAATATTCTTCAACGCGGTAGTAGTGGTAAACACCACCCACTACCAAATAATGAGGAATAACCAGTCGATATTCAGCAGGATTATTGGCGTACTGAGAACCCTGAACGACATTGCCATAGCCACTACTCTGATCAGTGACTACTATCTCGGTGCTTCCTAATAACCGCCAATCGTATTCATCAGCAGTCCAATAGCCCTCTTCAATGGCCTCGGCTACAGCGCTAACAAGTGTGATAGCACTAACAGACACAATGGCACTGGCCGTTATCGTATCAAGTGATAATGTAATAAGGTTCGCGCTTGAAGCGACAACAGTGCTAGAACAATCAACGCTGAACGGATCAACGTGAACAATGTGAGTAACAACAATCTTATCATCGGCAATCGGCGGCACATCAGCAATGGCTGGTAGGTCGACGTTACTAACAACAGCTATCTTTATTGCGTCAGCACTAACTGCCGCTGTGGCCGCAACAGAGAAAGGCTCGACCACAAATAATACCGAACCATTAGCCGTAATTTCAGCAGAAGGATTATGACCAGTTGCTACCCATACTGTCGTGTAAGTAGGCTCTTCAACGGCGTACTTTGGAGCGTAATAAGTGTACCCACCGGAAAGGAATGTATGATAAGTTGAATAGTTGCCCGACACAGAAAGCTGCGTACCAACTCGCGCCCCTGATGGTAAGACAGAGAGATCATTCTCTGTGCCAGAATAATTTACTTCAGTGCCATCTTTGTAATACCAGCTCTGATGATGGGGGGCGTAATTACCGGAATAGTATGTCGCATAGTAGGCGTTAGGGATTTCATTCCAAGTTGTTTGCGTTTCCCAATAACCATCAGTAAGCAGGGCTTCGCCCCACGATATAGCATGCTGACCCGCTATCGCTGTAACAGTAGCACTTGGCGAAGGATCAGTAACTACAAAATAACTAGGGGTCTTTAGATAATATTCTTCAACATTAAAATGATACAAAGTACCAAGGTTGGATTGCCATGAAGTTGTATAGTGAGGTAATACTAATCGATAACCAGAGGTGAACCACTCCCAACCATTGTATATAGGAGCATTTCCAGAAGCGGAACCAGTTACTGGCTCTGTTTGCCAATTAGTCGATACCGATCTCCAATCGTATTCATCAGCAGTCCAATAGCCCCCGTCATCAACATTGGCTACAACGCTAACAATAACTCCCGTATTTTCACTTACGGTGGCTGAACAAACTATGTCAGCAGACTCGACCGCCTCGTACTGACCATCTGCTACCGCAACAGCGAAACAATTAATTGGCTGCGTTGGTGCTAATCTTATCCGCACAGGTTCTGCAGTAACATTAGCCGCCGCTGTTAACGGATCAACATAAGCATCAAGTTGGAACCCGACTGATGATGGGATGGCTGTCACATTAGCGGATGGCGAGCCTTTCCAGAAATACTGGGTTTCCCAATAGTCGACCCATGTCTCTACTTTATAATATTGGTAGCTTGTGCCATAAACGGTCATGTAATGAGGGCCGTCGATTACACGATGGTCAACGCCAGAATATACATTAGGCCAATCTGAAAAATTTGGGTAGCTGGTGTTACCACCACTCCAAGGATTCTTGTTCCAAGAATAAGCAGAGTTGTAATACTGTCTCCACCACCTCGCTTCAAAAATCCATCTCCACTCCTCGACGTGGATAGGAACCGAGTAGTCCATGAAGTGCGCAGCGGCAGAAACAGCGTGTCCAACTCCAGCATCAGCGGTAACTAATGCTAATGACTGAGCGTTTGCTTGAGTGAATGCATTGTTTATTCCAGTGCTCGCTACCATTGCACTGGCGCTTATGGTCGTGTCACTAATGGCCTGTCTTTCACCGACCGAGATTGTAACACTATTGCCACTTACTGATGCGCTAGCTAAACGGTCACAATATGCAGAGGCATCAGCCAACGCCGCAGCAACAGGTTCTACAACAACAACAACAGTAACGGTGTAAGCCTCAGCACTAACACTGGCTGAAGATACTATAGGGGCTTCACCGAAGCATATTAAATATGGGTGCGCACTAACCGTACTCAGCGCATCGGTCTGTGCTTGAGCTGATCGGATAACTAAACTATTCGAAGATAGGTTTGCAGCGCCTTCTAGCGATACAACACGGGAGCTAATTACCGCAGAAGATGCGGTGGTATTCGCCGCAGCAGTGATGCTATTGAAGCCAACAGCGACTTTATGACCAACTGAAATAGTCACACCATGGCCAGCTACATCAGCCTCGCCAATACGTTCAGCATAACTATTAGCGCTAATCTGAGCAAAAGAGTCTACAGTCGCTTCTACTATAGCTAGGCGCTCAGTCCCTTCCGTTACTTGCGCGTTGGCTTGAATCTGGCCAAGCATAACCACTTCGGTGTACGCTTCGGCAGCCACTGTCGCAGAACAAGAGACAGTGGCAATAAATCTAATATGTTTTACTGCTTCGGCAGTAATTGCGGCTGTGCCATCGATTGCTTGGGTATCAACATATTGCTGAGCATAGGAGTTAGCTATTGCATCAGATTGACCCATTAGTGCAGCAGAATCGTATGCTGCCCTAGAACCGACGGCTACAACCGCCCCGTCTGCAGTGACATGTATAGAGGACTGAGTACCTATCAACGCCACGGTGGACGCCTGTGCCTGTCCCAATATGTCAGCAGGAGTAAATACAGCTCGGTAACCTGATGTATTCGCATCCGCAGAACAACTTAATGACGCAGTGGCTCGCGCTACGCGAATCACATTAGTCACTGTCGCCGTTGATACGGAACTGATTACAGAGGCTTCTGCCCCAGAATACCGAGCTGAGTTTGCAGAGCACGAAGCTACTGCCGATATAGAAGCAACGCCCACAAGCTCCTCACTGCCTGATGCAGCAAGGGCAATGACCCCTATCGGGGTCGTGTTGAGAGCGTTAAAGTTCATCTATATCAATCCAACATTAATCCAACGCTACCGTTACGCCACCTACTGCAAATGACAAGACGTCATCTTCAGTCAGGTTTTTGCTGTTTTGCAGACTAGTGTGATACAGTAAATTACCACTAGACGCCGCATCGTAAATGCCAATGTGACTCGCCGTTACACTAGAACCCACTAACGCGGGGAACTGAATCTGAGTATCAATAGATGACTGTCCACCAGCAGGCGCACCAAACGACATAGCTTGACGTGCATAGCCTGTCCAGTTAACTTCGGTGGCGCTATCGGCATCAGTTGGATCTGCTGTAAAAATTCCTAAATACGCAGTAGAGATGGAAGGAAATGAAGCACCACGCAATGTGGACTCCAGAATTTTCTCTTCCAGATAATCGGAAAACTTAGACATAGCTAACTCCAGTATGTAATAAAAAAATTGCACGAACGTGCTCGGTGAGGGATTAACCCAATTCTTTAGCCGCCAAATCTGACGGACTGAACACGCATCTGGCCATTGCTGTAACCTTGGATTTGCGTGATCTTTGCGCGACCAATTTCTTTTTCAAATTGCTCTCGGTAATACATGGCACGTTGAGGGTCGTACCATTCAGTGTTTGGCATTAAGCAAAGGAAATGCTTAGCGCCGGTTATTAGAGCCCCCTTCCAACGAGTTCCTATTTCAAATGGAACATCATCTGCTGTCGCTGTTGGACGCAGGGCTAAACGGCAAGCCAGCTCTTCATCAATATTAGGGATGGGTGCCATACGCACGGTCTTAATACCATCAGCCGTGTATGTTGTTGGCGTCCCCCACTGAGTTGAATCCGTTGGATTGCCCTGTAAGCGGTTCATTTTATTTACGGCAACAGGCGTTAATGGTTCCCCTGCACGGGAAATATTAACGACCAGAATAAGTTCAGCCCCTCTAGGGATGGGTAGATCCTGTTCGATTTCTCCCGCAATTGTGTACACAAAATCGTCGCTGTATTCCCACAAGAGTGTCCGATCACAGAATTCTATTGCCGCTCTACGCAGAGTGTGAATAATCGTAAAACTTGGCACCCCATAAATCTCAATTAAGACGTCTGGAACGAGGGAGAAAAACTTAATATCAGCCATACTTACCTCTACGTGTTAGGAGAGTCGACGCCTTGAGCTGCCCGCAAAGAAGATGAGCTAGAATCCGTCTGAGTCTTAATCCCCAGTGAATTAGCAAAGGCAGAATAATGGGATGAAGCGCGACCCGCGTTACCCGCATATTCAGCGTCTTTGCTGTAGGCGCGGTACAAGATGTAATCCAAGACGGCGTTAGCGTAAATGTCATCTAAACCAATCGTGGTTGTGTCAGCGGCGGCGGTGAAATTTTCAGCACTGTCCACCACGTCGATTAAGGGCGGCGATGTTGAGTAGATGATTTCAATCTCGGCTACCGAGGATGGATTGGGATACAGGTAGAACGTCTTTGGATCACGTTCGTCATAGATCCAGTGTTCAACATCAACAGTCTGATTAGCACGATGCCAATTAGGCACTTGGTCATCCAAGATAGATCGTTGAACCATGCGAATAGCGCCGCCTTGTGATGACGCCGCCGTGTTACGCACAATCTCTATCAAGCGTAAACCTGCCGCAGGAATTGTTTGCTTTGACTGGCCGGCAATGGGGTCAAAATTTTCATTGTTAATATGCGCATCTGGACGGAATAAGATGATTTCTTTTTGGGCATCATTCAACCAATTCTGTAATTCAGAATTAGGCCAACGTGTGCCGGACGAACTGACATCTTGCAGTATCGTTTTTGCACGATTAATAATAGTTTTGGCGATGGTATAAGCCATGGGATACTCCTAGAGAGGTTTGCCTGCTGCGTCACAAGCAACCCACTCTGGATTACATTGACCAAACAGTGCTCGTTTACGAGGCTTATTGCCACGCGGATCTAGGATGTATTGGCTATCCTCGACCACAATTGATTCTTCCTGCACCTGTTCAACCGGTTCTTGGCCTAGTGCGCCTTTTACCAGCTCAGTAGCTTGCTTTCGCAGGACGGCTACTTTCTTACGTTTGTCCAAATCAATGGAAAAATGTTGTATACAAAATGCTTCAACAGAGTCCTTATCCATAGTTTTAATGGCAGTAAGATCATCTTTAGAAACGCTTGGAATGGGTTTTAACTCAGTCATGATGTGCTCCAAAAAAATCCCCCCAACCTAAGTTAGGAGGGGGGAGGATTTACACCGTACTAGGCTTTCTTAGCCAACAGCAGTGCGCCAGCATCTGGCTGAACTACCTTGTAACCAAACACCTTCAGACCACGTACCGCATCACCGAAGCGGTCATGCAGGCGTAGAGTCTCAGTCTTAACGAACTGAGAAGCGAAAGTGGCGTAAGCGTTAGTACCAGCAAGAACACTGAAATCACCGCCAGCCTCTGGAACAGAGTTAGACTGATAAAGGGTGAAACGATCAATGATGCCCAAGCGACCGTTACGAGCGATGGAGGTAGAATCACCTGCTTCGTTCGCGTTCTTCAGGTCAGACTTCTTGATCATGCCAGCCATCCACGCAGGGATAACAATCCAACGACCAGTCTCAGGGATGTTCTTCTCGTCAAGGGCTGTGCCCAAGTCAACGATCATGTCGATGATGTTGGCTTTGGTGATAACAACACCACCACCAGAACCATCGTCAAGAACTGTGCCAGCAGAACCAGCGATCCCAGCAAGAACTTGAGTATCAAGAGCGATCTTCATTTTCTCACCAGCGTCACGAGTAGCGTTGTTCACTAGCTCAACATCAGCCTGTGCCCGTAGAACGTCATCCACCTTGAAAGAGAACATCTTCGCATTGTCGATGTTCAATTCAGTGGTGCTTTCGCCTAGGTCGTCGTAGGAACTGATTGGGGTGGCAGACATTGGGTCATAGTCAGAAATACCCACAGTAGGGGTATGACGGATAATAACCTTAGAGCCCTGACCAGAGATCTCACCTTCATAATCGGTGTTACAGATCTGCTCCAGTACAGTGGTTTTGTAGAAGTTGATTAGAAGCTTTTTGCTCCATACTTCTGGGATAAAATTGGCACTAGTGCCCGTAATCAAATTAGCCATTTGGATTCTCCAATGAATATAGCGATATAAAAAAAATGAATTTTTTACGAGCTAGGAGAATCGGGAATGAAAACCTAGCTCGTTAGAGCTGGCCTGCTGCTAATTGCTGATCAATCACGTCTGAGTATTTTTCAAAGTCAGCCATGCTCATCTTGTCAATTTGCTCACGAGTGAATCGTGGTGCAGTTTCAGCTCCGGGGTCGGAACGAACAGTCGAAACAGTCGGATCAGCCGCCTGTCGTGCATCGTCCAAAAGCTGTTGTTTGCGAGCAGTCTCATCTGGCTTAGAATTTGCGCTCGGCGTTACAGCTTTTTTGTACGAATCAAGCACCCAGTTAACGGAATCAGCGCTTCCGCTTTTGAGGATGTCCCTTACTTCAGGGGGTTGGCGTAGAGACCAGCCTTGGAAATCATCAGTGTTCACTAGGTCAAATGCATCGGGGTGCTTAGCAACAATCGCGGCATTGTGAGCATCACGGGATGCCCTGTCTGCTGCGGCTACGTTCGCCTCTTCGATGGACTTTAATTTGTCCGATAGTGAAGTGATGGTGTCCCGCTGGGATCGCACAGAATTAACAAGAGGATTGAAATCTTCACCATACTCTTCAACGAGGGTGGCTAAGTCATCAGGGCGTTTCGGCTCTTCAACGTCTGTGGCTGCTACTGGCTGTTGTTGAACTTGCAACATCTGGGCCTTTAGCATAGCTACATCAGCTTGTAACGATTCATTCTTCTTGCGTAGGTCTGACGCTTCCATAGTGGCTTGCGTCATCTTCTTACGAGCATTCTCATAAGAAGCTTGTGCGTTAAGGATCTGCTCTTTCACAGACTCCTCTACTCCGTCCACTTCAAACGATTCGGAATTGTCCTCAGCTGTGGATTGCTCCTCGGCTTTAGGTTCCGTCTCAGGATCTGTGTCAGGTTCAACCTTCGTTTCAGGTTCATCAGGAGCAGTTAGTTCTGCACCTTCTTCTTCAGCTTCTTCAGGCTTGTCCTCTTCAGGGGCCGTTGTCAGTTGCTTTAAAGCCTCATCGGCTTCGGCTTCTAGCCGTTCCAGTTCTTCTGGGGTCATTGCTTTCTCCGCATGATGGGCTTCAGGCCGATCCATACCTTGTCCGTGTCCGGGGGTAATCGCTCGGTATTTCCTTAACCCGCTCCAAAACAGTCGGGGCCATATGGCTTGTCCGACCAGTTAAAAAAGCTACGTGGAGTGAAATGATTGAACTGTTGTCTCTAGCTCAATCAATTTCCTGTACACCTCACACTTCCCTTGTAGGTGCCGATAGGCAGCAAGGTCGTGTAGGTTTCTCTCCATGTCACTAAGGGCCAGTTGATACTGGCGCTTTAGGTATTCTGTGTACTTACTCCAGCCATCCCTATCTAGCGATAAGCGCATAATGGCTTCAGCTTCGTGCTTAGTTAATGCATGTTGGTTTTGCATATAAGCCAAACTCTTTGAGGATTAAGTGGATGTAAGAAAGGTCGAGTCCGATTGCATCTAAGTACAGATCGTCAACCTCTTGGATGTATTGTTCAGCGTCCAACCGGATAAGGAGGTTGGGATTAGTCAGGTCATCAATAGTCTGGGTGATGACTGCAAGTGCTAATGCGTGTTCGGGGGTAGGTAAAAATGCAATACGGCGCAGATGCCAAATACAAAGCCGCGCCTTTACTTTAGGAGCAATCTTGGAAAATCGAGCGGGGTTGCCTTTGATGGCCTTGTACCACTTATCGACTCTCTGCTTGTTGCGAGGCATGTCACTGACTCCAGCCTTGTGGCACTTTCCCGTCCAGTATTTCTTGTCGGGTCTGTCCCGCGTATGCGAAGTCTCGTGCGGCTTCTGCCTCTCGTTCAACAGGCAGTGTCTGTGCATCAATCAGATGACGCGCTGCCATGGCTTGCTCACGCTTCGTTTGCGCCTCGGTCTTGCCGAGTTCTGCCTCACGGAGACGCTGCTCAAGATCAAAGATGGTGTCCTCTTTCGCCTGCAAAGCAGCCTGTTGTTGTTCCATCTCCTGCTTAACCATTTCATCCATCAACGGCATTAGCTTGTCAGGATCAAGTTCCAAAGACAGTGCTACTTCCTTCAGGATTTCACGACGATCAGTGTGTTGTAGATCCACTTCGTTTGCCGTCATCTGAGCAAATTGCATCAGGCGTTGAGATTGAACTTCTTTAGCCAGTAATGTTGTCGAGCCACGGGCAAGAACTTTCATGTCCCCTTTGATGTGCTCTTTCTCGTTCCAACGCATATTCCAAAAATACATGTTGGTGATTAGCGGTTTGGTTAAGTAGTCATCAATATTTTTGATTACCGACTTAATAGCGACCGAAGCCGCGCCCATTAGCATAGACATACCAGACGCCGTTTTTGTCATGCCCGGTGTATGTTGTCCATGGGTATAAGAAGGGAGAGATGTCTCTTCATCTGCGAAGCGACGGAACAATTCGATCACTTGAGTGAGATGTGCGGATACATTTTGGGGTTGATAGAAACGTAACATGGGGGTAGCGGCATCACCGCCCTCACGTAACCAAATCTTCCATGGGTGAATATCCTGAACATCGGCCCCTTGAGGCAACATACTTGTATTCACTTCCACTTGAGGGCCGGAAGATATGGCCTGATTGTCAATGAATATTCTCACGGCAGCGTTAATAGTGTCTTGAGAATCTCTCATCATCTTAGGAACGCCAATTCCCCACAACTGGTGCGGTGTGCGTTCATAAGGAAATAAATGATAGGGGACGCGAACACCCTTGTGTGGATTAAGTCGAGCACAAACCACTTCGCTATCAACAAACCAGATGTTGGCTTCGTATTCCATGCTCGGATCACTGACATTAAGACCCGCAGTGATCAAATCCTGACCATCGACTAGACCCCAGTATTCCACCACTTCAAAGCGATTAGAAGTTAGGCTGATGGAGTTACCAGCAATGACCCGACGATCACGCTCATGCTGTTGTTCAACATGATTACCGTCTGGATTATTAGCAATAATTCGTTCGACCTGTTCGCCGTTGAAGCCCGGCATATCCTTCAATTCTCGGAACTGAGTTTTGGTCATAATATGGCGCTCAAAAACACCACCAAGATCACTCAGGTTTGTCGAATAAGGGTCTGGGTAGATATTGAAGATCGATATATACTTCACATTAGGACGTGGCACATCGGTGATCTCAACCCCCCATGCACCATCACCTTCAACCCAACGAGTCTTCTGTTCAAACTTCATGGTCGCGCCTTTCACAGCGCCTGTACCCAACATGCAAGATTCCATAATGGCTTGCTTGTAGAGCGATTCATAATTCAACTCAGAAAGCTGGTCAAGAATTTCATCTTCCATTAACTTGGCACAATCTTTCGCTTCACGAGTGGCTTCAGCATGACGCTGACCCATAATCTCTTTAACGCGATCTTTGGCAATCTGACGTGGGTCAGCACCCAACTCGCCCCCTTGTGCCTGCACTTCTTCCATAATCTGCTGCACTTCACCCATAGCCTGCTGGTTCAATTCCAACAAAGTCGGTTCGTCAATAAACTCTGGGACAGGGGTACTGACAATCCCCCACGGGCTATCCGTGCCGGGGAACAGTAAGTCGATCACACGGCTATAAGCCGCCATGGTTTTTTCACGAGTCAAACGTACATATATTTGAGAGCGATTGGGGTCAGCATCTAATCGAGCCTGAGTGTCGGAATCGTACTGTGCATTAAACGCACGTAGGTCACGAATCCAATCATCCTCAATATTGCGACGAGCCTGTGCCCATTCATCAAATCGAGAACGAAGTTTCGAACCAAGGGCGTCTATCGCAGAGCGTAGCTTCGCCTTTCCCTCGACTTGTGGCTTCTCGCCTTCTTTGTAATCAATGAGCATTTAGTAACCTACACCCGCCTGAGCGGCTTTATACTGTCGTAACTGAACTACGGAGCCGCTGTAACTGCGAGGCTTCCTTCGATACATTTCACAAGCAATTGCGTAAGACATAACGCGGTCATCGTAATAACCTGAACGCGCATTGGTAGAGCCGTTGGCTTCGATGACGTATGTCTCCATCTCTTGAATCGTTTCCGCACAAGCGATACCGGAATCTTCGTCACGGATCAGGGAGGATAAATTGTCAATCACAAGAGGTTTCGTTCGGGAAGTGGTAAGCCAGCCAATCTTCTTGATCTGCTTACCATCACTGATGCGATCCAAATCTTCCTGTATATAGAGATTCGGATAGCCTTTGTTTTTAAGGATGGTCAAGGTTGTCAAACCATGGTTGTTACGCTCGATACCCATAAAGGCGCGTCTGTAGAACATCCCTAAAGCGAATAACAGCTCACCAAAGTGATCGGGTGCGATATGTCCATGCCACTGGGCAACTTGATTACCCTCGTCATCAAGGACATCGGCACAGGAAAAGTCACCCTTCTCCAAGCCTTCCGCAACGTCAGCACCAATAACATACGACTTACTAGTCTCAGGTAGCTGCCACACCTTCAAGCATCCATCTTTCTTTTCAAGAAGCTTGCCGGTGGAAATTTGTAGATCGGCTATCGTACTTGGGGAATAACATTCATCCCGTGCCGACATTAGCCAAGTATTATTAAAGACAGAACGTCCAGAAGTGATGAAGGCCTCATTCACCGTCATTGGATACTCTTGACGGAATAGCTCTTCAGAGCGCAGCTCCCAGATCTTATTTCGACGCCAGAATATCTGGTCATCATCCAAGCCAAAAGACTTGGCGATCTGATCTTCTTCTGCTGACTTTGTGAAGTCCATGCTCGGCATTAAGCGATATTCACTCTGCCAAAACCATGGAACAAAAATGAGTTGGTATAAGCCTTCGCCTCGTTGGGCAGCTTTCACCATTTCATAGAACACGCCACCTGCACCGTTCGCGGTAGATTCAAGAATCACCTCTGTGCCAGTTTCATGTGGAACGGCCTGTAGGATACCAGCTAGGTGTTCTTCACCATTGGGCCAGAAACCGACTTCAGAACCGTGAAAATATTGGAGGGTTTGTGAGCGGCCTACGGCCTTGTTACCCGCTGTACCGACTTTGTAACCGCTGTCTATTTTATCGAACATCAACTCCTTTGCGTTGGAGCTGGAAACCGAGGGCTTAAACGGATTACCATCGTGGTATCGACGTACCATATCAAACAAGTTAGATGTGGCCTCATGCTCATGTGTGAGAATGAAAGCACGGCGACCCCTGTTCTGGGATACCTTATGGTAGAAACGTCCCTCAGTGTAAGTAGAACAGCCCTGCTGGCGACCCTTGAGCACGAGAGCTCTTACCATACCGTTCGCCGCCATCTGCGCTTCAAGGCACTCATGTATGTGCTCTTGCGACTTGTTCAGTGTGAACTTTTGTTCCGTACCCTTCTTAGTGCGGATGTTTAAACAATTCTGAGCAAAGTATGGGAAGTCAGACTTTAGCTTAACGAGCTTCTTACGTTCGGCTGCATTCATACCACATCCTTCTCCTCCAGTTTCTCAAAGTCGACATCAATCACGTTGCCCGATTGGTCTTCAATGGAAGGTAAGTCTGCGATAATGGTTTCAATGGATACCTTGTTATCTATCTCTTGCTTGTCGGTGAACATCGCTAAGTGACGCCCAAGCTGAGTCCAAGCTTGAACACGAGAGCCGGGCGAACCATTCTCTTTGTCTTCAGCTTCTAGCAACAGCCCCTTGATAACACGCTTTTCATCTACTAGGGTTTGGGTTTTCAACTTAGTCATACGAGCCTTCAAGTATTGTTGAGATGTCTCCTTGGCAAGGATGCGTATCCCTTTGCTCTTATTTACCCAACCAGCAGCACTAAGCCCCTCTTTAATATCAAGGTTCACTGAATAGGTATCGAGGAAAATTTTTTCACTAACGGAGATATAGCCCTTGGCCCTTTCTTCGTAGTAATAGTCGGGATGGTTCTTGTAGGAGGCACTGGCATTTGCTGCCAATTTATCGGATAGCTCTCTGGTAATCTTCTGGTCTTTGGCTAGCAGTTGCTTAGCTATTTTCTCATAATGATCTTTAGCGGAATGATATTCTTTCCACAATTCATCCCTTACCTTTTCCTTATCTGACCGGATCTTCTTCCGCTTTTTACGGGCTATGATCGGGCCTACAGGTCGACGCTTACGAGGTGGTTTATCAGACATAGGGAGACCTTCAGGATTGCTCCTTCGGGGCATAAAAAACCCACGGGCTGTGGAGGATAGAACCCGTGGGGAAGTGAGTAAATGTAACTCACAGATAAAACAAAAAATGTCATAAGGGGGTAATGGAAGGAGGAACCATCGCCACCTTACAAATAAACATAACGACCTGTGCGCAACCTGTCAACACTATATTAGAAATTTATGATATTTAATTTATTCAGCTACATCAGTCACTTACATCTAATACAAACAACGAGCAATCCCCGCAAAATACCCTACCCTAGTAAAACTATTTAACTAGCCTAGTAAAACTATTTAACTAGGGGTGAGCAGACACTAACCACCAAACCCAATAAATAGGCTGCAAACTAGTAAAGCTATTTAACTACCCTAGTAAAGCTATTTAACTAGCCTAGTAAAATGATTTAACTAGCCCCCCAAAATAACCCAACTACCGTTCAAACCACCCAAGAATATGTCGAATATATACCTGAAGATCGACCCGTACATCGAACCTGTACACCGCTTAAACATTCAAACCACCACCTAGTAACCCATCCCAAAAATCGGATTCGAACCCAACCCCTCCAAAAAAATCCAAAAAAAAATTTTCCTCAATCCAAACACCACAAATACACCCCCCCCTACCCAACACACACACCCCTACGCAGGTTAATCCAAACACCAGGGTCTAACCTAACACTCGATCTAAAACAACTCACACCCTTCGGGTGCCCGTCACTAGTCCGTGCTAGCACTAGCAATAGAGAGATATATTAGGGAATGCTTATATGGGAATGGAAAAAATAATATTTATTAATCGAGGGGGTTTATAAACAAAGACCCCCTGTTAGAAAGTGGGTGGAGCGCTCCATACCCCCCTGTCGCATTTAGGATAGTGAAAAGGCTAGGAATGCTGCTTTATTCTCCGGTGTCCCCAGACAAAACGCCTGTATGCCCTGCCCTGCGTGATTCTCCGGTGTCCCCAGACAAAACGCCTTGACTACCCTTAAACCCAGTGATTTGTCGTTTCTGAGATAATAGAATTACTGGTAAATTAGCCAGCAATCAAAAAAAGGAATTCATATGAGTACTTCAAAGAAGGCCACCAAGGCCACCAAGGCCACCAAGGCCACCAAGGCCAC
>ENA-UZXC01002894-UZXC01002894.1-metagenome-genome-assembly--contig:-Day-2-25m-contig-2894_pt1 | contig 21689 bp, 19 predicted proteins | sample MGYA00260340_ERZ794900 | MGnify/ENA metagenome assembly ERZ794900 | reverse complement strand
TTGTAACTACCTGTAGACCCACCTGGCCCTGAATTACCTCTATGGATAATTGTCCCTCCAGTCGTTACATAGTCATAGGTTGTGCTACGATAACTCCCTGGGTTCCCAACATCCAATGATGATTTTGACTGGTCGTACGTATACGTTTGCGCAGACACATTAGTTGGAATAAACATGGCAATCACACCGATTACCATTAAAAATGAGTAAATTTTTTTCATAAATCTAAATACTATTTGTTCTAATAAATAATGCAGAAACAGAGTCAACTCTACCCAGAAAAGGGAGAGATTAAACCTAAAATTGGCCGGGCTTTTAGATAAAAAACCCAACTACACACTACTTCTACAAGTCCAAATGTTACGATAATGTCAGCCAAATACAAGTTTTTATCAACATTTGTGCCATAAGTACACTTTTTACGACACTTTTTCGTTTCCAAAAAACGCATCTTGAAAGCTGTTTTAAAATTCGAAACTCTACTTTTAGTTTTCAATTAAATGACCTATCATTGCATCAGAGAGTCCCGATCAGGAATTCTTTTTTCTACATTATTTCCGAACCCTTTCGCGATTAATTTTAGAATCACAATTATTAAAAATCATAACACCACGTATCACTTTATATGTTTGATATTATAACGCTTAACGACATGCTCGTTTCCGAGCTTAAAGAAATTGCAGCCAAACTAGACATAAATAGTAAAGGCCTAAAAAAACAGGACCTTATCTATAAAATCTTAGAAGAACAAGCTGTAAAAACACCGGCGGCACCAGACAAACCTGCCAAGCCAGCCAAACCAGCCAGACAGGAAAAACCAGCGGAACAACGCAACGACAAGCCTAAGGCAAAGTCGGATAGACCTGAGAAATCAGAACAAGATTCTGAGGATAAACCAAAGCCTCGCGAAAGACGACCACGTAACCAGAATCAAGAAAAATCTTCTAGTCATCACGGAGACAAAAAACAACACTCAGGTGATAAATCCGAAAGAAAAAAGGACCATCACCAGTCGAACCAAAACGACAATAAGAAATCTGACGACGACGCACGCATCATTGAAGCAATGGACAGCAATGAAGCACCAAGTAAAAATCAGAAAGACAACAATCAAAAAGATAGCAATCAAAAAGACAGTCACCACAACAACAAGTCCAATAATCGTTCACAGCGCGAGCGCGACCCTGAAAAGGAAAAACGCAAAGAAATGCGCGACAACCTGCTTAATTACCTTGAGTTAGAAGGCGTTGTTAGTACCCAAGGTGTATTAGAGACTATTCAAGATGGATATGGTTTCTTGCGTTCTGCAGACTACAATTATCAGCCATCTCCTGATGATGTTTATGTACCACCACATTTGGTCAAATCATTTGGACTAAAAACTGGCGACGTTGTACAAGGAACTATTCGCCCACCTAAGGAAGGTGAAAAGTACTTTGCACTTATTAAAATTGAGATGATCAATGGCAAGTCTCCAGCATTGGTTAGAGACCGTGTATCGTTCGAACATTTAACACCTTTATTCCCAGAAGAAAAATTCAACTTAGAGTATAATGCAAGCAATTACTCGACAAGAATCATCGACCTAATCACACCAATTGGTAAAGGTCAAAGAGGGCTCATTGTGGCGCAACCTAAAACCGGTAAAACGAATTTGTTGAAAGACGTTGCCAATGCCATTTCTGCCAACCACCCTGAAACCTATATGATTATCCTTCTGATAGACGAACGTCCTGAAGAGGTAACCGATATGGCCCGAAGCGTGAAGGCTGAAGTTGTCGCATCCACTTTTGACGAGCCAGCAGAAAAGCACGTTAAACTTGCAAACATTGTTTTGTCGAAGGCAAAACGACTTACGGAATGCGGACACGACGTTGTCATCTTACTTGATTCGATTACGCGTTTAGCAAGGGCATACAATACGGTGCAACCTGCATCTGGCAAGATATTATCTGGTGGTGTGGATGCAAACGCATTGCATAAGCCAAAAAGATTCTTTGGTGCAGCCAGAAACATCGAAAACGGCGGCTCATTGACTATAATCGCTACGGCTTTAATTGACACAGGCTCTAAAATGGACGAAGTGATTTTTGAAGAATTTAAAGGCACAGGTAATATGGAATTACAGTTGGATAGAAAGCTTTCTAATCGACGCATATTCCCAGCCATTGATATTATTTCAAGTAGTACGAGAAGAGAAGACTTGCTACTTGATAAGGTAACCAATCAACGTATGTGGGTGTTACGTAACTACTTGGCCGACATGAATAGCGAAGAAGCTATGAATATGATGCTTAAGCAGATGCAAGGCACAAAAAACAATGATGAGTTCTTGATTTCAATGAATTCATAAGCACTTATCCACCACAATCAACTTCCTGTTCACCACTCAAGTGTATTAAATTTGGGTATGACAAAGTACATATCCCTAAAATCCTTTTTGGTTATGGCATGCATATGCCTGTTTAGCTTTAATGGTTATGCCAAAAAATACAAATACGAACTTCGCATTTACACCATCGTGTATAATGGAGACACCCTAGAAACAGGAGGCGACGTAATTCGATCTGGCATTCTTAAGAAACACACCAACCGAATGCCTATCGCAACGCTTAACGACGGCAGAAGTTTACACCTAGAAATGTGGCTTACCGTGGAAGGTGTTATGCTCGACAAATTCAACGTGTTCCAACACAAATACTACGCTCTTGACGGGGAAGATTGGTTACTCGTGACTGTTTCACCTCGGCTGAAATTTCAAGGTAGACATTACGACAAGGGTCATTACACCTATCGAGATCCACGCACTGGCGAATCGCTTGAAGTAATGTATCGACTAACCGTTGATAGGTACAAGAAGAAGAAAAAATAACAATAAAAAAAGCCCTTCGAACGAAGGGCTTTATTTATTACTAGGTTGTAATAACTATTTCTTTTTCGACCACTCTGCAATCGATTTCTCATTCATTCGCATATAATTCTCATTCCCTGCTTTTTCTGCAAGTTCTTTAGACTTATTTGCCGTTTCAATAGCATCCTTATACTTGCCTAATTTGGCCTCTATAAGCGCTTTTTGACGTACCATCCAGAACTTTTCATTATCCACAAGGGCAAGCTTAATCCACTCATATGCCTGTTCCATGTCTTTGTCGTTATTGTAATAATACCGCGCTGATTGATAATATGTCGCCGAACTAACACCTTTCATTTTGATGTCAATTTCTTTCAACACTTGCTCGTCAACATTGGTTTTTATGTCAAGCACAACTTGTGTGTTGGCCCAAAGAAGTTCGAGGTTGCAACCTTCTGTGGTCAAGTTCGAAAATTGAAACGTCATCGTCTCAATAGCAACAGGATACTTGGAGTTCACAGCTACATCAAATCGTACAAGGTCTTCTTCTACTTTGTATTTACTACCTCCAGTACCCCAATAACTAGTATTGGAATGAATCACTATTGTCCACGTATCTTGGTTAGGAATCGCATACAACGCATATGTTCCAGCAGGCACGTCATGCCCATTAATAGTAATATCGTCTGACGTTTTAATTTTCGTACTCGCATTTGCGCCTAAACGCCACATCGTTCCGTAAGGCACAAGGTCTCCGAAAATTGTTCGCCCTTTCATGCTCGGACGAGAATAACTAACACTCACATCCGTTAAGCCCACCTTTTGCTCAACTGTTGACAAAGGGCTCGGTGCCGGAACACTAATTTGTGCGTTTGCTGTGCCCGCCAACGCCAAAAGAATAAGTAAATTTCTAAGTTTCATTCTAAAATAATTTGATGTCAAATATAACACTTGACCTCCGCTGATAGTTTGGATTAATGTCACCTATTTTGAAACAAAAAAGCCCCACATAAATGCAGGGCTTAAAATTCGTTTTTAAAGGAGTTTAAAATTTATACTGAAACCCTAATCCAAACAATTCTTTGAATTGAGTGCGAGGTCCTTTAACTCCAGGCTTGTTTACAGGGTCATATTCAATTTTAGTATCGTGATCATACTTTAAATGTGTAAACACGTTTGCCCCGATATATTTACCCAGTTTAAAGTCAAAACGTACCTGCCAGTCAACATCAATATTCCCCTGGTTTTCTTTCACCACGTCGGTATAGTTGTTAAACAATTCTAAGCTCGTTCTCAATCCCACGTTTTTCAATATGGCTTTATCTTGGTATATAAACGACGTCAATGCTCCGAACTCACCTCTTCTATTCGGATTATCATGTGTACTAGGTATATAGATGTTTTGTGCTGCGATGCTGTCATCCGTCACAAATGTCCATTTACCGGCAGCAGGAGAAATATAAATCGACAACTTATCGGTAGGTTTTAAATCAATTCCAAGAGACAGTTTCAGGTATGCTGGCGACATAAATCTAGAAATTACTGGTCTGTTATCGTTCTCATCATTAAAGTCAAAGCCTTGATCAAATTGACTCTCAAAACGAGTTAATGCGGCCCAACTCAATTTGTCCGACGCTTTCCGACCCAACTTAGACTGAAAGTCAATCTTGTCTTCATTTTTTCTTAGATCATCTCCTTTGTTTTTCAAAACGCCATAGGCCAGGTCTAAGTTGTTATCCCAAGTCCAGTTGGCGAATTTATAATTCGCAAACCCATTGGCTAGTGTCGTTAGCGATATAGCATTGACACCCCCTAAAGACCAATTATTAAACGAGCCCTGGTTAAAGTTTAAACTTACTACCCTACCTGATTTCCATTTCTTTTCGGGTTGCAAGGCTTTTAACTGACCACTGATGGCGTCAACCGCTGACTGAGCTTTAGCTAAGGCAACTTTCGCATCTGCTAATTCTTGATTTTTTTGAGCTATGGCAACCGAGTCGATTTGCGCAAAGATCGAAACTGACAAACTAAGCAATAGAGCTAAGGACAATACTAAATGTTTCATGAAAATATTTTTGACAAAAATAAAAACTAGTTGCCACCACAAGTACTTTGAACCTTTATTTGTTTACACAATGTCGACTAAAACTGTTGTCTGTACGGAAAAAGTAGTTAGTTCTAATTATAGAATCAACAGCCCGAGCATACTGTCCTTACTCAAATCTGATAAGCACGTGATTTTTATCAACCTTTTCTTGGACTTCGACTTCAACTTTTGACACCACACCTTCATTTGGTGAGGCTATCACATTCTCCATCTTCATCGCTTCTAACACCATTAAGGCCTGCCCTTCTTCCACGTGGTCTCCTTCTGAGACTTTTATTTCGAGCACTAGGCCAGGCATGGGCGATTTAATCTCGGATACTTTGTCAACAGCCTGCTTATCCATACCCATCTTAGCCAATAGCATGTCAAAATCATCTTCAATCTGAATACTAAATTTTTGGTTATCTAGTAAAAGATTCACTGACTTGTTGTTGTAGTCAACATCAATTACCTCAGCAGAAATGGATTCATTGTTTAAGATAATGTGATAGGTCCCGTTGGGCAATAGTTGGCAATCAAATGAAACGGGCTCATTATTTATAGTATTACTATTGATATCAAAAGTATGACGCTGATTTACTGATGCCTTAAACATAATGCTGGTTAGTTTTCTTCTCCGAAGTATTCTACATAATTATTGTGGGTCTCCCACAACTTAATTCTATGTAATTTACAATTGTTTAAATGTGGTTCAATCTGTTCCCAGATACCAATTGCCAAGTTCTCGATAGATGCCATTTTATTATGCATAAAAGGTACGTCCAAATTCAAATTTTTGTGGTCCAATACATCAACTACGTTTTCATTAATAATGTCACGTAGTTTCTTCAGATCCATAATAAAGCCGGTGTCTTGATTTGGCGTTCCCTTAACTGTTACATACAAGTCGAAGTTATGCCCATGCCAATTTTTGTTAGCACATTTACCAAAAACCGCTTCATTCTCTTCTTCAGACCACTTGGGATTAAACAGCTTATGCGCTGCATTGAAGTGTTCCTTTCGGGTGATATATACCAATTTGTTCGCCATCGAAAATGCGATGCAAATATACAACGACTACCTTTGCATTATGACAATAAAGGAAGCACAAAAAAATATTGATACTTGGATTAATACAGTTGGTGTCAGGTATTTTAACGAGTTAACCAATACCGCGTTGTTAATGGAAGAAGTAGGTGAAGTTGCTCGACTGATGGCACGCATCTATGGTGAGCAAAGTGCCAAAGAATCTGACCTAAAGAAATCGCTTCCCGACGAGTTAGCGGATGTCTTATTTGTTCTGATGTGTATTGCCAACCAAACTGGTGTGGACCTCACATCTGCCCTTGAAAAAAATCTTGAAAAAAAATCGCAACGCGACGGCAACCGTCACCTTAACAATCCAAAACTAAAAAACTAGCGTTTTTCCATTGGAACCCAATCACGTGATACAGGTCCAGTGTAAATCTGACGTGGTCGGCCAATAGGTTGATTCTGGTCTCGCATCTCTTTCCACTGTGCTATCCAACCAGGAAGACGACCCATGGCAAATAATACGGTAAACATTTCTACTGGGAATCCCATTGCTCGGTATATGATTCCAGAGTAGAAATCAACGTTAGGGAACAATTTCCTTTCAGCAAAAAACGGATCTGCCAACGCTGTTTCTTCCAACTGCTTTGCAATATCAAGAACAGGATCGCTGATACCCATTTTCTCCATGATATCATCAGCTGATTTTTTGATAATCAACGCACGAGGATCGTAATTCTTATATACTCTATGTCCAAAGCCCATTAAACGAAATGGATCATTTTTGTCTTTTGCTTTTTCAATGAAACGTTGTGCACCACCTCCATCATTCTTGATAGCCTCCAACATTTCTATTACTTTTTGGTTAGCACCTCCATGCAATGGTCCCCATAAGGCTGCAATACCTGCTGAAATACAAGCGTACAGATTTGAATGTGATGATCCAACAATTCTTACAGTTGACGCCGAGCAGTTTTGCTCATGATCAGCGTGTAAGATGAGTAGCTTATTCATCGCCTCAACAAACACCGGATCAATTTCGTAATCTTCTGTTATGTTTTTGAACGTCATGTTCAAAAAGTTAGAAGTATAATCAAGCTTGTTTTGTGGGTAGATGATTGGGTGACCAACAGATTTTTTATGCAACATGGCCACAATAGTTGGCATTTTTGCAATTAAGCGTCTGATGGTTCTGTGTGTTTCAGCGTCAGATCTATTTGGATCTAAAGAATCAGGATAGAAAGACGACAAAGATGAAATCATCGCAGTAAGCTGTCCCATTGGATGCGAGCCTGTTGGCCAAGCTTTGAAGATATTCTCCATATCTTCATTAACCAATGTATGGTGTCTTATCTGGTGATCCCAATCTGCATATTCTGTTTCATTTGGCAATTCACCATTAATCAACAGATACGCAACTTCTAGGAAAGTTGCATTTTTAGCAAGGTGTTCGATAGAATACCCTCTATGACGAAGAATTCCTTTTTCTCCATCTAAATAGGTAATACTACTGGTTGTGCTACCCGTGTTTTTGAACCCAACATCAACAGTCACCGCACCTGTAGCCCCCCTTAGTTTGGAAATATCTAAACCTATTTCCTTTTCTGAACCTTCAATTAAAGGTATTTCAACTTCTTTTCCTTGGAACGATAAATGGGCTGTTTTTGACATCGAAATTATGCTGATTTTAGGTAGTGCGAAATTACTCTTTTTTGGACATTAATTTTAGCCTGCTCAATAATTATTTTTGTCTTTCAAAACTGCTTACCGTTTGTTTACAAAACGTTGATTTGCAAACAGATATGATTAACAAAGAGCTAAGTCTATATGTACATTAAATAGCAATTCGCACCATTACGAAAGTATTTATTATGAATACAATTTTTAGATAACTTTGTTTGCGCTACAATGCATTTTTTTGTTTAAACAAAATTCTTTGATGTCAGATAAAATCGAACAAATACTAACTGGACTTAATAATAAGGCAAATCTCAAACAAGATGTGTACGGTCATTCGTTAAACGTATTTAACGAGTTTAAAGCATGTGCGCTCAATGTGGTTGAAACATTAGCCCCAAAAATTTTAAGTAATGCCCATGGCGTTGAAATTAAATTAAACAGCTTTGGTGACTTTGAATTTCATTTGAAATTCTCAGGCGACACAATTGTCTTTTTATTACACACCAATGTTTTTGCATTCCCACCAAAACATGCTATTAACAAAAGCACATACGTCAAAGAGAACCCAAATCGAGGTTATTTTGGCATGATTCAGATATACAACTTCCTGAGCGATTCTATAAAATACAATCGACTTGGTGATGAAGGCTACCTCCTTGCCCGTGTGTTTGTAAATAGCGAAAATGACTTTTATGTGGAAGGTAAGCGTCAACTCGGGTTTTTATACAAAGAAATAGGCCGTCAAAAGTTAGAAAAAAAGCACCGCCACAACATCATTGAACAATGTATGCTTTACTGCTTAGATTTTGACTTATTCGTACCGCCAACAGACGCATTAAACCAAATTACAGTGCAACAGAAAAACTACTTTAACAACCCTTCTGGAATTGCTACCGGAAAGAGGCTTGGGTTTGAGGTAGTCAATACCTTAAAAAATGAAACGAAATAGGGGGAAAAACTCATTCCTTATTGTGCTTAGTGTAACACTGCTTTTCGGCTGTGCTCAAAGACATAGCCATATCCCAAGAGTACATCACTTTTCCAATATGCACACCAAAATTTTGCGTTCAGGACATTATGTACAGCCAAACCAACGGTTAGCTGTAACTACCCCTCAGCCAAAACTAGGAACCGAATTGGAAAAAGTAAATTCCTCCATAGACCTCATACCAACATCGAAACTTAGCGACGTGCGCCTTGAGTTAGATAATCTAAAAAAACCACTAAAGAAAACCCAATGGCGTAATGACTCAATCACCAAGGCAGATACACTTTCTCCTTACGACGTTGACCAGAAGCTAATAAAAGGTTCAGGAACAATGTTTGCCATTGCCTCAGGCATGAACGCCGCCCTGCTCATTACTCCATTATACAATTTCCTAAATATTGGACTGTTGCTAGGACTGGCTCTACTTGTTATAGGGTACTTTGTTTTCAAATTCGTTGAAAACACTAAGCAGAACAGAATTCAACCAATAAAATATCGAGCAAAGAGTTACGCTAAGCGCAGTCAAGTTAAAAAAGCGTTTAACATTCTTATGATTATCTCTGGCTCAGCATTTTCATTAGCACTAATGACTGCGGCAACGGGCTCCTTTGGCCTTCCAATATTCTTTTCAGCGATAGGTTTAATTGCCTTATGGGGAGGTTTGATAGTCGGTTTAGTTTACTTGATTATGGGCGCTTAGAGCATCTATCCCTTTGGCTGTAATTTGATAATAAAACGCTTCCATGTTATCCGAATCGTATCCTATGCTGCGTGTAAACCCACCTTTGTCATCATGTATCAATGGCGAAACCAACCCATCATGAAGTAACGTTTTTAAAACGTCACCTACAATGTGACGAGTTGTGTTCATTCGACACTCATCTACAATGTTGTTAAAGTGTTCTGGAAACAATAAAAGCTCCAAAACTGAAATAGAAAACTCATCCATGACTATAATTTCTCTCCTTCCATGTGTACGAATTAAACAAACTTAGAACTGCAATAGTAGAGATATAGATTGGATGAATGAACTGCATCAACACAACATATTTGAGTAGCCTTTGTTGCCTAAAAAAGGTCAAGATTGATCCAAAAAACAAACAATCAATTGTGGTTTTCGCAATAACCACTATTGCTAGCGATTGCCACAGATCCACATCATTCGACAAAACAGCAATTAATATGCTCAAAACGTAAATAGCATAAAATGCTGTCAACCCAACAATATAGAAGTTATTACGAGCGCCCTTAGCGTATTTGGTTTTTTTAGCCCACCTTATCCGCTGATTTAGAAACGAACTAACGGTTTTGGGTGGTGCAGTATACACCATTGCTTCCTGTTGCGTCACAAACGATATGTCATACCCGTTTTGAACAAATCGCTCTAATAAAAACACATCGTCTCCACTTGCAATCGATCGGTTGCCTGCATAACCTCCAACAGCCTTGAAGGATGCTTTACTGAACATCATATTGGCGCCATTGGCCAATACCGGTTTATGCCCTTTTATTAAAGCTCCACCTAAAACAATCAGACTTATAAAATCGAGTTGCAAAAAGGATTGCCAAAGACCCTGTCGCAACTTAAACATCACTGGACCTGCCGCAAACTGTGCTTGACTGGTTCTACTCATGCTAGAAACCCAATGGGGCTCCATCACGCAGTCAGCATCACACATTAAAATAGTATCAAAGGACGCAGCTTCTACACCTTCCTCAATTCCGCATTTTTTACCCTGTTTTTCATCGCTTAATGAAAGGTGCTTCACCCGCATTCCAGATACTAGGGCCCATTCATCGATGAGGCTTTCAGACCCATCACTCGAGTGGTCGTTGACCAACACAAGTTCTACTTCTGACCCATCCAACTTCTGATTTTGGATAGCCATTAACAAATCAGGGAGTTCGCGTTCTTCATTCCTGTACACAACAAGCAGTGACACAGGTTTTGGTTGATAGGCTATTGATTCACTTTTACTACGTTTCCAATAGCGCATAACAAGCAAGATAATACATGCATAAACAACAAAGGAAATGAAGAGTATTACACTAAATATCATTTATTTCTGAACTTGTTTTGAGCTAAAAAGACCAGCCCAATTAGGCCAGGAACAATCAAGTTAACTATCCAAATAATAAATGAAATCAAGATAACCTCCGACTCCAATAAAATACTCGAAAACAAAAAGAGCATAATTAAACCTCTCACTCCTATTTCGCTCAAGGCAACAGTTGGCACAATCGTCTGGATGTAATAGTACACGGGTATGAGTCCTACAACAAGCATCGCCTCTTTGCTGGATAGACCTCCAACAGTAATGATTAGCACCCCTAACTGCGTGCAAAAAACGACATAGCGCAGTAATGACGACAGATAGGCTTTTGTTAATGCCTTTTTGGAAAAGGACGCCATTGAATCCCGAAATTTCCCAAAGCGGTTAAACACTTTAATCCGGGTTAGAAGAGCTCCGGCAATTTCTGGCATCTTGTAATAGGCATAAAAACCAAAGAGTACGGTTAGACCAGCCAAAATCTGCGCCGTCAACAACCAATCTTTGGCAATCAGTTGGCTTGCAAAAAACACGATTAAAGCACCTCCAATTGTAATGGTAATGCATAGTTGAGACAAACTCCCTACGATACTGCTTGAAACGGCTTGCTCGCGATATTTTTTCTCAACCACCCAAATACGCCCCGCGAACTCGCCAACACCGTTGGGTGTAAACAAACCCAACGACACGCCCATCAATACGCCTTTCACCGCATTGTATTTGGAAATTTTAGTGGTGTTTAGTAGTAATCGTCGCCATTTCAATGACTCAATAAACCAGTTTAGTGGCATCAAAAGGAGCACCATAAGCAGTGAAGGCCAGATTTGAATAACAGTGTGTTTATACTCATTAAACAATGATACCGCCTGATGCCTGACAAATATTTCGTAGTAAAGAAATCCCAAGGCAATCAAAGCAACCAACCATTTGATAATGAGAATTCGTGTCTTGTGATTCTTATGGTTATTCAATAATTGCAACTACTTTTGACTAATGTCCTCTCGCTTACTTGATACGGAATTCGACCGCATAATCCTCGGGATTGATCCTGGAACAAATATAATGGGATACGGGGTCTTGGGCTGTAAGAAGAAATCTATTCATTTAATTAGTATGGGCATCATTACATTGGGTCGGGTTGATTCACATGCATTAAAACTAAAAAAAATATTTGAGCGTACGTTGAGTTTAGTTGACGGTTACCATCCTGACGAAATGGCCTTAGAGGCTCCATTTTATGGCAAAAATGTTCAGAGCATGCTCAAGCTAGGTCGTGCTCAAGGCGTTGCTATGGCTGCTGGTCTATATCGAGATATCCCAATATTCGAATACGCCCCGAAACGAATCAAACAAAGCATTACAGGAAGCGGAAACGCCAGTAAAGAACAAGTCGCCGGAATCCTAAAATCTCTATTAAAATTTGATGAAATCCCTAAGAATCTAGATGCTACAGATGGAATGGCTGCAGCCGTCTGTCATTATTTTCAAGGAGGCATTACCAATTCCAATCAACCCAATAAAAAGAACTACGGTAGTTGGGGTTCGTTTATTACAGACAACCCTGATCGAATCAAGTAGCTATTTTAAACATGCTCTGATAGATGAGGCAATTTCCATCATCTCCTCATGCTCAAATTTCATTTTCTCTTGTGAAAAGTCAATATCCGCAACATGGTTAATTGGGACCAAGTGAATATGCGTATGTGGCACCTCTAACCCAATTACAGCGGTCCCGATACGTTTACAAGGCACTGCTTCTTTCACTGCTTTAGCAACAATTTTGGAGAACATGTGTAGCCCAGCGTATGTCTCATCATCCAGGTCAAAAATATAGTCAACCTCCTTTTTAGGGATGATCAACGTGTGTCCTTTGCGCAATGGAAAAACATCCAAAAACGCCAGAAAATCTTCAGTTTCAGCTACCTTATAACACGGGATTTCACCTGCTACTATTTTACTAAATATACTTGACATTAAATCGTGATTTCTAGAATCTCAAATGGGATTACACCCGCTGGAACCGTAACTTCAGCAATCTCACCAACTTTACAACCCATCAAACCTTTACCTATTGGAGACTTAATCGATATTTTTCCCTTTTTTAAATCTGCTTCTTTTTCAGCGACTATCGTATAGGTCATTTCCTTATTCACTTTTTTATTCAACACCCTGACCTTACTTAATATTCCTACCTTAGACAAATCAAGAGTGCTTGGATCAATAACTCGTGAATTGCCTAACGACTCTTCCAGTTTAGAAATCTTAAGCTCTAACAAGCCTTGCGCTTCCTTAGCCGCGTCGTATTCCGCATTCTCAGATAAATCACCTTTATCTCTTGCCTCTCCAATCTGCTTAGAGATATTGGGACGGTCAACAGTCTTTAAGCGTTCGATTTGGTTTTTTAGGTTATCGAACCCCTCTTGCGACATATAATTTATCTGTGACATAATCGTTTCTTGTATTGTTTAAAAAAAGAAACATTGCAATGGCAAGGCCAATGCAATGTTCCGCAAAGTTATATATTTCTTTTTTAGTGCCGCAAAAGCACCTTTACCACATCTTAATTAATCAACTAAAATTCTTACACCTATACCGTGTGATCCTCCAAAAGGATTACTTGCTCGGTAAGAATAATCAACGGCAAACTTGTTGTCGTTGTTTTTACTCATAGGCAAGTCAATTGAAAAACCTGCTACCAATCCGGTTAATGCTGAAGTTCTTTCATCGGCGTCGAAAATACCTTTCTCGTAGGCAAATGCTCCTCTAAGTTTAAGAATTTCTTTGTACCCAAACTCTAAGCCAGCTGTTACTTGATTACGTGTATACGAATTAGACGTAAAGTTTAAGGCAGCCGTTAATCGCTTGTTATAGGTTTCTTTGGTATCATCAAGTCTGAAGTCATAAGACGCTCCGATATTGATCAAAGTAGGCAATCCAAACCCAGCAGTTCTAAACAAGAATGACTGTTGTACATCGTTGTTAGGGTTAGTCGCTTTAAAGGTTACACCATCCCCGCTATAACTAGCATCTGGTCCAACGTTTTTCATACTAATCCCAAATTTGATATCATCCTTTTTCAATTTGTCTGACTTGTCGCTTGTTTCAGTATATTGAATACCTGCGTCAATCGCTATTCCTTGAACACTTGCGTTAGGGATTGCTTCAGAATGTACTCTAACAAGTACCCCTCCTGATATCGTTTTGGTAAACTTTTTAGCGTATCCTAAGCCAATGTTTGTGTTTTGCGGATTGATAGTCCCTAATCCCCCATCAGGTTGCTCTACAGTTGTTACTTCAATTTCTCCAAGATCCATTGTCATAACAGTCAAAGCTAAAACTCCTTCTCCACCTAAAGATTGTGCAAATCCAAACGCGTTAATTTGAACGCCAGATCCAACTAACCAATTTGTGTTCGAAAAACCTAACTCAGTACGTTTCGCATGTGCTAAGCCCCCCATGTTAAAGAAAGATGCTTCTAGCCCTCTAATATTCGATTGAGCAGCCCAGCCTAAACCACTTGACATTGCCCATGGGTTTATCATCAATTGACTTGCTCCGGATTGTCCTATTCGATCTGGATTCCCAGCCATTGCAGCTAGTGATAAACTCGAAATCAGGATTACACTATATATTTTCTTAATCATTTTCTTTTAATCTATATCAATATTGGTTTACAATCCTTAGAACGAGTCTAAGTCTAACTCTCTCATTATCCCCATCCATTTGATGACTTTTTCACCTAGCTCACCTCCATCTACATGGATTAAGTAAGTACCACTGGCGATTGGCACCTTAGCATTGTTTTTCAAATCCCAAGTAACTTCAGTCGATTTGTCGTCTTTAACAATTCGACGTACAAGGCTACCATCTACCGTGTAGATTGAAATCTTACACGTCTCTGGTAGGTTTGTAATTTTAACCTTGTTCTCAACCGGGTTATTTTCATACTCAGAGTATGCGAAATACGGGTTAGGAACAAGTCTGATTGTTTCCATCGCCTCTTTACCAAATTCAGTGCCTCTCTCTGCGAATACCGCTTCAGTGTCGAACGAATATCTTGGATTGTTTCTATTTTGATTTTCAGCAGTCACATAATACTGATATGGCTTTTTAACGCGCAACTTGAAAGTCACTTCTGTAGGCGGTACTGGCATACCGTTCGCATTCACTTCCATCTCATATCCATTAGCTAGATAAGATGGCATAACCCACATAGCATGATACAATACCTGTTGGTTTAACTCACGGAAATAATTATCTCCTGTTAATCCAGCCACTCTATCCATATATGTTTTACATCCATCGTAAGCCGGGCCTGAAGGATATAGAGACTGAAGGTAGCTACTGTCCGTATCCATGATATAGATGTAATGTCTTCCACCAAATCCTGCATAACCAGAACTATAGCTTCCACCTTGATCTGTTGGATTCCATTTTAGGTCTCGTCCATTATTAAGTCCTTGGTAAGAATCCTCACCTAAAACAATGTTAAGACGCTCTCCAGTTTCAACGTTAATAGCATAACCAGGGAACCATGTTCTTCCTTGCTCAGCAGCATTTTCGCTTCCATCTTTATTAACAGAATTGTGTTTTCTCACTTCAAACTTAAGTGCACCACCTTGGTTAAGGTTTTCTTCTTCACCCAATTCCAACACTAAACACTGAGACCATTTTGATTCGTCTTTAGTAAACACCAAGTCGATGCTACTTAAGTTGTCCAAATTGTACCAGTGCGAAGGAGGTTGTGTTCCTTGATATGCCACTCCTTGAACCAATGTATAGTTTCTAGCAGGCTGTGGACTCGCGTTAGAAGGGATATTCTTTGAAGCTAATCGGTAAGGGGCAATTCGTCCATCCCAAATTCTTTCATATACTTCGAATCTGTCAATGGCCGCACCATTCTCATCTCTAAAATCATGTTCAGAATAATCTGGAGTCGCCACTGTTGAACCTTCTCTACCAGCACGTATCCAGTTAAACCACGCTCCATTATCGATATCTGGTATAGCCGTTAACCATTGCTTACTGTTGTCTTCCCAGCTCACACTCCAGCCAATTAGCCCATTGGTTTGGTCAACATCACTGTTCCCAGGACCAACAACTTGCTTGATGGTTACTGAAAGACCCCAATCGTTCAATTCGTTTTCCGTGCTTATTGCAGTAATTAACTGCTCATTTTCATAGTCAATGGTGTAATCAGAGAAAATGGTATCATTTGTTTCTGTATTGATTAACACCCAATCCGTAGCATCAGCAACCAAACCGCTCAGCCTACCAATTGGAGAGGTTGCACTTGCATTTTCTCTTAGTATTAATTCAAAGTTTCCTTTAGGTACTTTTAACGGATCTACTACCTTAATATTAACCGGTCCTTGTCCAATCTTGTATTCTGGGAATTGTGTTCTTCCGTTCGCTAAGATTTCCGCTATTGAGGCTTCGGTCAATTCTAGTTCAATTCCACCATTACCACGACCTTCAAGTCGAACAAGTTTTGGTCCATCACCATAATTACCATTTACTCTTAATCCACCTTCTTCAGGTTCTGGATCATGCGGGATTACACTAAACTCCTGAATCTTTCTACCCGCTAAATACTCTAATTCTCTGTGACCTGGTAGTGCTGCATAAGACACCACCATAAAGTAATACGGTTTATGGTTAACAAGTGTTTTATTACTACCTGTGGCAAAAACATCTTCCGTTATAGAAACAGAGTGTACTAAGCCTGTGTTTTTACCATCAATCATTAACTTAGGTAAAGGTTGACCTAACGCTTCATCAAAAGGTTGGTTAACCAATCTTGTGATACTGTCGTCCAAATCACAAGCAAAAACTTCTCTTGCTTTATCAATATCTTCCAAATCACCTGTTCCAACAGATGCATTTTTAAGTTGATAAACTCTGTATCCTTGAAAAACGTAGGTAACAGGCTGACCATCACTAATTGTTACTTCTTTATATGCTTCAATTCTTTTCGTGTCGTTAAATAATAATACTACTTCATTGCTCAACTCTTGTGCTTCAACGATAGGTGCATCAGGACCGTCAAGAATATCAAAACAGTTATCAAATAATTCTTGTGCTTTTCTACTACTTGCTTTTAGTAAGTCAAGCGAACCAGTCGCTCCACCTGAACTTGCTTTAGCCCAAACAACCCCAACAGTAATCTTGTTAACGGCTCCTTGTTTAAGCGTAAAAGGTCCAGACGTTTGAAGAAATCTTCTATCTGCTGGAGTATTTCCAGAGGTGGTTTCAGACCAATCAGTTGCATTATTCGGATCAGACTTACCAGGGAATATATAATCTGTACAAGCACTTCCAGTCCTTCCGTTAGCTTCGTCTCTAGTTAAACAGTCACCGTTTTTCCAAAGGCCTCTTAAGTAATTATAATAATGTATTGGTGTTTGTGGATTTCCAAAATTCGTAAAATCATTATCGTAGTAAACGAACTTTGACATTCCTAATTCGAACAAGGTATCAACCCCGTCGATTGTTGTATCCTTTTTAGGTCCTTCAAAGAAATCTACACCAATTGATGGCGGGTTCAAACCATATCCTAAGATACCTTCGTCATTGTCGTCTCCGTTGTAACAAAACCCTAAGCTTAGACCTACATCACAACCCACATAATCATCAGAGTAGTTACCCAAATCAGGATCCACCCATTGACCAAAATACGTATTACTCAAGTTCGACCCTCTATTGATGATTCGAGTCGTATAGAAGGTCATGTTATTAATTTCGTCATTCGTTGCATAAGCAAAAGCAGTCGTTTGTAATTCCAATCCCTGCGCTTGACCTTGTGTTTCAGAGTGAATATTACCTCTATCGTTATAGACAAACCAAAGCATTTGATCTGGTTGGTCAGCAGGAGTGTTCTTATCTCTCGCTACCGGAACCCCACGACATTCTGTTTGAAGAACTGGATAATCTCCATTGAACGGCTCATACACACCATTACTATCTTGATCAAAAAACGGCGCTAGCATATCTGGCTCATTGGCTCCTCGACCGTTCCCTGGCCAATTCTTTACACCATCACTTAAAGAAGTTAATGTGCCGTTTTCCCATGCTTCTCTGTGATCTTCAATTTCTTCACGAGACACCTTATAGATTTCGTCATACGCTTCACAACGTGTGCTGTTTGTTGTTCCAGTCACCTTATCAAGTGGACCAGGCCAAAAATCAGATCCGCCTTGACGATAAGTCATTGCCGCTAATTTAAGTACCCCTTCATCTTCTCCACCAATCCAGATGGCTCCAGCAAACAGAGAGTTTTTTCTTACAGCATTAAGATCTGTCAGTTTAGGAATCTCATATCGTGCATTGCTTAAATCCCACCACATGTCACCACCGTTCAGAATACGGGTACGCACATTATTGATATCTAAATCCGCTTGCGCTGATGCTGGTTCACAATCAGAAGCAAACTTCATTAACTTATTTTTCACCTGTTGCGTTCCTGCTTTATTAGCATCGGAATTGGGCGTCTGTACGTTTACATTTTCCTTCGCTGAAGCGAAAAGAGCAGCCGTACACACAACAGCAACAAATCCTATCTTTCTTATATTTCTCATATCTTTTTCTCTTATCAATTTCTACTAGAATGTCATTCTAAATCCAAGTCTTGCCAACCTAGGAATAGCAAAGTTTGATGGGTTATTCATTTTTACATTGTATAAATCCATGAACGACTGTTGATTGATTTGTTCTTGGATATACTGTTGTCCTTGTGGTGAATTCAAATAACCATCATCATTTGGCAAACCAGTGTAACCATATACACGGTCAACAATTCTGTTATTCAATAAATTCTGTACCCATAAGAAAACAGTGTATTGTTTAGTATCTGGTCTAAACTTCTTTTGGTTCTTTTTCTTGATTGCAAATGTTTTTGACGCGTTCATGTCAACTTTAAATTGCCATGGCAATCGACTTCCAAATGGATTTCCGTCTAGGAAAGATCTTTGTACACGACCTAAATCAGATTGTGCTGAAGAAATAGCAATACCTTGTTTAGAGTAGGGCGCTCCTGATTTCCCAGAAATTATAAAGTTTGCACCTGCATTCGTGAATACTTTTTTACCGAACCATACTGGCCCAGTGTAATCGTTTTTACCTTTAAAACGGTAATCAAATATCCCAACGATTTTGTGTCTCACATCAACGTCAAGTGGATATAGAGATCTTAAGTTAGGTTGATTCGCTGCGATAAGTGCACTTTGTGAATTAATATTACTTCCTGTTCCATCAGCAAACAATAAAGCGTAGTTAGCAGATAACGATACACGTCCTTCGCCTCTTAACTCATACTCAGCTCTAAATGACTTTGTTGTGCTAAAATCGATGTTCGAATACGTATTATATGTTACAGGATACGCTTGGTACAATCTCACTAGACCAAAGTCGTTTCTTGTTTCTGCGTATTGTGCAATTAAACTTAAAGCTGAATTATCTGACAATTTTTGCTTGAAACCTAATTCGTAGTTTGTTCGAATTCTTGGCTTCATGTTAGAGTTGGCAATAGTTCTTGACTGAGATGCCTCTAAGAAATAGTACTGGTTAATCGGAGTGAAAGTCGCACCGTTTGTTGGACGTTGAGCCATCACATCATAGTTAGCAAAGAATTGCGCCTCAGAGTTAATTGGGAAGGAGAACCATACACGTGGTAACACGTTAACTTGTGGCTCATAATCCTTAAATGACTCCTTAACGATATCCTGATTTTGACCATCAACCAAGAAAGGTTGCACCTGCCCACCAGTTTCGTTTGCAATAACATCAGGCGTTGAGATTTCAACACCGTTAGCGTCAAACCAAGTATTGTCTTTACGATAACCTAATATCTCTGACGGAGATTCTGAGTTGTTTACATATACCGCATAATCATCACCAATACTACTTGGATGAGCAATGTCACGGCCTTGAATACTTGACACTTCGCCTGCCGTTTTAACAGGGTAAAGTGAATATGGATCGGCAAGAACAAACTGGTTTGCATCATATCTCTCAATACGAACACCTAATCTAAAAATTAGATCTTTAAAAGCGAACTTATCTTGTAACCATGCTGCACTATAAATAGGTGCAAATGATCCAACTCTTCTATTGTCTTCATCATACAAAAACTCCGCCAAACTAGGTCGGTTTCTATCGCGGTTACCCAAGTGGTCATAACCGTAATACGACACATAGCTATTACCATTGTTCCATAAGTCATCCGCACTGAACATATCAATTGAAAAATCCTCAGGTGATAATGAATTGATATCAATAAACGAAGTTTCAGTAATTAAATTACCATGCACATCAGTTCGGCCCTCAGCCATTAATTTGGCACGGAGGTTTTTGTCGAAAGTTTTTTGTGCGTCAGAATCAACAAACGTATTATAGGTAATGGTATCTAAGAAACGACCCGTTTCGTCATAACTATGAATACCGCCTACTGTGTAATCACCAGTTTCAAAGTTGTCTAACTCTAAAATATGTGAGTTTGCCAACAATGGCATTAATAACCATAGACTGTTTGCACTTAAAGAGTAGCCACTGTACAAGTTTTGCTCATACGTCATACCGAACTGCAAATCATGCTTATTCTTAAGATTTAAACTTGCCTCACCCATGGCGTAAGCACTTATTCTTTCTGCTTGGCTTTTTGAATATCCCGCTGCATTTGTTCCAGGATTCAGAAACAATGAATATGTATTTTGAAGTGAACGGCCATTTAAAACACCAAGTCCTTCAAACACTTGACCGTCTGCAAAAATCGTTCTATCCAACTCTTCAGCATTATTAAAGAAGTTTGTCGTATATCTAGCTCTTTCAACATTTTTGTCTGAAGCTTTGAAAGTCAACAATGTATCTTGGTACCCTGCTAGTTCAAAATAACCTCTACGTGCAACTGTGTCTCCGTTTTGATCAATGAATTTCTTTTCGTTTTGATTATAGCGATATACAGGGGCTCTGTAGTGGTCAAACTTCCCAACATATCCATAATCAAAAATATTATCACCGTGTAGGGTACTTTTTGAAGACCCTATTGATGTTTGGTAATCTAATCTAACAGTATAAAAAGCGTCAGTAATTAAAGACTTAGAAGCGTCTTTGTCTTTATCGTCTGCACTTGCATTTCTCAAACGTTGCGTAAACTTCAAGTACGTTCTATACGTCTGGTTTACTGACTCCGCATTGTTTTTATAGTTTAATAGATAATGAGCTCTACTGTACGAATTTGAGTTTCTGTAACTACCAGATCCAAACAACGTTATGGTAGAGTGTTTATTAGGCTGATATTCAAGCTTAGCTTGAAGTGAACCTCTCAGGTAATCGACATTTCTCCGTGCTTTCTCTAAAACGATGTCATCGTTAGTTAAAAAAGATGAAGCTGGCACAAAACCACTACCTTGTGGGTTAGGCGCCAATGGGTTCTGCTCTAATTCTTCAAGAACATCATCTTTAACCACATATACCCCTCCATATAATGGTGATGGATCCTGCGTATAGTTTAGGTCGCCAGAAAGTTGAAATCCTAATGCAACATATTCTTTATCTCCGCCACCTTTATTTTTTATCCAAAGTGGACCTGACATAAACCCTTGTGCATAGTTATAGTGATAAGGGTCAAACAGAGAAGAACTAATCACCTCAAAAGACTTTCGCACATAACGAGAAGGACCCTTGGTCGTATAGTTAATCGCTCCACCAGTAAAATCTCCATATTGTGCAGGAACACCTGACTGAATAATATCTACCTGACTTTGAGCACCCTGTGGGATACCTGCGTCTCCAATTACCGGAACACCGTCAATAAAAACTCTTGTTGCGTCTGTTCGTTGACCCAAGAAACTCACCCCTCCACTTGCAGTGGTGTTTGCCGCTGAAGAAGTAGCAGCTAATGCTCCAGCACTTCGAACAGCCATCTTTACTAGATCTTTATCACTAAAGGACTTTTGATTTTTATCTGGCTCAATAAGGTTCGTTTTGTATCGTGTTACGGTAACC
>ENA-UZXC01000917-UZXC01000917.1-metagenome-genome-assembly--contig:-Day-2-25m-contig-917_pt1 | contig 21706 bp, 27 predicted proteins | sample MGYA00260340_ERZ794900 | MGnify/ENA metagenome assembly ERZ794900 | reverse complement strand
CCACTAATCTCAACATCAGGCAATCCCTCTTGCTGCAGCCGATCATTAAGCTGCTGCTGAATATGGGTGATAACCTTGGTGCGATTGCCGCACTGCTTTTTAATTTGGCTTACCAATACCTGGTGACGAAATGGATGAATAATGGCAAAACACAAGTTATCCAATTCCACCCTAATACTATTAAGACCTAATCTTCTGGCAATCGGCGCGTGAATTTCAACTGTTTCCTTGGCGATTCTAAGCTGCTTATCGCGCCTCATTGAGCCCAATGTGCGCATATTATGCAAGCGATCAGCCAACTTAATAACCATCACTCGCATGTCATCACTCATGGCCAAAAATAGCTTACGGAAATTTTGAGCTTGCTTGTCTGCATTGGTATGAAACTCAAGTCCGGTTAGCTTAGAAACACCCTCTACAATATGGGCAATTTCATAGCCAAAATCATATTTAATATCTTCAAAAGTGACACTAGTATCTTCAATACAATCATGCAGTAAAGCGGCCACAATGCAGTAATAATCAAGCTGAAGTTCGGCCAGAATCATGGCTACAGAAATCGGGTGAAACACATAAGCTTCACCCGATTTTCGATATTGACCATCATGCGCAGTTGCGGCAACAATATAGGCCTGATAAACCCCTTCAACTTGCGATTTAGACATGTAAGTTTCAAGCACATCACACAAGTCGCTAATGAGAATTTTAGGCTGATTTTCTGACATATTAATTAGGCTGAATCTTGAATTAAGTTTTGCCATTATAATACTTATGCGTCAGTATAATGATGTGCATATTTATAATAAATTTATCGCAACCCCTATGAAAAAACTTATCTTAATTCTCCCAATATTAACGTTATTTCTAGGTGGCTGTTTCTGGGAAGAGGAGAAAAAACGCGAATCCATCACTAAAGGTTGGTCGCCTAAAACCTTCTTTACTCAAGCAAAAGAACAAATTTCTGCCGGCTCTATGGATAAAGCCATTGAACTATTCGAACAATTACAAGCTGCTTATCCAGGCTCTAAATACGCACTTCAATCAAAACTTGAAATCGCTTATGCGCTTTATAAAAGTGAAGATTACGATCAAGCCATTGATCGCTTAAATAGCTACATTAAACTCTATCCCAATCACTTTTCTACACCCTACGCTTATTACTTACGCGGGGTTATCTCAGAAGATAAATCTCGCTCAATTCTAGACGATTACATCACTGACAATGCTCAACGTGATGTTAACTCTGTACGTGATGCTTTTAATTACTACCTAGCATTAATTGATAAATTCCCTAAAACTGAATACACTGAAGAAGCTAAAACTCGCCTAGTAGTACTAAGAAACATTCTGTCTCGTCACGAGCTATTTGTAGCTATCTACTACACCAAAAAAGGCGCCAATATCGCTGCTATTAACCGCAGCAAATACATCATTGAAAAATACCCAAATACGCCTTCTGTACCAGCAGCATTACATTTAATGGCACATAACTACGATATTATCGATACACCAATATTGGCAAAAGATGTGCGTCGCGTCCTTAAAAAGAGCTACCCACTTTACACGCCTCATTACACACTAGAAGACTAACAAGCCCACTCGCCAATGACTAAACTTGAGCGAGGTTTCGCCCTAAAAATATCACTCATCATGGCCACGCGCATGCTTGGCCTGTTTATGATTTTTCCGATATTTTCGATTTACGCTAACAATTATGAAAGTGTCACCCCTTTAATGATTGGTGTTGCTATTGGTATTTACGGCTTAACTCAAGCTTTTTTTCAAATCCCTTTTGGTTACTTATCTGATAAATACGGTCGCAAACCTTTGCTAGTATTTGGTCTTATTGTTTTCTTTATGGGCAGTGTTATTGCTGCCAACGCAACTGACATTTTTCAAGTAATCGCTGGTAGAGCACTACAAGGCGCTGGCGCTATTTCTGCCGTCTTAATGGCATTCTTAGCTGATTATGTCAGTGAAAATGAGCGCCCTAAAGCCAACGCTTTTGTCGGCGTGCAAATTGGCATGGCATTTATGTTAGCACTACTACTCGGGCCAATAATTGGCTATCAAATAGGCATTTCAGGCTTGTTTTGGCTTATTGCCGGCTTATCTGTTATAGCGCTTATTGTGGTTGCTACCCTACCTCGAGCAATACCAAAAAAACAATACAAACTCTCAATCGCTAATTTTAAAAAAATCTTAACACCTGAGTTGCTAAGACTCGATTTTAGCGTTTTTGCACTACATCTTATCCTTACCAGTGCTTTTATCGCCATCCCGATTTTCTTGGTTGAGCAAAACATCTTAAGCATTCAAGACAATTGGCAAATGTATTTACCAGTGATCGTCTTATCATTTTTAGGCATGATCCCAATGATTATTGTTGCCACCAAATTTCAAAAGACCAAAACAGTATTTTTGTTAGCTATTTTCTTACTAGCACTGAGTCAAATTTTATTCTATCAAAGTGCACTTAACTACACCACGTTCTTTATCATCTTAACTTTATTTTTTGTTGCCTTTAATGCGCTAGAAGCCTTACTACCATCACTCATTGCCAAAACAGCAAGTAGCGACAAACGCGGGCTAGCAATGGGTTTTTATGCCAGCTCTCAATTTTTAGGGGCATTTGCAGGTGGCATAATTGGCGGATGGATTTACAACACATCAGGTCTAAATAGTGTATTCTTATTCACCACATTTATCGCACTTATTTGGTGGTTAATTTCACTTAGTATGCGCACTGAATCATCTTAATAAATTAACGGGAGAAATCACAATGGCAGGCATTAATAAAGTAATTTTAGTAGGTAACCTTGGTCAAAAGCCTGAAGTTAAGTACGCATCTAATGGTAACGCTATTGCAAACCTTTCAGTGGCAACCAGTGAAACTTGGACGGATAAAAACACCGGCCAAAAACAAGAAAAAACCGAATGGCACCGTGTTAGTTTATTTGGCAAATTAGCAGAAATTGCTGGCCAATACTTAGACAAAGGCTCTAAAGTGTACGTTGAAGGTAAATTACAAACTCGTAAATGGCAAGACCAGTCTGGCGCTGATCGCTACACCACTGAAGTGGTAGTTTCTGGCTTTAATGGCACATTACAAATGCTTGACCGTCGTGACGGCCCAACTGGTGGTGCGCCTGCCCAATCAGCACCAAGCGCACCGCGTGCTCAAACACCTGCACAAGACCCAATTACACCAGTTGACAACGCTGGGTTTGATGATGATATTCCATTCTAGATAGCCTTTGTTATCAACTTAAAAAAACCTCGCTTTAGCGAGGTTTTTTTTATTAATTTAAAAAGGTAATTCAAACTCTTTTAATGCCATGATTGTACATTCTAGCCATGTTTTTAATACCGCGCCCATCAAGCTTAGACCACGTACTAACATCTTGCTGATAGCCTTTGTGCCACGGCTTGACTAGCTCAGTGCCAATCTTAGCCTGTGTATGTACAGATTGTGCGTAGTCTTTTGCTAATGTCTGTGCCGCCATCACTGTGCCTGATGCCGATAATCCAGTTGTGACAGCCATCAATAAACTTTTCATTTTCATACCGCCTCCTATTTTTTTTGTTGCTTCAATTTAACTATACACCTTCTGAGAAACAAATTCAACAAACCGTCCATTGACATCGCTCAATAGGGATAATCCTATTAATCAATACAAGCTATATCTAATGACCAACAAACCTACTGCACAAATTTGGATTGACGCAGATGCCTGCCCTGTCGTCATTAAAGAGATTTTATTTAAAGCAGCTGATCGCACCCAAACACAAACAACCTTAGTGGCTAACCATGCACTGCACTTACCACCTTCTCAATATTTAAATTTTATTCAAGTAATGCCAGGATTTGACGTAGCTGACAATGAAATTATCAAACAACTTAAATCAGGTGATTTGGTTATCACCAGTGACATTCCTTTAGCTGATGAAGCAATTAACAAAGGCGCAACAGCGCTAAGCCCACGAGGAGAGCTATTCACCACTAACAATATTAAAGCAAAACTTAGTATGCGCGATTTTATGGATGTAATTCGCTCAAGTGGTGTGCAAACAGGCGGCCCATCGCCACTCAGCCAAGCTGATCGACAAACTTTTGCCAATCACCTAGATCGCTGGTTAAATCAACTCAAGGTTTAGCGCCAAGTTGGCTTCATATAAACACCAGGGGTAGCCTCTTCAGCCATAATCTTGCCCGGCTCCACATGCCACCAAAGCACTTTTGTTTCTGGATTGTTATACTGCTTTACTTTACCCTTTTATTTAAACAACTTAGAATGGCTACCAACTCTAACTAAAGCTAATTCCAATATATTGTTATCAATTTTATAAATCAGCAGCAAGTCTGGCCTTACGTGACACTCTCTACAATTAATAAAATTACCCACTAGCTTATGATCTTTGTATTTAATATCTAGCCTATTGCCAACAGCCAAATTGGTAACAACTTCTTTTAAAAGATCTTTATCGGCATTTGAAAGCTTTTTATAGTCCTTCTTAAAAGCACCTGTTCTGAAAATTTGATACATCTAGCTATCTAGTTCGTCAAATAAAGCCTTAACACTATCAAAGCTTTCTCCTTTATGAGTTTTTAAATCATCCAGTGCACTTTGAGTCTCTTTGGTGGGAATCTTTACATCAAATGGCAAGCCCTTATTAAGTACCACCATATTATTGAATACGCTTATTGCTTGAGAGTAGTTAAGTCCCACTTGGGCAAGGATTTCTTTCGCCTGATGATAGTTATTTTCTTCGACTCTAATAGTTGTTTGTGTTTTCATGACTTGTCCATTCTTTTATAGATATTTCATATTGTACCCCAAATAACATACAATTTAAGCAATCTTATTACTCATGTTAAATTTTCTTGTCTTTTATACTTAAGTAAAAAAATAGCAACCAAGACCACTACCCAATGAGAAAGTAGTTTGAAATGTCTCTCAAATTAACGGACCACTACAGATGAAGCAATTAACAAAGGCGCAACAGCGCTAAGCCCACGAGGAGAGCTATTCACCACTAACAATATTAAAGCAAAACTTAGTATGCGCGATTTTATGGATGTAATTCGCTCAAGTGGTGTGCAAACAGGCGGCCCATCGCCACTCAGCCAAGCTGATCGACAAACTTTTGCCAATCACCTAGATCGCTGGTTAAATCAACTCAAGGTTTAGCGCCAAGTTGGCTTCATATAAACACCAGGGGTAGCCTCTTCAGCCATAATCTTGCCCGGCTCCATCATGGTGCGAATTCCTTGGTTCATACCCGGCATCATAAATGAGGAAGACTGTGGTTGGCGAAATTGCTGTTGAGGCTGTCCAGGATTAAATGGCATCATACTCATGCCACCAAAAGACTGCGTCGGTTGAGCTTTCCTGCTATTGCCACCAGCCATTGCCCACGGCATCGGATTATAAGTTGGTTGAGCACTGTATCGCTGCCTTGGGGATGCATATCTTGGATTAGAATATCTAGGCTGAGCAAAACGCTGACCACCCCACGGCATAGAGTTTCCACCAAACTGCTGCATTTGCGGCTGGGCAAAAGTTTGCCCACCGAACGGCGACATCATTGACGATGGATTACCAAAGTTAGCAAAAATTGTTGTACTAATGCCGAGCGTTAAACCGATACAAGTTTTTAAAAATATGTGTTTTTTTATTGTTCATCTCTTCCCCAAGAATTATAAGTATGAAGTTGAACTATACACTGCGCTTATCAGATATACAAGCACATTTTTACTAAAAACACTCATTCTGAAAATTTCCGAAATTTTTATAAAAATCTAACTGCAAATACCTAAAACTCCTAAAAAACAACTATTTAAGGCTATTAAAACAGGACTTTTGGTCGATTTTCTTGATTAAAACTACGCCATTTAAATAATTTCCAATATTTTTAATAAGAAAAACCCGCTAATAGCGGGTTTTTTCGAATTATTTGGCTTTTTGAGCTTTATCTCGATCATCCCAATAATTAGCTTTGTTTTTTAAAATCCAACGTACACCACCTTTTGGATCTTCAACATCGCCTTTGTATCTTGGAATTAAATGTACATGCAAATGTTTGATACTTTGCCCTGCCATTTCGCCATTATTTACACCAATATTGTAAGCATCAGGCTTAAACTCTTCATCTAATAACAATTTAGCCTTTTGTACAGCGACACCAATTGCCAATAGTTCAGCCTCTGTGGCTTCAAAATACGTCGCAAAGTGACGCTTAGGAATAACTAATGTATGGCCTGGTGAAGCTGGAAAATTATCAATAAACGTAATGGTTAAATCGCATTCACCAATAACCCTTTCCTGGTTTCTTAATTCACAAAATAAACACTCGTTACTCATACTACTTTCCTTGTCTAAAGATGGATAATTTGGACGAGTATTTTACCCCAAGCAATACAATAATTAATACTGTTAAATTTTGGCCAAAAAAAAAGCCGACACATGGCCGGCTTTAATTTGAAACAACTAAATCTTACTTAGCTGCTTCAGCTGCTGGCGCATCATTGGTTTCAGCAGTGGTTGGAATGGCTTGGTTGTAGCCGTAGTTCCAAGGTGAATTATTCATATTCATTGGGCCAAATGAGTTTGAACTTGTGTCAAAGTTAAACGGTGAAGTACTGGTGCCAAAGCTAAACGGCTGACCATTGCCACCATTAAATGGGCTAAAGTTTGAATTAGTTTTAAACGGACCAAAGTTATTACCATTGCCGTTATTCCAAGGCATATTGTTGAAATTACCGTTGTTCATAGGCATATTGTTACCCCAGTTATTGCCGTTTGACCAAGGTGTATTATTGAAATTCTTGCCATTCATAGGCATGTTATTGCCCCAAGAATTATTATTCCATGGGCCGTTGTTAAAGTTGTTAAAGTTATTGTTATTATTCCATGGTGTGTTGGCGCCAAAATTCATTGGATCATTGCTGTTCCAATTGCTGCCAAAAGCTGAAGCACCCAAAGATGCTGTCATTAGTGTAATTGCGATAATTTTTTTCATAGTTTTTCCCCTTTTTTTATTTTGTTTGAGTTGGTGTGTTAGTGTTATTCCATGGACCGTTGCTCATCGGGCCAAATGAATTATTGCGAAAGTTAAACGGTTGGTTGTTACCCCAAGGCGCTTGATTCCAATTTCTGTTTTGCCACGGGCCGTTATTATTCCAAGGGCCGCGGTTATTAAAGTTATTATTCCAAGGGCCATTATTGTTAAAGTTATTACCCCATGGGCCTCGATTGTTGTTATTGTTAAAATCAAATTCATCCATCATGTCGTCCATTTCTTCACTGAACCAATCTGGTGTAAACATAGAATAAGGATTATGGGCAATAAAGCCATTATCTTGGTTGTTGTTCCAGCCATTATTACTCCATGGACCGTTACCAAAACCTGCCGATGCATTGAGCGCTACTACCACTAGTGATGTTGCGATGATTTTCTTCATACTCTCCCCTTATTAGCCACTTAATTATAAAAGTTTATTATAAACCACTTCTGCAAGCCACTCGGTATTTTCATTAGACGAAAAAAAACCAGCAACTTGTGCTGGCTTTTATCAAACTAACTAAAACTTACTTAGCTGGAGCAACAGGTGCTGTAGGCGCCTGAGTGTTGTTCCACGGGTTGTTAAAGTTATTGTATGGGTTGTAACCGTTAAAGTTGTTGTTATTCCAACCGTTATTGTTGTTATTGAATTCATCATCAAACTCATCTACCATGTTTGACATTTCTTCCATGTACCAACGTGGATCCCAGTAGTCGTATGGGTTGTAACCAAACATACCGTTATCTTCTTGGTAGCCGTAGTTGTTGTAACCATTGTTCCACGGCATGTCGTTGTTGTTAAAAAACGCGTTTGCACTTAGAGAAGCTGCTACTAATGCGATTGCTAAAAGTTTTTTCATTGTCTTATCTCCGTATCTATAATTATTGTAAGAAACTATATTATAACATGATAATATAAAATTGCAAGTCTTAATTAACCCTAATCAAAAGCCACGCCAGCTTGGTCTTCTAGGCTCAACAAAATTATAATTTCGTGAATAAGGACTTTGTAAATGAACTGGTTGTATTTGGGCCGCCTTGTTAGGATTGGCAAATGACATGGCTGCCGGCGTCATATAAGTAGGTGCAGGTGTTGCTGGCGATTCAGCGCGATAGGCCTGATCAGGTGTCGGCATTTGCGACATGTTGAATTGTGATGCGCCAACATTAAACGGACGATTGTTATATGGGTAGCCATATTGACTAAACTTATCGTTATCAGTCATTTTCTCCATCCAGTACATTGGGGTCCAAATCGGCCAATCATTATCATTATAGCCAGGGCCATAACTATTAAAGTCTAAAAAAGCCTGAGCACCAAGACTACTAACTAGTAAGCCTGCAACCACTATTTTTTTCATTTTCTCTTCCCGTTATTATGAATAATCAACATAATTGTTATGAACCATTTGACCATGTCATTATAAAGCTGAAGTAATGGCCTGTGGGTATAATGCAAAACATGAATAGAACAAAGTTATTACAATCAATTTTAAAGCAAAGAATCATGGTTTTAGATGGCGCTATGGGCACCATGATTCAAAAACACAAACTCAGCGAAGCAGACTATCGTGGCGAGCGTTTTAAAGACTGGTCTATTTTAGTTCAAGGCAATAACGACTTATTGTCACTCACACAGCCAAAAATCATTCAAGACATTCATCGCTCATATTTAGAAGTTGGTGCGGATATTGTTGAAACCAATACCTTTAACGCTACCAAAACCTCTATGAGTGATTATGAAATGGAGGCATTAGCGTATGAGATTAATGTTGAAAGTGCGCGCTTAGCCAAGGCTGCTTGTGAAGAGTTTTCAACTGATGATAAGCCAAGGTTTGTTGCTGGCGTTATCGGCCCCACTTCGCGTACCTGTTCTCTCTCACCTGATGTTAACGACCCTGGCTTTAGAAACGTTACCTTTGATGAATTGGTTGGTGTGTATATGGAGTCCACCCGTGGTTTGATTGAAGGTGGTGCAGATATTATTCTAATCGAAACCATTTTTGACACACTAAATGCCAAAGCTGCTATCTTTGCTGTGCAAGAGGTATTTGAACAAGACAATACCGAATTGCCAATTATGATCTCAGGCACCATTACTGATGCCTCAGGTCGTACACTTTCTGGGCAAATGACTGAAGCTTTTTATAATTCTCTACGTCATGCCAAGCCAATATCTATTGGCCTTAACTGTGCACTAGGCCCTGACTTATTGCGCCAATATGTCGCCGAAATGTCACGCGTAGCTGATACTTATGTATCAGCACATCCGAATGCTGGCCTGCCAAATGAATTTGGTGAATACGATTTAGGTGCGATCACCATGAGTGAGCAAGTAGGCGAATGGGCTTCTTCCGGCTTGGTAAATATTTTGGGCGGCTGTTGTGGTTCTACGCCAGAACATATTAAAGCGATTGCTGATGCCATAGATGGCTTAACCCCAAGACAAATTCCAAATATTGCGCCAGAATGCCGCCTCTCAGGATTAGAAGCTTTTAATATTGGCGAGAACGCTTTATTTGTTAATGTGGGTGAACGTGCTAACGTTACCGGTTCAGCTAAGTTCAAACGTCTTATTCTTAATGAAGAATATGAAGAGGCGCTCGACATTTGTCGCGCACAAGTAGAAGACGGCGCTCAAGTAGTTGACATCAACATGGATGAAGGCATGTTGGACGGCAAAGCAGCAATGATTCGTTTTATGAACTTAATTGCTTCTGAGCCTGATATTTCCAAAGTGCCACTCATGGTAGATTCGTCCAAATGGGATATTATTGAAGCAGGCTTAAAGTGCACACAAGGAAAGCCGATTGTTAACTCAATCTCGCTCAAAGAAGGCAAAGAAAACTTTGTTAAATACGCGCACTTATGCAAACGTTACGGTGCAGCAATTATTGTAATGGCATTTGATGAAGTTGGCCAGGCTGACACCCAAGAACGCAAAATTGAAATTTGCACTGAAGCTTACAACATACTAATAAACGAAGTCAATTTTCCACCTGAAGATATTATCTTTGATCCAAATATTTTTGCAGTGGCAACCGGTATTGAAGAGCACAACAACTATGGTGTGGACTTTATTGAGGCCACACGAGAGATTACTCAAAACCTGCCTTACGCCAAAGTATCTGGTGGTGTATCTAACGTCTCTTTCTCCTTTAGAGGAAACAATCCTGTGCGTGAGGCCATTCACTCGGTATTTTTATACCACGCGGTAAAGGCTGGCATGACTATGGGTATTGTTAACGCTGGGCAGTTAGTGGTTTATGATGATATTGATCCAGAGCTGAAAAAAGCTGTGGAAGATGTGGTTCTGAATATTGATAAAGAGGCAGGTGAGCGCCTAGTTGATCTTGCGCCAAAATTCTCAGGCACTGGCGAAGCTCAAGAAAATAAAAGAGATTTAGAATGGCGAACTTGGCCAGTTGAAAAGCGCTTAGAGCATTCACTGGTTAAAGGTATTACTGAATTTATTGATGAAGATACCCAAGAGGCGCTTGATAAATTAGGTCGCCCTATTCTGGTCATTGAAGGCCCATTAATGGATGGCATGAATGTGGTCGGCGATCTATTTGGCGATGGCAAGATGTTTTTGCCACAAGTGGTTAAATCTGCTCGAGTGATGAAAAAATCAGTGGCTTATTTGGATCCGTTCTTAGAAGCTGAAAAACAAGATTGCGCTTCAACCTCACAAGGAAAAATCCTGATGGCGACAGTCAAGGGTGACGTGCATGATATTGGTAAAAATATTGTTGGTGTGGTGCTATCTTGTAACAACTACGAGATTATTGATCTTGGTGTGATGGTGCCTGCTGAAACTATTCTAGAAACTGCTATTAAAGAAAATGTTGATATTATCGGCTTGTCTGGGCTGATCACCCCATCACTCGATGAAATGGTATTTGTTGCTAAAGAGATGACACGCCAAGGCTTTGAGCTACCACTATTGATTGGTGGCGCCACCACTTCAATTGCACATACAGCGGTAAAAATTGAGCCACAATATGACAAAGGTGTATTTTATGTTAAGGATGCCTCTAAAGCAGTTGGTGTAGCTACCTCACTACTATCAAATGAACTCAAGCCAACCTTAATGGAAAACACTAGGGAAGAATATGAAAAAGTACGTGTTCGCCGCGCTAACAAAGGCAAAAGTAAGCTTTTAGATCTTGAATCGGCCAGAAATAACAAGCCTCAGCTAAAGTTTGATCAGATTACAACGCCTAACAAGCTAGGCGTTCATGTGTTTAAAGACTATGACTTGAATGAAATTTTCGAGTTTATTGACTGGGTACCATTTTTCCGTACTTGGGAGCTTGCTGGAAAATTTCCCGATATTCTCACTGATGAAGTGGTGGGTGAATCAGCATCTGCCTTATTTGAAGATGCCAAAGCCATGTTTAAAAAAGTCATAGATAAAAAGCTCTTACAAGCTAATGCAGTTGTGGGTATTTTTCCGGCCAACAGTGTTAATGAAGATATTGAGCTCACTAATGAGAATGGTGACGCATTAATGACACTTAATCATCTGCGTCAGCAGCTAGACAAAAAAGGTAATACACCAAACTTCTGTCTGAGTGATTTTATCGCCCCAAAAGACAGTGGTGTGCAAGATTATATAGGTGCGTTCGCCGTAACAGCCGGCATTAACATTGATCCACTTGTTGAGGCTTATGAGGCTGAGCATGATGATTACAATTCAATTATGATTAAAGCAGTAGCTGATCGTTTTGCTGAAGCATTTGCTGAAATGATGCATTACAAATTCCGTACTGAAATTTGGGGTTATAGTAATGAAGTGGTTAATAACGATGAATTTATCGAAGAAAAATACCGCGGCATTCGCCCCGCGCCAGGCTACCCTGCGTGCCCTGAACATAGCGAAAAAGAAAAGTTATGGGCATTGCTCGATGTTGAAAAAAACACCGGCATGATACTCACTAGCTCATATGCAATGCTACCAACAGCCAGCGTTAGTGGCTGGTACTTTGCCCATCCTGAATCTCGTTATTTTGGTGTGGCAAAGATCAGCCAGGAGCAAGTGGAAGACTACGCTAGCAGAAAAGGTATTTCGGTGGATCAAGCAGAAAGATTACTTTCGCCCAACTTAGAGTAATTTGTTTCTAAGCGAGGCAAAGCCTTTCTCAACTTGATTAGGCTTAATATACATACAATTGTCTAGAGTTCATTAGAGTGCTTTCACGTTTTTAGGTGCAAGGCATTGCCTCTAGCATAACAAAAATCAACCAGGAGCAAGTGGAAGACTACGCTAGCAGAAAAGGTATTTCGGTGGATCAAGCAGAAAGATTACTTTCGCCAAATTTAGAGTAGTTTATTTCAACTCTTTAGTCTATTACTTGAAAAATATCGAACTTATTCTGAGGTGTGAATACATTCAATAAGTCGCTCAACTTGCCTTGTGCAGCAGCCATTACCACTCGTGGCAAAGGTTTGATCTCGAACTTTCATCACGGTGTTTGCACCATCAGCAATGGCATTAATAACATCTATTTTTTTAACTTCATTACAAACACACAAATTGCGCTTTAAATTCTGCTTGAGAATTTCAGGCAACTTGTCTAATGGATTTTGAACAATATTAGGCGTTGACTTCAATACTGCGAAGCTTTTTAGCTAATTGATCTAATGAGGCATTGATTAACTTAAACGCACCTTCAGCACCATACAATTTGGCGATTTCAAGCGCTTCATTAATCACGACTTTATAAGGCACTTCAATACTATGTTGAAGCTCATACGCACCTAAATATAAGATTGCATGCTCAACAGAGCCCAGCTCATCCGTTTCTCTAGAAAGCGTTGGGGCAATCAATTCATCAAGCTCCGTTCTATTTTTAAGAATATTAATAAACAAATTTGAAAAGAATGCTTTTGATATTTTGCCTTCTTTCTGATTTAAGAATTGCTGCTCAATTTGCAATACTTCACCACCTGAAACGGTGTATTGATAAATGGCTTGAACCACACGCTCACGAGAGCGGTGCTTTGGGGTTTTGAATGCCATAATTTAAAACGCTTGAGTGTCGGCTTGCTTTGTTAAATAAAGCATTTCAATCATGGCCATGGTGGCTTCTTCACCCTTGTTACCTTTGTAACCGCCTGCTCTACCAATGGTCTGATCCATATTAAGCGTGGTTAGCACGCCAAATGTTGTTGGCACTTCAAATTGATAAGATACCTCAGCAATACCTTTGGCACATTCATTACACACATAGACATCATGCGGGGTTTCGCCTTTAATAACAGCGCCTAATGTTACAATGCCGTCGTATAAATTTTTACCATTGGCTTGTTGCGCTGCAATGCGTTTAGCCAGAAGTGGAATTTCAAAAGCACCAGGCGCATAAAATACATTAACGTTATGCTCATCAATGCCATATTTGGCCAATGTTTCTTGTGCAGATGCTAACAACTTATCGCCAATATCTTGGTAAAAATAGCCCACAATAATGGCGACCTTACTGTCCTTTAAAAAGTCACTATTAGCATTTTTGTCAAATTGAAATTGCATTTAAATCCTTTATTTGTTAATTTCTACGTATTCACTCACTTCCAGGCCAAACCCTTTAAGGCCATGCAGCTTTCTTGGTGACCCCAATAGTTTCATTTTTTTCACACCCAAATCAGATAGGATTTGCGCACCAATTCCATAGGTTTTAATATCATCACCACCATCTCTTGAAACATTATCAATATTCTGCAAAATAGACTGGTCAGTTTGCTTTCTAAGCAGCAGTAACACGCCAGATTCTGCCTTGGCAATATGCTTTAATGCATCATCCACGCTAAAACTGGCTGAACTCTCTTTTAAAACATCTTTAAAGGTATCTTCCATATGTACGCGAACGTAAGTATTGCTATTGTCGTCAACCTTGCCTTTGACTAGCGCCAGGTGAGTTTCATTATGAATACTGTCTAGAAACGAAACCACTCTAAACGTACCATGATCGGTTGTAAATGGACGCTCATTAATACGCTCAATGGTTTTTTCATGCTCAACACGATATGAAATTAAATCTTCAATCGTACCCCATTTAATATTGTGTTTTTTGGCAAAAATTTCAAGATCATCACGACGTGCCATTGTGCCATCTTCATTAAGAATTTCAACAATCACAGAGGCTGGTTCAAAGCCTGATAGGCGCGCAAGATCACAGCCTGCTTCCGTATGACCAGCGCGAATTAACACACCACCTGGTTGGGCCATTAATGGAAAAATATGCCCTGGCTGAACAATGTCTTCTGGCGTAGCATTAGGTGCCACTGCATCGAGTACAGTTTTAGCCCTATCTGCCGCTGAAATTCCAGTTGTCACGCCTTCTACCGCCTCAATTGATACGGTAAAGTTGGTGCCATTTGCATCGTTATTTTGCGCTACCATCAGCGGCAGATTAAGCTGCTTACAGCGCTCTTGAGTTAAGGTTAGGCAAATCAAACCACGGCCGTGTGTGGCCATAAAGTTAATATCCTCTTTGGTGCACGTGGCTGCAGGAATGATCAGATCACCTTCATTTTCACGGTCTTCATCATCCATTAGGATGATCATTTTTCCTTGTTTGTAATCTTCCAATATTTCTTCAATACTTGCTTTCATAATGCCTACTTACCTTGTAATAATTGTTCTAGGTGACGTGCAATAATATCCACCTCTAAATTAACTCGACTACCTTTTTTTAGTTTGCCGAGTGTTGTTACTGCCAATGTATGAGGAACAATATTCAAGTCGAATACATTAGCTTGAATTTCATTGACTGTTAGACTTACGCCATTAATACATACAGAGCCTTTTTTGGCAATGTATTTTACCAAATTATCCGGCGCTTCAATCTTAAAGCGCGTTGACTCACCTTCACTAAAAGAATCATTCACTTGCGCCACACCATCGACATGGCCACTAACTAAATGTCCATCAATGCCCTGATTAAGTCTTAAGGCTTTTTCTAAGTTAACCGAATCACCCTCTTCAAGCTCGGAAAAAATGGTGCAATTAATAGTTTCTTGAGAAACGTCCGCCTTAAAGAAATTACCACCAATTTCAACTGCTGTCAGACAAACACCATTGACCGCAATACTATCGCCTATGGCAATACTAGAAAAATCAAAGTCTGGGGCACTAAAACTAAAAACAGCACCTTTGTCATAAGCCAGTTTAGTTTTAATGCTACCCAATGCTTGAATGATGCCTGTAAACATAAATAAAGTAAACGATTAAAGATTGCTAATTTTACGCTAATTGCATCGCGCTTAGATTATGTCTTTATTTTCAAAACAATAACAAAAACTCGCACCCAACAACACAATTACCCAGCCTAAATAAACCCAAAGCATAATCAATACCAAGATTGATAAGGCGCCATAAATAAGTTCATAAACTGGAAAATACTGAATATAGACAAACATAGCGTACTTAATAACTTCTAACAATACCGCAGCAATAACGCCAGCCTTCAACGCATTAATAAAGCGCACCTTTTCCAAAGGTACGGAGTAATAAATCAGTGCAAAACCAAAACTGGATAATACAAATGGGGTGAATATAGGTGCGTAGCGCATGACTGGTAAATTATTAAATAACTCCGATGCCATGGCGTAAGAACTAAAGAATAAGGATGCGCCTAAAAGTATTGGGCCCAAAAACAAAACAAACAGATAAGAAACCAGCCCCTCCATCCAATGACGATGATGGGAATCATGCCAGGTAAGATTAATGCGCTTATCAACTTCATACAGCAATAGCATTACTGCAAAAATCAAAAAAACCGTAGTATAGCCTTTAATAGCCTGCGCTTGAGAAACAAATTGCTGAATATAATCTTGTGCTAAACCAACATTTTGTGGCAATAAATAAGTAAATAAAAACTGCTCTAATGGTTTTTGTAAGTCGGCAAAATAAGGCGACAAAGAAAAAACACTTAAACCTAATGCCAGGCCCGGCACAATGGCAAACAATGTATCGAAAGATAAAATAGCCGCAGAATCAAAACCCTGGCGCTCGACAAATCTTCTCAATACAGTTGTAATCATAGGCCTATTTTTGTGACTTTAAGTAATCCTCATAGTTGCCAGAATAATAATGCATGCCATCTTCTTTAAGCTCAACTACCTTGGTAGACAATGAAGATACAAACTCTCTATCGTGACTCACAAATATCAGTGTACCCTCATAATTGTCCAGTGCAAGGTTAAGTGCCTCAATTGACTCCATATCTAGGTGGTTAGTTGGCTCGTCCATTACCAATACATTTGGATTTTGTAACATCAGCTTACCAAATAACATTCTGCCTTTTTCACCGCCTGAAAGCGATTTAACACTTTTGATAATGTCATTTTTACCAAACAACATCTTACCCAAAACACCACGCATATCTTGCATATCTTGCTTCGGCTGTTTGAATTGAGCCATCCAATCAAGCACAGTCATATCTTCTTCAAAGTCAGCACTGTGATCTTGTGCATAATAGCCAATATTGATATTCTCACTCCATTTAACCTTGCCAGCATCTGGCTCAATTTCGCCAACTAATGTGCGCAATAAGGTGGTTTTACCAATACCATTTTGACCAATAATAGCAACACGTTCACCCACTTCGAACAAAAATTCAATATCCTTTAAAACATGCAAAGGTTTGGCATCTTTGTCATCCCCTTGCGCCGTAAAACTTTTATTTAACCCGGTTACTTCCAATACATTTCTATGTAATTTATGCTCTTGCTTGAAGATGATGTAAGGACTGATCCTTGAAGATGGCTTAATGTCAGAAAGCTCAATTTTTTCAAGCTGTTTTTGGCGAGAGGTTGCCTGCTTTGACTTGGAAGCATTAGCAGAAAATCGTGACACAAAATGCTTTAGCTCTTTAATTTTGGCTTCTTTCTTGGCGTTATCGGCTTGCATCTTTTCCTGAATCGCCGTTGAGGCAATCATAAATTGATCGTAGTTACCAGGGAAAGTGTTAAGCGCACCATAGTCTAAATCTGACATATGTGTACAGACACCATTCAAAAAGTGTCTATCGTGCGAGATGATTACCATCGTAGCTTTACGATCATTCAGCACATCAACCAACCAGCTAATTGAGTTGATATCCAAGTTGTTGGTTGGCTCATCTAATAATAAAATTTCTGGATCTGAGAACAGGGCTTGCGCTAAAAGCACACGCAATTTCCAACCGGGTGCAATCTCACTCATTAAACCGTAATGCTGATCTTCAGGAATATCTAAACCTAATAATAATTCACTCGCAGAAGACTCAGCCATATAGCCGTCCATTTCTGCAAACTCCATTTCCAGCTCACCCACCTTAATACCGTCTTCATCACTCATTTCAGGCAAGGCGTAAATACGATCTCTTTCTTTTTTTACCTCCCAAAGCTTCTCATGGCCCATTATCACGGTATCAACCACACGACAATCTTCAAAAGCAAATTGATCCTGGCGCAAAATACCCAGACGTTCACCTTCACTAATACTCACCGTACCATTAGTTGGTTTCAACTCACCGGTTAAAATCTTCATAAAAGTAGATTTTCCACAACCGTTGGCACCAATTAGACCATAACGATTACCATCTTGAAACTTAATAGAAATATTTTCAAACAAGGGTTTTTCACCAAATTGCATGGTGATATTAGCAGTAGAAATCATGGACTTAGGATGGTTTTTGAAAAACAACTATTATCCCATAAACCTCATAAACAACTAAAACAAATATCAGATTGATTAGGACGATTGAACGATCTGTTGAGGGTTAAAATAATGAGTAAATTTCAAGATTAACAGCAACTCAATGTTTGAAAAAACTGGACTATTACCTGATAAAAATTTAACAATTGCTATTCTTATACTGCTTACTTTTGGCTGGATTATGTCGTTTTCCGCCTCATTGGGTCATTTTAATAGTTATGGTTATTTTGCTCGACAAAGCATCTTTATTGCTTTGGGATTAATGTTGGCTTACACTTGCTTAAAAATACCCCTATATTTTTATCAACAGCATGCCAGAAAGTTTTTTATTTTTACCTTGATCTGTTTGACTTTGGTATTTTTACCCGAGCCAATTGGCCGTACAGTTAATGGCTCCACACGTTGGATTAACTTTGTATTTTTTAAATTTCAACCCTCTGAAATGATGAAAATTGCCATGATTTTATACATGGCGGACTTCCTCATTCGTCATGAAAAAGATGTTAAGAAACCTTGGATGGGGCTTGTTAAAACACTCATCATTATCTCTTCAGCCGGTATTTTATTACTGATGGAAACTGATCTAGGTGCCACCGCCATCATCTCATTAACTGCGCTAATCATGCTCTTTGCTGCAGGCGCCTACCTAAAGCAACTCAGCATTGTTGGCACCGGATTATTTAGCCTAGCTGGCATTGGACTCTACATTGACGGCCTAAATGGTGGTGTGCGCTGGGCAAGATTAACAGAATTTTGGCAAATTGACTTGTGGCTTAATGATAGCGAGAAAGTCTATCAAACCAAGCAAGCGTTAATTGGTATTGCTAGAGGTGATTGGACCGGCGTTGGATTGGGTAATGGTATTCAAAAATACACCAAATTGCCTGAGCCTCACACAGATATGATTTTTTCCATTATTGGTGAAGAAATTGGCATTATTGGCATGCTGTTTGTTATTTTTAGCTTTGGCTACATTATGCTTAAGGGTTTTAAAATTGCCAAAGACGCACTGAAACAAAAACGTAAATATAGTTCTTACGTTGGCTTTGGAATTTGTACCTGGCTGTCACTTCAGTTTAGTGTCAATATTGCCATGAATTTAGGCTTGATTCCTCCCAAAGGCTTTCCATTGCCATTAATTAGTTATGGTGGCTCCAGTATGATATTTGTATTAATTGCTTGCGGAATTTTACTAAGAATAGATATGGAGAGTCGTTGTGAGTATTCCAAACAAAAAGATTATGTCTAATAAGAAAATTTTAATCATGGCGGGCGGTACAGGCGGACACATCTTTCCGGCGCTTGCTATCGTTAATGAGTTGAAAAAACACCCTGTTAATATTGAATGGCTAGGTTCAAAACGCGGCATGGAAAATACCATTGTGCCTAATAACAACATCAAGCTACACCGCGTCAATGCAGTTGGCTTACGTGGCAAAAACTTAATAAGTTTGCTTAAAGCGCCCTTTCAATTAGCACTAGCCACCTTTCAAGTGATTAGAGTATTTTACAACGTAAAGCCAGACGTTGTTCTAGGCATGGGTGGCTTTGCTTCAGGCATTGGCGGTCTGGTTGCTTGGATTTACAGAGCGCCCTTGTTTATTCATGAACAAAATGCTATTGTTGGTACCACGAACAGGCTACTTTCAAGTATTGCCACGCAAACCTTTCAAGCTTTTGACAATACCTTTAAAGAGGCAACTCATGCACTTACTGTCGGTAATCCAGTGGCTTTCAAAGTGGCCAATTCAATAGCAAAAAACAAAAAACTAAACTTGTTAATTGTGGGTGGCAGTTTGGGTTCAAAACCAATTAATGATGTGGTGACTCAGCTTGATATTAATATTAATATTTGGCATCAAACTGGTCAACTGCATTTAGAAAACGTTCAATCTCAATATAAGAAAAAATCAGTCAAAATAACGGCATTTATTGATGATATGGCCAAAGCATACGCTTGGGCCGATGTGGTGCTGTGCAGGGCTGGTGCAATGACTGTATCAGAGCTTATGCTAAGCGGTACGCCAAGTATTCTCATCCCCTTGCCACATGCTATTGACAATCATCAATATTACAACGCGAAAATACTGGCAGATGCTAATGCTGGCATCTTAATTGAACAGAAAGATTTGTCTATTGAGTTGCTTGAAAAAAACTTGCTAAATCTAACTGATAAAACATTACAGAGTATGTCAAACTGTGCGCTAGCATTAGCCAAACCAACGGCTGCAGGTAATATTGTTAGCAGCTTACTTCGGGCATAAAAAACCGCATTTAAGCGGCTTTTTTTAAAAATTTAACCCAATAACTATCGCCATTCAGTACAGGTGGTTATTTCATTGGTATTGCCAAATCTGTCTGATTTCTTTTGTGTAACACAACGACGCTCCTGAGTTTTAGCTGGCACCTCAACAATCTTGTCCACATAAACAATCTTTTCAACAATCACCTCTTTAACTGGATTGGTATTGTCACAGATATCATTTTTAATATTTTCTATTTTTTGCTTGGCTTTTGTATGTTGCTTATTTGACCAAACTTTGGCATCACTTGGCAGATCGGCCAAAATACCAATGCCAGAATCAACCACATTACCCAAACAACCGCCCAAATGTTCAAGATTATCATAACCACCCGAACATTTATTAGTTTCAGCCACAGTGTTAACACTCACCAAAGCGGTTAATGATAAAGCTAATAAAGATTTTTTCATACTATTCTCCAATTAATTAATGATGTTGATGCATGTTAATACCCAAGCCTTTAAACAAGGCTTCATCCTTGCTTTGCGTAACATTTGGCGTGGTTAACAATTCATCGCCATAAAATACTGAATTTGCTCCAGCAAAGAAACAGCTTGCTTGCATAGTTTCACTCATATCTGTTCGTCCAGCAGATAGACGCACTACCGACTTGGGCATTAAAATTCTGGCGACAGCGACAGAGCGAATAAAGTCAATGTCGCTTGGTTTTTCCATGGTTTCAAATGGTGTACCTGGCACTGGTACTAATAGATTAATTGGCACAGAATTAGGATGCTGATCCATATTAGCCAAAGTTTGTAGCATAGACGCTCTGTCTTCTACTGTTTCACCCAAGCCTAAAATACCACCACTACAAACATTAATACCAGCTTGTTGCACATGATCAATGGTATCTAGGCGATCTTGAAATTCACGCGTGGTAATTACATTAGAATAATGCTCTTTTGAAGTGTCAATATTATGATTGTAGTAATCAAGCCCTGCTTCTTTTAACTTGGTTGCTTGTGATTCACTCAACATGCCTAAAGTCACACAGGACTCCATGCCCAAATCTTTTACTTCTTTAATCATTTCAATCACCACATCGAGTGATTTATCTGTTGGATTGCGCCAAGCAGCGCCCATACAAAAACGCTCAGAACCCAAGTCTTTGGCTTTTTTAGCCGCCTCTTTAACTTGCTGAATTTGCATCAACTTTTCACGTTCTAAACCAGAATCATGTTTAGATGATTGTGAACAATAAGAACAATCTTCTGGGCAAGCGCCAGTTTTGATATTTAGCAGCGAAGAAACCTGTACTTTATTTGGATCAAAATTCTCTCTATGAATACTGTGCGCTTGAAACAGTAAATCGTTAAACGGCAAAGCAAATAATTGATTGATTTCCTCTAATGTCCAGTCGTGCTTTAATTCGCTCATAAGTAGATTTTTTAATAATATTTTGGCTATTTTACCGGTATTTTAGACACAAAAAAGCCGTACAAAAGTACGGCCTTTATTTAAGCTGAAGGGTGAATTAACAGCTGTAATACATATCAAACTCAACTGGATGAGGTGAAGCGCGTAATGCTGTCACTTCTTCCATCTTAAGATCAATAAATGAATCAATTACATTATCAGTAAATACACCGCCTGCTTTTAAGAACTCACGATCTTTATCTAGTGCATGTAGCGC
>ENA-UZXC01004086-UZXC01004086.1-metagenome-genome-assembly--contig:-Day-2-25m-contig-4086_pt1 | contig 22941 bp, 26 predicted proteins | sample MGYA00260340_ERZ794900 | MGnify/ENA metagenome assembly ERZ794900 | reverse complement strand
TGTGGATTTTTGAAGGCTTTACTTCTTATTATGATGAATTATCATTATTAAGAACCGGGCTGTTAACCCCTGAGCAATATCTGGATTTATTTGCACAAACTATTACTCGAGTGCAAAAATCTAAAGGTCGATTAACGCAATCGTTGGCTGAATCAAGTTTTGATGCCTGGACAAAATTTTATCAGCAAGATGAGAATGCAGCTAATGCGATTGTTAGCTATTACACTAAAGGCGCTTTGTTGGCATTCGTACTGGATGTTAATATTAGGAAACGTAGCCAAAACCAACACTCTTTAGACGATGTGTTGAGAGTTGCCTGGCAAGATTATCGGAAAAGTGGCTTGGAGGATGACACCATTCAACATATTGTTAATCAGCTTGTTGGTGATGATTTAACTCAGTTTTTTGATGATTATCTTTATGGTGTTAGAGAGCTTCCATTACAGGCGAGCTTTGACTATGTAGGAGTTAGGTGTGAATTTGTCCACTATCGTAAAGATTTGGCTGATTTTGGAATTACCATTAAAACCCAAGGCGAGCATAGTGAAGTCATTCAAGTATTGAGTGACACTAGTGCTCAACGTGCGGGATTGTATGTGGGTGATACGATTATTAGTGTTAACCATCAGCAGCTAAAAGAGTCAGCATTAGTTGCTGAAATTAATAAATTCAACCCAGGTGAGCTAATTAAAATTGGTATTCTGCGCGATGAGTTGCTGCTTGAAATTCCAGTTGTAATTGGTGAAATTACACCAACATTTTGTCAGTTAAGTATCAAATCAAATCTGGATAAACAGACAACTAAACAGCAAAAACAATGGCTACACCAAAAGTAGTTTTACCTAAATTGCTGGTTAAGCCAGTAGGGCGTGCTATTAGTGATTTTGGCATGATCAAAGAAGGTGATAAAGTTTTATTGGCCGTTTCTGGCGGCAAAGATTCTCTCAGTCTTTTTCATTTGTTAAGGCACTTTCAGCGCCATGCGCCAATTCATTTTGACTTGGGTGTGGTAACGATTGATCCAGAGGTTGAAGGTTTTGAGCCTCAAGCTTTGGAAGTTTTTTTCAAGAAGTTCGATACGCCTTATTTTTTTGAAGAATTTCCCATTCTCGAGCAAGCTAAAGAAAGCATGAAGGGTGATTCGTACTGCTCATTTTGTGCACGCATTAAACGCGGACTGATGTATAAAGTTGCTAGACGAGAGGGTTATAACGTATTGGCACTTGGTCAGCATTTGGATGATTTGGCAGAAAGCTTAATGATGAGCATGTGCCATAATGGAAAAATTCAAACCATGAAAGCGCACTATATTAATGACGCCAAAGATTTGCGTATTATTCGCCCGATGGCGTATGTTCGTGAGCGTCAATTGGCCGATTTTTCCCAATCAGTAAAACTGCCCGTAATTGCTGATTCATGTCCAGCTTGCTTTACCATGCCAACTGAGCGCGATCATTTTAAGCAGTGGCTACTAACTGAAGAAAAGCGCACGCCCAATCTTTATAAAAACCTCTTGAGTGCTATGAAACCAATGCTGGATGAGGTTAATGATTAAATTTATCTTGAGGTTTTTTGCCATGATGCCATTAAGAGTAAACCATTGGGTTGGCTCGCTTATTGGTCGTTATTTGTATTTTACCAACAGCGACTCAAAAGCAGTTGTTAGGAAAAATATACAAGCTTGTTTTTCTCAAATAGATAAAAAATCTCAAGAAGAGTTGATTAAAAAATCTTTAATTGAAACCGGAAAAGGTTTGAGTGAAACTGGCTATATTTGGTTAAAGAGTTTTAAAGAAAATCAAGCAGAAATTACTAAAACTATCGGTATTGAACAATTAGATTCAGATCGACCAGTGATATTGTTGGTGCCACACTTTGGCTGTTGGGAAATCACAGGGCGTGTTGTTTCTTTGCTTAAACCAACAACTTTTTTATACAAACCACTAAAGAAATCTTCACAAGAAAAACTACTCATTGCTAATCGACAGCAAGGTGACTTGTCCATGGCAACGGCTGATAAAAAAGGGGTTATTCAATTACAACGTGCCATTAAAAATCAAGAAATAATAGGTATTTTGCCCGATCAGGATCCTGGTGAAGAGGGTGGAGTAGTTGTGCCATTTTTTGATACCAAAGCCAGAACTATGACACTATTAGCTAAATTAGCCAGAAAGAACAAAGCTAAAGTTGTGCTCACTTGGGCGCTTAGACTACCTAAAGGTCAAGGCTATGAGTTGAACTTTAAAAACGTTGATATATCGTCCGATTCTGGCCAAGTTGAAGATGATGTAAGAATAATGAATCAAGTGATTGAAGAGCTGGTTTTGACAAGGCCTGAGCAGTATTTGTGGAATTATAAGCGTTTTAAAGCTTCAATTAACTATTGACCTAATTGCACCTTGTGCTTTTTAAAGATAATTGGTTAGCTATGATATAATTTCGCCATGAGATTTATTGAAGATATTCAAAGTGTTTTTGAGCGCGATCCCGCTGCTAGAAATACATTTGAGATAATTACTTGTTATTCGGGTGTACAGGCAATGTTGTTTTATCGTCTGACACATCGCCTATGGTTATTAAAACTCAAATGGCTTGCGCGTTTTATATCTATGTTGTCACGTTGGTTTACCGGTATTGAAATTCATCCGGGTGCAACCATTGGACGCCGATTTTTTATTGATCATGGTATGGGTGTGGTGATTGGTGAAACGGCTGAAATTGGTGATGATGTAACACTGTATCACGGCGTAACACTTGGTGGTACCACTTGGCAGAAGGGAAAGCGTCATCCTACGTTAGGCAATAATGTGGTGATTGGTGCAGGTGCTAAAATTCTTGGCCCAATCACTTTAGGTGATAATGTGCGTGTAGGGTCAAATTCTGTGGTGGTTAAATCTATTGAAGCAGACAAAACGGTTGTTGGTGTTCCGGGTCGTGTACTTAAAGAAAAAACAATCAAGTCAGATCATTTTGATTCTTATGCGGTTGGTAGTGATGCTGACGATCCTACGGTTAAAGCAATTAACTCTATCCTACAGCACTTGCATGATGTAGACTCACAGCTACATAAAGTTTCAAAGGAGTTGAATCTCGCCGAGAAAAAAGATAGCTCTGTGAATGATTTGGAAATCGAAAGTAAATAACCGCAGTATGCAAAAGGTTTTTTACTTGACTAAAAAACTAGGTTAAGGGTATAATTAGCATTCGTTAATTTTAGAAAGGACTAATATGCAATTAACCACAAAAGGACGTTACGCTGTAACAGCGATGCTGGATTTGGCATCAAACGATACAGGCAAGCCAATTACTTTAGATATTATTTCACAAAGACAAAATATTTCATTATCTTACTTAGAGCAGCTATTTGCCAAACTGCGTCGTGCAGAATTGGTTAAAAGTGTGCGCGGACCAGGTGGTGGTTATTTGCTTAATGTGCTAGCCAAAGATATTAACCTAACTCAAATAATTGAAGCAGTTGATGAAAACATTGATTTGCGCAGATGTAGTGGTTCTACAGGGTGTCATAATGGCAGGCAGTGTATATCGCACAGACTTTGGTGTGAGGTAAGTGGACAAATTAGAGATTTTTTAAGTTCAAAAACATTGCAAATGGTCATTAACGACCAACAACAAAACACAGGAATTTTATAAACATGACAACGCCAATTTATATGGATTACTCAGCAACAACGCCCGTTGATAAGCGTGTTGCTGAAAAAATGATGCAGTATTTAACCATGGAAGGAGACTTTGGTAATCCGGCGTCAAACTCGCATTATTACGGCTGGCAAGCTGATGAGGCAGTTAAAAAGGCGCGCCAACAAGTGGCTGATTTAATTGGTGCAGATGCTAAAGAAATTGTCTGGACTTCTGGTGCTACTGAGTCAAATAATCTGGCTATTAAAGGTATTGCGCATTTTTATCATAAAAAAGGCAAGCATATTATTACCCTTAAAACAGAGCACAAAGCAGTGCTTGACACTTGTCGTCAATTAGAGCGCGAAGGTTATGAGGTAACTTATCTTGATCCGATGGCAAATGGCCTGTTGGATATTAATGTTTTAAAAGCAGCCATGCGTGACGATACGCTTTTGGTGTCTATTATGCATGTTAATAATGAAATTGGTGTTATTCAAGATATTGAATCAATCGGTAATTTATGTCGTGAAAATAAAATATTTTTCCACGTTGATGCAGCGCAATCTGCTGGCAAGGTAGCTATTAATTTAGCAGAATTACCAGTTGATTTAATGAGTTTTTCGGCGCATAAAATCTATGGACCTAAGGGTATGGGTGCGCTGTATGTGCAGCGTAAGCCGCGCATTCGCTTAGAAGCGCAAATGCATGGTGGTGGCCATGAGCGCGGTATGCGCTCAGGTACTTTAGCCACACATCAAATTGTTGGCATGGGCGAGGCTTTTGCTATTGCCAATGCGGAAATGGATGAAGAGAATATTAGAATTAGAGCACTTCGTGACCGCTTACTTGCTGGTTTTGACGGCATGGAAGAAGTGGTGATTAATGGTGACATGGATGCTCGCATTCCAGGTAACTTAAATATTAGCTTTAATTATGTTGAGGGTGAATCACTTATGATGGCGATTAATGATGTCGCAGTGTCATCGGGTTCGGCTTGTACCTCTGCTAGCCTTGAGCCTTCTTATGTGTTGAGAGCTTTAGGTTTGACAGATGAATTGGCACACTCATCAATTCGATTTACCATTGGTCGTTATACGACTGAACAAGATGTTGATAAGGCGATCGCTTTGGTCCGTGAAAAAGTTGAAAAGCTTCGAGATTTATCACCACTATGGGACATGTTTAAAGAGGGTATTGATTTAAGTAAAGTTGAATGGGCGGCGCATTAAATTACGTAAAATATACAAGGGTTAGTTATTTCTAAAAAGATTAGAATAATTAATAAAACACACGATAGGAGAAAAACATGGCATACGGCGAAAAGGTAATGGATCATTATGAAAATCCACGCAATGTTGGTGTATTAGACAAAGATGCGAAAAATGTTGGTACTGGCATGGTTGGTGCACCAGCATGTGGCGATGTAATGCGCTTACAAATTCAGGTGGATGATAACGGTATTATTGAAGAGGCCAAATTTAAAACTTACGGTTGTGGCTCTGCTATTGCCTCAAGTTCACTATTAACAGAATGGGTTAAAGGTAAAACGCTAGATGAGGCAGCGGCCATTAAAAACTCTGATATTGCAGAAGAGTTAGCGCTTCCGCCGGTTAAGGTGCATTGTTCGGTGTTAGCAGAGGATGCAATTAAGGCAGCGATTAGCGATATTAAAAACAAAGCGTAACTTAACCATGGCTATAACTCTAACAGATACCGCTGCAAAGCGTGTTATTGATTTCCTGGCCAATCGAGGTTCAGGTATCGGTATACGTTTAAGTGTGCAAACAACTGGATGTTCGGGATTAGGTTACAACATGGAGTTTGTTGATAGTGCTAATGATGATGACACACTGTTTGAAAATAATGGAGTAACCGTTATTATCGATGGCAAGAGTTTAATTTATTTAGATGGGACTGAAGTTGATTATGTTAAAGAGGGGCTTAATGAAGGCTTTGAGTTTAACAATCCTAATGCCAAGGCTGAATGCGGTTGCGGTGAATCGTTCACAGTATAAAACCTTCAATCTGACAAACTGATGCAAAATTATTTTGAATTATTTTCTTTAACCCAAAATTTCAATATCGATTTAGCTAAATTAGACCTAGCACATCAGCAAAAAGTCACTCAGTTTCATCCGGATAATTTTGCCACAGCAAGCGATAAAGACAAAAATCTTGCACTGCAAAACACATCATTAATTAATACTGCTTACGATACTTTAAAGTCAAATTTGACTCGTGCGACTTACTTATTAGAATTGAATGGTATTAATGCATTTGATGAAAAAGATACACAAATGAATGTTGATTTTTTAATGTCACAAATATCGTTAAGAGAAGCTTTAGAGGTGATTGAAGCCGAGCAGGATGAGTTGGCTCTGGATGATTTTATCGAGCAACTCGGTGAAAAAATTAAAGCAAATGTTAATGATATTCGCATTGCTTTTGAGTCTAATGATGCTCAAGATCAGATTAAAAACTCGGTTAGAGAATTAAAGTTTTATGAGCAGCTCAATCTTCATGCGCAGCGATTAATGGATGAATGGATATAGGCAATGGCATTATTACAAATATCAGAACCTGGGCAATCTAGTGCCCCACATCAACATAAGCTAGCTATCGGAATTGATCTGGGCACAACCAACTCTTTGGTGGCCTCAGTTAAAAGTGGTCAAAGTGTTATTCTAACTGATGAAAATAATGAGACCATTTTGCCGTCAGTGGTTCATTGTGGCAAGGACAATAAACTTACGGTTGGTTGTGATGCATGTCCATACGCTAAGACCGATCCCACTAACACCATTGTATCGGTTAAGCGTTTTATGGGCTTAGGCTATAAAGAAGTTAGTGCTTTTAAAAACTGTCCGTATCAATTGGTTGAAAATGGGATGAATGTGTTATTCCATACAGCAATGGGTGATTTGTCAGCCGTTGAAATTTCAAGTACTATTCTAAGCTCATTAAAAGAGCGTGCTGAAAAATCATTGGGCGGTGACTTAATCGGCGCAGTGATCACGGTACCTGCTTATTTTAACGATGCACAGCGTCAAGCAACCAAAGATGCGGCTACCCTAGCCGGCCTTAAGACATTGCGCCTATTGAATGAGCCAACAGCAGCAGCAGTTGCTTATGGCCTGGAATCTGGTGAAGAAGGTGTGCATGCTATTTATGATTTAGGCGGCGGTACGTTTGATATTTCTATCCTAAGTTTTAGTAAAGGCGTATTCAAGGTGCTGGCAACTGGCGGCGACTCAACGCTAGGTGGCGATGATTTTGATCAGTTAATTATTGATGATTGTGTCGAGAAAATGGGTGTGAGTGAACTAACCCCCACCCAAATGCAAAAAATTAAACAGTTTGCACGTACTGCCAAAGAAACCTTGAGTAATCAAGCATTTGCTGAATTTGATTGTATCAAAACCCCTTATAAAATTACACGTGAAAAATTTGATGAGTTATCGCTCAAGCTTATTAAGCGCACATTGTTACTAATCAAGCGAGCTTTGCGTGATGCGCAAGTAGAGATGAGCGATGTAAAAGATATTATTATGGTGGGTGGCTCAACACGCATGCCACTAGTACGATCTATGGTAGGCGACTTGTTCGATAAACCGGTTTTATGCTCGATTAATCCAGATGAGGTGGTCGCCAAAGGTGCTGCTATTCAGGCTAATATTTTGGCTGGCAATAAGTCAGCTGATGATATGCTGTTACTTGACGTATTGCCATTGTCATTAGGCTTGGAGACTATGGGCGGTTTGGTGGAAAAAGTTGTTCATCGCAACACCACCATTCCAATCACGCGCGCTCAAGAATTTACCACTTTTAAAGATGGCCAAACAGCCATGAGTGTTCATGTTTTACAAGGCGAGCGCGAACTGGTTAAAGATTGCCGTTCATTAGGTCGATTTGACTTGACAGGTATCCCGCCAATGGTTGCTGGTAATGCACGTATTCGCGTTGAATTTCAAGTAGATGCCGATGGCTTGTTGTCGGTTAGTGCAACAGAGCAAACTTCAGGGGTTAAGGCTGAGGTGGTCATTAAGCCATCCTACGGGCTAACCGATGGCGAAATGGAACAAATGCTTAAAGATTCTATTGTTTTCGCCAAATCAGACATTGAGGCGCGCCAATTGCATGAAATGCAAGTGGAGGCCAGTAGAACACTTGAGGCAATTGACTCAGCCCTAGATAAAGATAAATCCATGCTTGATGATCGTATGCTTAAAGTTATTATGATAGCGAGATCTGAACTTGAGTCTGTTCAGCAAGCTGATGAAGAAAAATTAATTAAAGATAAAATCGACAACCTTGAAAAAGTGTGTGAAGAATTTGTAGAAATGCGCATGAATGCATCTGTTATGAAAGCTATGCAAGGTCACAATGTTGATGAATTTTAATCCATTAAATAACCAGGAAAAATAATGCCACAAATTATCATCTTACCACATCACGAATTGTGTCCAGAGGGCACTGTTATTGAAGTTGAATCTGGCGAAACTGTTTGCAATGCTATGCTGGCAAATGATGTTGATATTGAGCATGCGTGTGAAATGTCTAATGCTTGCACAACGTGTCATATTTATGTGCGTGAAGGGTTTGACTCACTGCCAGAATCAGATGAAACAGAGGACGATATGCTGGACAAGGCCTGGGGATTAGATCCAGATTCACGCCTATCTTGTCAGTCAGTTGTTGGAGAGTCTGATTTGGTAGTGGAGATTCCAAAGTATACGATCAACCAAGTCAGTGAAAATCATTAAGCTTTATTAATATTTAAGTTATTTGTTAAATATAAAAAAAGCTCTCATTTAATTTTTTAAAGCTTAAGATATTTAGAAACAAAGCCCTCAGATTCTTCTTTGGGTCCAAATTCAGCAACTACATCCATTGGCTTTTCTTTAGAAATTAACCATTGAGGCATGGGTGGATGTTCGCTACTACCGCACGTCTTTCCTAAGTTTTTAGGGTGAAAAATCTTAACAAAACTAGGTTGTTTTAAATCATCCGCATAGACAATACCACAGTAACGTTCATCATGCTCACTATTCAGAATTGATTTAATTTGGTTGATCTTATCGCAAAATGCAGTAGCATCCATAACGCTATCAGGCATAGTGTTAAGCGTGTCATACACGTACCAGTCACTTGGATTATTATGCAGCGTTTCAAGCAGTGCATGGCAATCTTCCCACTGCATGATGCCCATAAAACGACCTTTGAATTGATTAAAATAGTTCATACATAAAAAAGCCTGATTAAGGCTTTGCAGTTTACTTATTTTTTCACACCCTGTTAATTAAAATTGTAACAGGATAGGCGATATTTATTCAATAGTAATGCTAGGGAATGCGCTTACAGCACGATCTTGTTGTGTTAATTTGGCGCTTACTTTTCTAGCAATTTCCTTATAAATCTCTGCCACTCTACCTTCAGGATCTCTTGCAACCGTTGGCGTGCCTTCATCAACATCAGTTCTAATATCCATTTCTAATGGTAGGGCGCCTAGGAAATTAACATCAGATTCTTGCGCCATTGAAGCGCCGCCACCAACACCAAAAATTGCCTCTTCGTGGCCACACTTTGAACAGATGTGTAGTGACATATTTTCAACCACACCCAAAATTGGAATATTAACCTTTTCAAACATTTTTAAGCCTTTTCTGGCGTCTAGTAAAGCAATATCCTGAGGTGTTGTTACAACTACAGAGCCACTTACTGGAATTTTTTGAGAAAGAGTTAATTGTGTGTCACCGGTTCCTGGTGGTAGGTCGATAATCATATAATCAACACCGCGCCATAGTGTGTCACGTAACATTTGCTCCAAAGCTTGGGTAACCATAGGGCCTCGCCAGATCATTGGATTGTCTTCATCAACCAAATAGCCAATTGACATACTCTGCATGCCGTGGCCAAGGATTGGTAATAATTTACCTTCTGCAGTAGTATCCGGCTTAAGGTTGCTCACACCTAGCATTCTTGGCTGTGATGGACCATAGATATCTGCATCTAAAATAGCCACTTTAGCGCCTTCAGCTTGTAGTGCTAAGGCCAAGTTAACTGAAGTAGTAGATTTTCCAACACCACCTTTGCCTGAGGCAACTGCAATAATATTTTTAACCTCTGATAAGATTTCAACCCCTTTCTGTGTGGAGTATTTAACAATCTTGGTTTCAATATTAACGTCAACATTGTTAATATCTTTGGCAGTCAAAGCATCGGCTACTTGTTGTTTTAATTCATCATGGTAACCGCTAGCAGGGTAATTAAGCTCAATAGTAATAGTTACTTTTTCACCATCAATATCAATACTGTTAATTGCGTTTGAAGAAACAATATCTTGCTCTGTGTATTTATCAACAACATTACTTAAAATGCTATTAATCGTATCTACGGATAAATCTGCCATAATCTTGTACCTGTATTTCAGTAAAATGATGCTATTTTATCGTATAACGATATCATCCAACCCTAATATTAACAAGTCAATACTATGAGTTCAAGAAAAATTTTAGTCACTTCTGCCTTGCCTTATGCCAATGGTGAAATTCACCTAGGGCATTTACTGGAATACATCCAAACTGATATTTGGGTGCGCTTTCAAAAAATGATGGGTAATGAGTGCCACTATGTGTGTGCTGATGATGCACATGGTACACCCATTATGCTTAAGGCGAATGAGCTTGGCATTACACCTGAGGAGTTAATCAAAGGGGTGAGTGAGCGCCATCAAGCAGACTTTAAGGATTTTTTTATTGGTTTTAGTCAATACCACTCAACCCACAGCCCTGAAAATAAAGAAATTTCATCAGGTATTTATAACAAACTGAATGAAAGGGGTTTTATTAAAACACGCACTATTTCTCAAGCATTTGACCCTGAAAAACAAATGTTCTTGCCAGATCGTTTTATTCGTGGCGAGTGTCCTAAGTGTGGCGCTAAAGACCAATATGGTGATAATTGCGAAGTGTGTGGTGCGACTTATTCACCCACAGAATTGGTTAATGCAAAATCAGCTGTATCAGGTGCCACACCGATTACTAAAGATTCTGAGCATTACTTTTTTGATTTGCCACAATTTGAAGAGCAGCTTAAAGCTTGGACAGAAGCAGGGCACTTGCAAGCTGAAATCAGCAATAAGCTTTCTGAGTGGTTTGAGCAAGGCTTGCAGCAGTGGGATATTTCACGTGATGCGCCGTATTTCGGCTTTCAAATTCCAGGTGTTGAAAACAAATATTTTTATGTTTGGCTAGATGCGCCAATTGGCTACATGGCAAGTTTTAAGAAGTTGTGTGATGAACAAGGTCTAGATTTTGACGAATACTTTAATAAGGATTCTGACACTGAGTTGTATCATTTTATCGGTAAGGATATTGTTTATTTCCACGCACTGTTCTGGCCAGCAATGCTAATGGGTGCAGATTATCGCACCCCAACGGCGATTTACTCACACGGATTTTTAACCGTTAACGGCCAAAAAATGAGTAAGTCACGCGGTACTTTTATTCAGGCTAGAACTTATTTAGAAAGCTTAAATCCTGAATGTTTGCGTTATTATTACGCCTATAAGCTTTCTAATCGAATTGATGATATTGATCTTAATTTGCAAGACTTTAAACAAAGAGTTAATTCTGATTTAGTTGGAAAAGTGGTTAATATTGCTTCGCGTTGTGCTGGCTTTGTGGTGAAGAAGTTTGATAAAACCTTGTCGGCTTATGCCATAGAATCTGAGTTATACAATGAGTTTGTTGCTCAAGGTGATAATATCGCCAAATTGTATGAGGCGCGTAATTATAGCCAAGCCATGCGTGAAATCATGAAGCTTGCAGATAAAGCCAACCAATATGTTGATGAGCACAAACCTTGGCAGTTAATTAAAGAAGAAGGTAAAGAGGCACAAGTTCATGATGTGACTTCGTTGGCGCTTAATCTATTTCGTGTATTGATTACTTACTTAAAACCAGTATTGCCAGAGATGGCTAAACAAGCTGAGTCGTTTTTAAATGTTGATGAGCTTAAATGGGCTGATTTAAAACACCCATTAACCAAGCATCAAATTAATAAATTTAAGCCACTCATGTCACGCATTGAAGACGATCAAATTAATAGTGTGATTGAGGCATCTAAGCAAACCGTGGCCAATCAAGAGCCTGAACAAACAGAGGAAGATAACATGATTAGCATTGATGACTTTACTAAAATTGACTTACGTATTGCCAAAATTGTTAAGGCTGAGCATGTAGAAGGTGCGGATAAGTTATTACAACTGACGCTTGATATTGGTGAAGAAAATACACGCAATGTTTTTGCCGGCATTAAAGCGCATTACTCCCCAGAAGACTTAGAAGGGAGGCTGACTGTAATGGTGGCCAATCTTACACCAAGAAAGATGAAATTTGGTATGTCTGAAGGCATGGTGTTAGCTGCTGGCGATGGCAAATCACTACAAATTTTATCGCCGGATTCGGGTGCTAAGCCAGGCATGAAAATTAGTTAAAGTTTTTTTGGGTGATGCCAGGGTAGTCACATTGCTCGCCTGGAGAGTAAATGCAAGGCAAGGTGTCTGAAAGCTCAAGCCACTCTTTATTGTATTTTTTTTTCAGTAAATAACCAAAGGCAATTTCACTTTGGCGACAAAAATTATATGAATTTCATTGTTCATATCACTTATTCCAGTAATCATTAATAGCAAACAAAAACCAACATAGGCTTATCTACCTAAATTGATAAGTGGAAATACTTACGTATTGCGAATTAACAATATGTTATTCGTGCTATATTAATAACGTGGTAAGATTAATCCTATAATTATTTTTTATAAATATTGCAAAAATAAATAGCCATATAGGCTTTATAAAATGAATGATAATACTTTTAAATTGGTTAATATTGCAGTATCTTCTGCATTAATATTGTTTTTTTCCATCGATGTTGTGGTGGACTTGCTTGAGGGTGATGCAAAAACAATTCACTTCTACATAGAAACATTTTTTGTGGCTATTATGACGATTCTGTTTGTTTTTCAGATTCGTGAGTTTAACAGCATGCAAAAAAATATTATTCTTGCTGAAGGGGAGCTGTCTTTACTAAAAAAAAGCACAGTAGAGTTGATCAATTCCCAAATAGATTTGCTTAAGCTTACAAATGCTGAAAGAGAAATTTCCTGGCTATTAATTAAAGGTGTTTCATATAAAAAAATTGCAGAATTGAGAAGTGTTAGTGAAAGAACTGTTAATCAGCAAGTTGGCAGTATCTTTAAAAAATCCAAAGTTAAAAATCGCCATGAATTTATTAGCGGATTTATTGAAGATTTGATGAATTAAAGTTTTTATAGCTTAATTAGCATGAAATAAGCATTTCTACCTATGTCTTTTTGTATTTTTACTAATTGAAGAATGTTTATTTTTGCATTAGAATTGTTAGTGATTTATTTTTTTGGAGATGCAATATGTTAAGACGTAAATTTATTCAAATGTTTTTGGCTTCTGGTGTACTTTTGTCAGGATTGACTGCTACTGGAATCGCTCGAGCTTCTGGCTCTGGCGGTGGAGACTCTTCAAGNNCGGTGGTGGTGATTCCTCTAGTAGTGGCGGAAGCTCTTCTTCTAGTGGTGAATCTTCAAACGATTCAGATTCTTCTTCTGGTAGTTCTGATTCAAGCAGAAGTGGCTCTTCTGACTCTTCTGGTAGTTCCGATTCAGGTAGGGGTGGCTCTTCTTATAGCTCGTCAATTTCTGGTTCTTCATCTCACAATACAGCTACGCAAAATAAATTAGTTGATGATGTAGATAGTTTGTTAGATTCGGATAACTATACGTCTGTTTCTGTTGACAATCTGTCTAGCACTTTGGAGTCTTTCAAATGATGAATCGAATTACAGCCATTGGTTTGTTGTTACTCTTTTTAAGTGGGTGTATTGCCACGCCTACCAAGGAGGTGTTAAGTCTTGGAGATAGAATGCTTGCAGATGTACTTAATTCTAAGCCAGATGGCTATATAGGTGCTATCGGCTCTTCTCAAGATAGCTACAAAATCGTCTCTACAAAGATTAGTAATAGCGGCGTCAAGCTTTGTCGAGTGCTTTCTGTAGAGAGTAAGAATGAGTTTAAAGTAGAAACTTATTGCAAAATGAAGGGTGGTAATTGGCAGTAGAACACTCTAATATTCATCAGCAAAAGTATTTTATAACTAGGGCGTTTGATAGCTTAATTTCTATCGTAGCGCCTGCTTCTTTTATTGAATTAGCAGAAGCAACTTTGATTGGTTGGCGCTTTGTAGAGCAAAAAAGTAGTTTAGCTAAGAATGATATTATTGTTTCTTATCGAGATAACTTATTTCATGTAGATTCAACCGTTCTTAACAATCCTAAAGTTGTTGATGATTTGCTTGATGCTTTGAATGAATTTTTTCTTTGTTTAAGTTACTTGCTTGCCAACAAGACTCAAGAGTTTGGCTTGCTGCATTGCGCCAGTTATACTGAGACAGGGAAAAATATTATTCTTCTAGGCGATAAAAAGTCTGGAAAATCAGCAAAAACCTTATCCAAAGCCATAGCAGGAGAGCTTATCTATGCCGATGATTTACTGTTGTGGCATGCAAAGCGTGGCGTTTTTGTGGCACTTGGCCTACCCCTGAGGTTAAGAAGGACAATGATTTCGTTAATTGATGGCGACACTGTTAAAGATAAATTTATTATAGGTAAAAACATTTTGTATTCTCATCAAAAATTTTTCAATAATGCTAAATTAGGAGATGAGTTTTCGTTGGATCAATTGAAACTAATGAGTGAGAATTTTGATTTTGCAACAAAGGATATCTCAATGTATAAAACCCTGTTATATTTAAAGCAGCATTTAATAGCTGACAACTTTCTCTCTATCAAAAAAAATCTGTAAAAACAAAGTTTTGGAAATAAATAGGATATCATCCTTTAATTTAAAATTTTTAGTAAAAACAACAACTTACATATAAAATTAAGCAGTTAAAAAATATCGGAAATTTTTAAAATGAGATGGAATATATTAATAAATAGCACTTTAAATATCCATTTAGGCTTGAAAATAAGCTGTTTTAGACGTTATTTTGATTAAAAAATATCATTATTCGTAAAATTTAAGAAATTCTTTAAATGAGTGTTTTTCAAGCGAATAGCTTTAAGTAAAATACTATCNNGTACGGTAACGTACCGAGGGTTCGAATCCCTCTCTCTCCACCAATTTTTAATTCCTACTGTGTTAATTGCATAGAAATACTCAATTACATAGTTCGAGCTATATTCAATCATATTTTTCCGCAATATGCTTTGTAGAAAGAAAAAATGAAAAATAATATCATGAGTCTTACGCCAAACTTCCAGCCAAAAAATATTGTCAAAACCATTGAGCAACTCACTCAACAAGGACTTGAGGTAATTGCTCAAGCTGAACAAGGTAATGATTGGGATAGTGTTATTACCGCTACCGACGATTTTGAATGTGAATTAGGTCGTTTAACCAGTGTGAATTCACATTTAAATGCGGTGATGTTTAATGATGAGTTTAATGAGCAATATGAACAAACACTACCTATTATTACTAATTTTTATTCTGAAATATCTAGTAATAAAGCTTTATATCAAGCTTATAAAAACTTAAAAAATACAAAGCTGAATAAGCAACAGCAACACATATTAAAAGAATCAATTGACGGGTTTGAGTTATCAGGCGTGGGTTTGGAAGGTGAGCAGTCAAAACGCTTTAAAGCCATTAAAGAGCGCTTAAGTTTACTTAGCAATCAATTTTCAAAAAATTCACTTAAAGCCACTAATGAATGGACAAAGGTAGTTGAGCTAAATGATCTAAAAGGTTATGGTGAAACAGAGCTTGCTAAAATTAAAACCGACAACGGTTACGAGTTAAATCTACAAGTTCCGGTTTATATGGATGTGATGACCTATCTTGATAATCGTCAATTACGAGAAGAGGTATATCGTGCCTATGTATCACGTGCATCTGAAGTGGGTATCACCTCAGTTGAGTATGACAACAAAGCCATCATGAATGAGGTGTTAAGCTTGAGACATGAGATGGCTAATATTCTTGATTTTGATAATTACGCCCAGTTATCGATTGAATCAAAAATGGTGGAAAGCACTGATCAAATATTGGGGTTTTTGTCAAATCTGGTTGATAAATCCAAAGCTCAGGCGCAAGCCGAGTTAGATGAGTTAACAAAATTTTCCGGCATTGATTTAAAACCTTGGGATCTAGGTTTTTATAGTGAACAACTAAAAGAACAAAAATTTGGCTTTAAAAAAGCCGATCTTACGCCTTATTTTCCTGAATACAAGGTACTTGAAGGGCTATTTTCAACCATTGAAAATCTATATCAGGTCAAAGTAAGTCAGATCGATGAGCCGAGTTATCATAAGGATGTTCGAGTATTGGAGATAACCAATAGTGATGGACTGATTGGAAAAATATATCTTGATTTGTACGCTAGACAAGATAAACGTGGTGGCGCATGGATGGCGGATTATCAACCACTGCAAGACGATAAAATACCGGTAGCATTTGTTGTGTGCAATCTAAATTCACCCAGTGAAGGTAAACCTGCATTATTTGAATTTGATGAGATTGTCACCATATTCCATGAATTTGGCCACGCACTACATCATGTATTGACCAAAGTGAAATATACCTGTGCTGCCGGTATATCGGGTGTTCCTTGGGACGGGGTTGAGCTACCCAGTCAGTATATGGAATTTTTCTGTTATGAGCGTGAGGTGGTTAAGCAAATGTCTTCGCATGTTGACACTCAAGCGCACTTGCCCGATGATCTTTATGATCGATTAATTGCCGCTAAAAATTTTCAATCAGCACTAGGTATGTTGCGCCAGTGTGAGTTTTCGTTATGGGACCTTAAAACACATATAGACACAAAAGATACTTATAGCATCTTAGAAGAGGTTCGTAAGGACACTGCACTTATGCCGGCAATTAACGAAAATCGTTTTTTAAATACGTTTGGCCATGTTTTTTCTGGTGGCTATGCGGCAGGCTACTTTAGCTACAAATGGGCTGAAGTATTAGCTGCCGATGCTTATTATTATGTTAAAAAACAAGGTGGTATAGGCTCTCAGGCCTCACTTGATTTTCTACATCAGATATTAGAGACAGGTGGCAGTCAGGATTTTATGAAAAGCTACGAATCCTTTAGAGGGTCAAAGCCATCAATTGACGGCTTGTTACGAGCCAACGGCATTGTAAATTAGGTACAATGCTTTTTTATTTTTTAGGAAAAGATTATGATTAAATTTATTATCAGTATTATTATTATTTTGGCACTAATTGGTGGCGCCATTCAATTTGTTTCAACAGCTGAAAGCTGGGCTTTAGTGGTTAATAAAGAAGCAGCAATGAGTAGCATTCAAAATGGCGCAATGATAGTGTATGAATTTGTTAAAGACTTGATTGCAGATGCAGATCAAATTAAAGGCGTGGATTTAGCGATTGAAAAATAAACTTAAGAATTAATCCAAGTTTTAAATGCCTAGCAATTGCTAGGCATTTTTTTATACTTTGGAAAGCAAGATGGTACCATTGGTGCCACCAAAACCAAATGAGTTAGAAATAGCGTGGTTAATCGTCATCTCTCTAGCGCCATCAGCACAATAATCCAAATCACAATTTTCATCCTGATTAATGATGTTAATGGTCGGTGGTGCTATTTGATCTTTAATAGCAAGTGCAGTAAAGATAGCTTCAATGCCACCAGCAGCGCCCAATAGATGCCCTGTCATGGATTTTGTGGAGCTCATTACTATGTTGTGTGCATGATCACCTAAAGCAAGCTTAGCAGCATCGGTTTCTGCTTGGTCACCAGCTGGGGTTGATGTACCATGAGCATTAATGTAATCAATTTGCTCAGCATTAATACCTGCATTACGCATGGCATTCTTCATACAGCGTGCTGCACCTTCGCCGCCTTTTGAAGGTAGTGTCATATGATAGGCGTCACCACTCATGCCGTAACCTGAAACTTCAGCGTATATTTTTGCACCACGTGCTTTGGCATGTTCGTATTCTTCAAGCACCACCACGCCAGCGCCATCACCCAAGACAAATCCATCACGATCCTTGTCCCAAGGGCGGGAAGCAGTTGATGGGTCGTCATTGCGAGTGGATAGGGCGCGAGCAGCAGCAAAACCGCCTAAGCCACAATTAGTCGTTGACATTTCTGCACCACCAGCAATCATCACGTCAGCATCACCGTATTCGATTAAACGAGACGCATCGCCAATGTTGTGTGTACCGGTCGTACAAGCGGTAACAATGGCAAAATTTGGTCCTTTAAAGCCGTATTTAATTGATAGGTTGCCAGAGATCATGTTAATGATTGAAGAGGGCACAAAGAAAGGCGAGATACGCTTGGCACCTTTTTCTCTGAACAGGTCGGCTGTTTTTTCAATTGTACCCAAGCCACCAATACCTGCACCAATAGCAACACCAATACGCTCAGCATTTTCATCAGTCACTTCAATACCACAATCCTCAAAGGCTTGAATACCAGCAGCCATGCCGTAATGAATAAAAGTGTCCATTTTTTTAGCATCTTTAGGCTTTAGATAATCTGTAATGTCAAAATTTTTAACAGAGCCGCCAAAAGTAACCGACTGACCCTCGGTTTCAATATTGGCCAAGGTGTTGATGCCGGATTGACCCGCTAAGATGTTTTTCCAAGATTCTTCAATGGAATTTCCTACGGGAGAAACAATACCCATGCCAGTAATAACAACTCTTCTTTTGCTCATAATAGATACTCTTAAAAATTAAAAAAGGCGCTTAATCCATTGAAGAAAGCGCCTTATTGTTTAGCTGACTAAACGGAAGTTACAAATTGTTATTAACGTAGTCGATCGCTTGTTGAACAGTTGTAATGTTTTCTGCTTGATCATCAGGGATTTCACAGTCAAACTCTTCTTCAAGAGACATTACTAATTCAACAGTATCTAGAGAGTCTGCACCTAAATCATCAATAAATGAAGCGTTGTTATCAATATCACCACTTACGTCTAATTGCTCAGATACAACTTTCTTTACTCTTTCCTCAATGCTCATTTGTTACTTCCTGTTTGATTTAATAAAGTTATTATTTTATCTTTTATTGGCTGTAAAACAAGCCTAAATTGTAAAAAAATAGAATTAATTTTGATAGCGTGTTGGGTCGTTGATATTTGCTTCAATAAAGCCAAGTTTTCGATATTCACAAGCATCACACACGCCACAAGCCTCTCCTTGTTCATTGGCCTGGTAGCAGGTGGTGGTTTTAGAATAATCAACACCTAATGATAACCCTTGTTGGATAATTTGAGCTTTGTTAAGCTGAATTAATGGCGTATGTATGGTGATTTTATGACCTTCAACACCTTGTTTGGTGGCTAAATTAGCCATTGTTTCAAATGCATCAATATAGGCTTGACGACAATCTGGATAGCCTGAATAATCTAGCGCATTAACCCCAATAAAAATATCTTGGCAGTCTAGTACTTCAGCCCAAGCTAGTGCGTAGGATAGAAAAATAGTATTACGAGCAGGGACGTAAGTAACGGGTATTTCCTCGCTTTGCACAAAATCAGGCACTGCAATGGTGTCATCTGTAAGTGCAGACCCGCCAATATCTGACAGTGATATTTTCATGATTCGATGCTCTTTGGCATCGAACTGGGTGGCGATATTGGTAGCAGCGTTTAGCTCAGATTTTTGTTTTTGACCGTAGTCAAAGCTAAGTGCGTAACATTCAAATCCCTTGGATTTTGCAATGGCTAGTGTTGTTGTTGAATCTAGACCACCTGATAATAATACAACTGCTTTTTTTGAACTAGACATTAGCTAAATTGCCTTTTTCTTCTAGCCATTTTTTTCGATCACTAGCACGTTTTTTGCTGAGCAACATATCCATGGTTTGATCAACTTGAAGCGGGTTGTCTAGAGTTAGCTGAATCAATCGTCGCGTATCAGGTAGCATGGTGGTTTCTCGTAATTGAGCCGGATTCATTTCTCCCAAGCCCTTGAAGCGCTGAACTTGAATTTTAACGCGCTTATTGTCGTTTTCAATTTTACGAATAATACTATCTCGCTCACCATCATCTAAGGCGTAATAAACTTGTTTGCCTGCATCAATTCGATATAGCGGCGGCATAGCTACATAGATATGCCCCTCTTTAACCAATCGTGGAAAATGCTTAACAAATAACGTGCAAATCAAGGTGGCAATATGAGCACCATCGGAATCAGCATCAGCAAGAATACAGATTTTTCCATATCTTAAGCCTGACATATCTTCACTATTGGGCTCTAAGCCAATAGCAACACTAATATCATGAATTTCGTTGCTGGCCAACACTTGTTCGGAATCCACTTCCCAAGTGTTTAAAATTTTACCTCTAAGTGGCAAGATGGCTTGATATTCTTTATCTCTAGCTTGTTTGGCGGAGCCACCAGCAGAGTCTCCCTCAACCAAAAACACTTCAGTTTGCGACAGATCAGTACTGGTACAATCTGAAAGCTTTCCGGGAAGAGCGGGGCCACTAACAATTTTCTTGCGAACAACTTTTTTGTTAGTTTTAAGTCTTGCTTGAGCATTAGAAATGGCCAACTGGGCAATTTGTTCAGCAATGTCAGTATGCTGATTAAGCCATAAGCTAAAAGTGTCTTTAACAACGTTAGCCACGAATCCAGCGCACTCTCTAGAGGATAGTCTTTCTTTGGTCTGACCAGAAAACTGTGGATCTAGAATTTTAATAGATAGCACATAGGCAATTTTTTGCCAAACATCGTCAGGCGTCAGTTTGATATTTTTTGGGATTAAATCTCTAAATTCACAAAATTCTTTTAAGGCATCCGTTAGACCTGAACGCAGTCCATTAACATGTGTACCGCCACCAACTGTTGGAATCAGATTAACGTAACTCTCAGCTACAACATTGGTGTTATATTGAGTCCATGCAAGCGAACAGTTGAGCTGTTGCTCGTCCGATGCAAAATCGACCACAAAAGGTTTTTCAGGCAGGCAATCAAGTCCATCTAGCGCCATTGAAAGATAGTCTTTTAACCCTTCTTGATAGAGCCACTTATCTGTAGTATCATCAATCTCATTATGAAAATTAACCTCCAAACCCGGACACAACACAGCTTTAGAACGCAGGTTGTGACGTAATTTCGTTGCTGAAAATTTGACTGTATCGAAAAATTGAGCATCTGGTGTAAACTTAACTTTGGTACCCGTATTTCGCTTGCCAACAGTTCCGATTACTTCAAGCTCGGTTTTTTTAAATCCATCTGAAAAAGTGATATGGTGTTCTTTTGCATTGCGTTTGATCCAAATTTCTACCGAGGTAGATAGGGCATTAACCACTGAAATACCCACACCATGTAGACCGCCTGAAAATTGGTAAGAGTCATTAGAAAATTTACCACCTGCATGAAGCTTGGTTAGGATAACTTCAACGCCAGATTGACCTTCACCTTCATGGATATCAACCGGCATACCTCGACCATTATCTTCTACCGATAGCGACCCATCTTTGTACAGCACAACATTGATTTTATTGGCGTGGCCAGCAACCGCTTCATCAACACTATTATCAATAACTTCTTGTGCTAAATGATTAGGGCGCTCGGTTTCAGTGTACATGCCGGGGCGTTTGCGCACTGGCTCAAGTCCAGTTAAAACCTCAATCGAGGAAGAATCGTAATCACTCATATGTCACCAACCCAAGAATATATCTGGCAAGTATCATACCAAAAAAAACCCCGTAAAAACGAGGCTTTTAAAAGCGACTTAACTCAACAAAAAAATATCAAAGATCAGCAGTTTCCAAGCTTAATTTGAGTTTTTGCATGGCTTTATTTTCAAGTTGGCGAACGCGCTCTGCAGAAACGCCGTACTTGTCTGCTAGTGTATGTAGGGTGGTTTTTTGCTCTTGTAAATATCTAGATTGTAGGATATCCAAACTTCTTTCATCGAGTGATGATAATGCTTGATAAAGCTTCTGCTGTTGATTTTTTTGAGAATCGTCAGTCAAAAGCAATTGTTCAGGCGTTTGGGTGTTTTCGTTAGTTAAATATTGCTCAGGCGCATTTGAATCTTCGTCATCAGTATTCTCAAAAGCAACATCGTTAAATTGCAAACGAGACTCCATCTCCAGCACATCTTTGCGTCGAACCCCTAAATCTTGAGCAATTTGATCTGCCTGATCATTGTTAAGTGAATTGTATATTTGCGACTTGGCCTTCTTTAATTTAAAGAACAGTTTACGCTGCGCCTTGGTAGTTGCCACCTTTACAATTTTCCAATTCTTAAAGATAAATTCATGAATTTCTGCACGAATCCAATAAACCGCAAATGATGCTAAACGTACATTTTTATGAGGATTAAAGCGTTTAACCGCCTTCATGAGTCCGATTGTACCTTCTTGAATTAGATCAGCTTGCTCTAAGCCATAGCCCTTGTAACCATGAGCAATAAAAGCAACAAAGCGCATGTGTGATAGCACTAATTTTCTAGCAGCGCTTAAGTCATGCTGCTCATACAACTGTATGGCAAGCTCATGCTCTTCTTCAGCAGTAAGAATTGGGGGGTATTTTTGAACACCTAGGGCGCCGGCTGTGTTCGTTACTGGCAGTGCAAACTCTGTACTCATTAAAAAATAGTGATTAGTGAATATTATTAAGGATTAATATTATAGGTTAAATCAACGAGTTAAGCAAGGATTGGTGTTTAACTGATTGTTGTGATAATAATAATCTCTGTGAATGGATAATGCTGGATAGTTCATCTAATGCCGTATTAAAGTCATCATTAATCACTAAATAGTCAAATTCATTGTAATGCTGCATTTCACTTACCGCGTCTTGCATACGTCTATTGATAATACTCTCATCATCTTGACCACGACCCGTTAAACGTTCGCGTAGCGTAGATTCTGATGGCGGCAAGATAAAAATGCCAATAGCATCACTAAAACTTTTTTTGACTTGTCTGGCGCCTTGCCAATCAATTTCCAAAATAACGTCAGTACCTGTTGCGAGTAAGTCTCTAACGGTTTGTTTGGCACTACCATAGTAATTATCAAAAACTTGTGCAGATTCAATAAAGCCGTTATCCCGGTTAATTTGATCAAACTCATCTTTTGAAACAAAGAAATAATTTTTACCATGCTCTTCACCAGGGCGTGGCGTACGCGTTGTGTGTGATACAGATACGCATAAATTTTGTGTTTTCTCAATAAGTGCCTTAACCAATGAGGTTTTGCCACATCCCG
>ENA-UZXC01003239-UZXC01003239.1-metagenome-genome-assembly--contig:-Day-2-25m-contig-3239_pt1 | contig 23106 bp, 32 predicted proteins | sample MGYA00260340_ERZ794900 | MGnify/ENA metagenome assembly ERZ794900 | reverse complement strand
TAGGTTTATTAAATCCAGATACTCCTGCTCTTGCAAGTCTTGGGTCTTTTTTTATTGACATTAAATAGCCTCTGGGCCATAAACCCTTTCTAACATTTTCTCTAATGATTCCAGTCTATAAGATAAAACATCTAGGTTATCTATAATCATAGCCATGTCATCCCTGTCGCTCTTAAGCATTGCTACATCATTAGATATACTACTAGCCCACCACACTGCGGTAGTTGTTTGGACTATCAAAAATATAATAGCACTAATCAAGTATGGTGGTATATTCATGTATTTGAACCCTTTGGTTTATATATTGGATTGGGGTTAATACTAAGACTAGTTCCGTTAGACTGACCTGCCCAAATAATACAGGATTCTTCTTCGTACTTTAATTTCTTAGTGATTACTAATGTTGAAGTAGTTTTACTTTCGTTCACAAACAATACAAATGTTGTGTCTTGATCTAGATGACTCATTACTATTGGTTCTTCTTTATAGTTTTCAGAAAGATAATCCACCATAGTAAAGAATCCTTTAGTGCATCCAAGATTAAACTGAACCTGCTTGTCATACAATCCTTCAGGCATTTGATCTTGCGCTTTAACTAATACAGGAGCCATAATAATAAGCATAACAAAAGTAAATGCTGCTATAGTTGCTAATAAATATTTAATATGGTTCATAGATTCGATCTTAAAGTTTCTATAATTTCTGTTGTCATTTTGTTGTCCACCTCTGTAACACCCTGCTCTCTATATATTTTATATAAACTTGGATTGTCTCTTTTCATTTTATTCATAGCATCTTTTTTCAGCATTGAAAACAAACTTGATAAGGCTTTTGTTTGTTGTGCTTTAGTAAGTTTTGAGTAAGGTTTATTTAGATCAACCCCAAAATCTTCCAACCCTCTATATTTTCCAAACTCTTTAATTAACTTTCCCATTGGAGCATCTTTGTACGCTCCATCAATAAGGGCGGCTATAATCCAAGAGTTGTCACCAACAATCCCTGAAACATATCTGTTTGCTTCTGGCACTCCTGTTCTTGGGGCAAAAGTTCCGTAATCAAGGTCTAACCTATCAACTTCTTTTTGTACTATTTCTTTAGTTCTACCCCTAACCCCAAACAACTGCGAACTTAAACCACCGCTTAACCCAAAGAATCCTTCTTCTTGTTGAAGCGGGCCTTCTTGAGTTGATGATCTTGCAACTGGTAGTTCTTTAGATAGTCCGGGAATGTTTCTTATTGTAGGGTTAACAATAGCGTCAAAGGGATCATTACTTTTTACATCCCTTATCATTTGATCCCCACCCATTTTTTCTGGCAAGAAATCTTTAAACTGTTTTATAGGAACAGTTAATCCAGACAAGTAATCACCTACATATTTTGCTATTTGTTTGCCGCTTGTGTCTCCATCTGATCTTAACCAATCAATTAAAACTAAACCAGTTCCTGAAATTCTATTAATACCTATTGCCGCTTCAGAATAATCTAAAGGCCCTAAATTGTTATCTGGATTCATTGATTCAGCCGCAAGCAAATAAAAAGAAAAAGGAGCAAAAGGTCTGGCATCATAAGTCTTGCCATTAACAACTACTTCATACCATTTCTCACCTGCCATATCGCTGTTTCTAATTTCTACAGCAGTTCCAAACATAGCAGTTCCAAGCATTGCTTTTGACATTGAATTGGTAAACTCTTCCGAATCACCCTTCGTAAGTTTTGCTAAAGTGTTTGGAGAAAATGCTTTTGCAAAACCATAAGGTGAGAAGTCTCTTAGAAACGGAAGTACGTTAGCAAACGCAAATCTTGGGAATGGATTTATTTGATACAAGAAAGGAATCTTTTCAAAACCATCTACTACTGACTTCGCTAGTTTACCGCCATTAGATGCAAAGGTCATTTGCAAAGCGTGTTCTATAGCATCATCTAAAAGTTTAGCGGGAATATCTGCTAAACCATCTTTTGTTTTTATTTTTCCATTTACTATATCGTTCATTCCAACGCCATAACTTTTTAAATCTTTCTCAAGTCTGGATTGAAACGCCATGTTTCTAAAAAACTTTTCTTGCAGAATGTTAAAAGTGTTTGCTAGTTTTGCAATACTACCTGCACCCCTAACTTCTTGAATTGATCTTCCGTATAATTTATTTTTTACAACTGGATTATTTTCAAGAATATCATTAACAATTTCTTTGTACCCTGTTGCGCCTCTTACAACAGGCAACGCATTAAAGTCAGATGCTACAGAATCCCAAGCATCCTTTAGTGTACCCTCACCTCTTCTACCTAAACCTGCTTGAATAACATCATCAATGGTAGATAGACCTAAACGCCCAACAGAAGACATTGTGTTTCTAACGGCTGTCCCCAGTTGAGAAACAAGCATTGCTCTTCTAAAGTTTTCAGCCGCTCTAAGACCGTTCAGAAGTTTAGAAACATTTTTAGTGTTTCCTTTTCCAAGTTGTTCGGCATTAAGAATAAGTTGATCCCTAATTTCTCTAGGTAATTTTTTATTTTTGCCTAACTGTTTTGCAAGTTGAGATAGTTGATTAAGATTTTTACCAGACTCAGAAGCGGTTGTTTCAAATAACTTTATTACATCAGAGTCTTTCTTAAATCCTAAGTCTTTCATTATTCTTGGTAATGATTCTATAGGTAAATCACCATTAAGAAAATCACCCCTTAAAGCATCGCCTACTTCCCTAAAGATTCTTTGAGGATCATCTGGGTAATTATTTTTAGCAGTTTGTATACGCTGAATAAGTCCGGGGTCTGTAACAAGTTCGTTAATAGTAGCCAAGGACATTCTTTCTACTGAGCCTTTTGTGGTTGTATCTGTTTCAATAGGTCTGGTAGTGTCTCTTCTTGCTACAGGTTCTGCTTCACGAACTAAAGGATTGCTTGCGGCAACAGCCGCTTGTCTATCTTCTAATTTTTTTGCATCGCTTACAAACTCCATAGGCGTTTGATTTCTTCCGCCAGTTAAATAACCTGCCGCACCTTCAAACTGTCTACCAGTTGCACCTAACTGTGCTTGACCTATATTTTTTGCTTGGTCTAATCTAAGAACAGGTTGGGTTGCTAGTTCAGTGGCCTTTAATAATGAGCCCGGAGTAAACACTTGTGGTGCAAGCGTAGCAAAATCTTCAGTAAACTGACCTATAGACTCTGCTGTTCCCTGCTCTGCACCAAGACCTAATGCAACATCTTCTGACACATCCCCAAGAGGCTCACCTACAATACCTCTTGCTGACGCTTCTATTGGAGACATTACATACCTTAACCCACCAAGAGCAAAGTTTCCTGCTCCACTAAAAACATTTCCTTCAGAAAATTGTTCGGCACCTCTTGACATTAGTTCTTGGCCTGCTTCTACCTCTTGCCGATAGATTTCAGGAACTCTAGACAAAGGTCTAACAGCATCTGTCATAGCAGATTTTAAAGGCGCACCTAGCCCCTGACCTCTAAAGGATTCATACTCTCTGCTTTGACGAATTTGATTTCTTAATGTTTCATTACGCTCATCAATAGGCAATGCTAAAACAGATTCATCAACATCAATAGGCCAGTCTCTTCCTTCAAATGTAAACTCAAATTTCATTTTATTGAATTCCCTTTAAAGTGCCGTCTACTCTGTTGCTTTCTTGAGGATTTGATCCTTGACTTGAAGGTTTGCCCATACCAAGCAGATCAGACAACAAAGAACCTTGATCCATAGTTTTGTCTTCTCTAATTCTTTTTACTAATTCTGGATACCGATTATATAGTTCTTTTGCGGCACCTTTTAAGTTTATAATTTCTCCTACTTCGGCTATTTGTTGTGCGCTTAAACCCAAGTCTTCTGCGTGTCCAAAAATTTTCATTTGATTAGTTTGGCTTATCTGGGTTCCAGTTCTTTTTACTGTCTGAGGTAATCCAGACGTATCAGCAATTTCTTTTGCTTCTTGAGGTGATGCACCTTTTTGAATTGCTGTTTCATATATGTCCTGCCAAGACATACCCTGCCTAAATTGTCCATTAGCATCAAAGAATGTTTCATTCCAGATACCTTGCATTCTTGCTTCTTCATCAAACTTCTGAGCCGCATCCATCTTTACTGTAGCCATTTTAATGTAGTCATTAGCCATTGACCTGCCACCAGTAAGTTGTGCAATGATATTAAGTATCATGGCATTTCGATATATTTTATTTAATTCCTCTAGATAAACTTTTTTTCTTTTCTTAGGGTCACGAGCATAAGGGCCATACTTAGAGTACAAAGCAGTTTTTTCTGCTTGACTCATATTAGATTGATTATTTTTGTTTTCATCAATTGACTTTAAAGGTGTATTAAGACTAGACTCAACTTCTGAAGAGGTATCTTGACTTGAATTAGGGTCAGTTGTTACAGCGTCAGCAACATTTGGCTCAATTGCTTCAGCCTCAACAACAGTGGTTGGTTGTTGAGAAACTTCTTCTTGTATTTCCCTTTCTTTTTTTGTTGTAAACACACTCTCTAATAAAGAGGGGTGTCTATCTCTTAGTTCGTATGCTAATTTCCTTTGTATTTCATCTTTTATTCTAGGATCATCTAGCGGTAAAAGCGTGTCACTAGGATCATCAAACAATTCTGCTGTACCAATACCCGCACCTACTGCGGCTATTCTTTTAGATAAATCTGTTGGCGTTCTTCCATAAGCGCCTTCACCTGCTCTTTTAGCCACTCTTGCAATAGTTCGACCTGCTTCATCGCGACCAAATATCATTTGTCCTTGTCGAGCCGCACCGCCGTATGCAGGGTTTACAAACTTCCTACCAACAACTGTACCAAATGATTCTATTGGATCACCCGCTACATTTCTGTTTCCTTTTAAAGCGTCATAAGCCTTAGCAATTAAACTTCTACCACCTCTAACAACTGGCCCTGCCACAGAGCCTACACCAAAAGGCATAGCGCCTTCTAGCATTGGTGCTGTTCTTTCTAAACCTGCTTCAATCTGTTCGTTAACCATGTTATCCCATTGGCTAACAGGCATAAGCGGAGACTGGATAGGTGGATCATATCGGTCTTCAGGAGGTATTCCTTCAAACCTTTCCCTGTCTTGCTCAAGAAGACGAAGTATTCCTAGTTCTCTAAAGTCCATTAAAATCCTCCGCTATATCTATTCTTCTGCTCTCTTGGGAGGTTTAAATAAAACCCCGGATTAGGTGCTTGTGCGGGAATGTTAGGTAGAATAGGGGGTGTAAATCCTGCGGGTTTCATTCCGCCACCACCACCACGACTACCGCCTCCACCGCCACCACCACCGCCACCTGAACGACTACCGCCAGACTGACCTCCACCCATAGACATTGCGGCATAAGCAAGGAAGTCTTTATCTATAGACCCTTTAAGTTTTTCCCACCAGTTAACTGGAAAGTCTCCTGCTTGTAAAGAGTTTTGCGCTCCTCCCTGTAAAAAAGGACTTGACTGTGGGCCGCCTCCTCTTGGTGGAGAAATATAAGAACCGCCTGTAGATGCAGTAGGAGCAAGGGTAATCCCAGTTGGTGAATTAATAAAACGTGATTCAAGACCGATCATTAGATTGCTCCGTAGTTAACGTGTTTAACACCATCAATAGTAGTAACAGCATCTGGGTACATAGTCTCTACCTGTTGTGCCATTACACCTCGTCGTGGTCGTTCATCACCAATGTAGTTGTAGTTATACACACTTAAACCTTTCCATGTAGTTCCTTCAGGTACTATGTTTTCTTTAACCCTAATGTCTGACTGACTCATTATGTAAGCCTGACCTAAAGTTCCAATGATGTTTCCTAAACCACCTCCTCCACTTGGAGTATTAGTAGTAGTGCTAGAAGAGCCACCACTTGATGTGCCACCATAGTTGCCTGTAATCATAGACATATAATTTTGTAGTGCTTGTTGTGGAGCATTAGACTCATAAGCATATCGTTGCATATCTCTATTAATAGCCTCTTGACTCATTGCTCTACGTTGTGCGCCCACTTCTCCTATAGCGTTATACATATTCATAGGAGCATTCATTGTAGTTGGGTACTGTTGTACAGCGGCTAAACCTAAACCTCCCGCCTGTCTTGCGGCCTCTTGACCTGCTAATCCATAGTTCATTCCAAACTGTTGCGCTCCAAGCCCCATTTGGGCAGAAGGAAGTCTTTGTCCTTGAGCGGTCTGATATGCGTTTGAATACATATCAGCAAGTGGCTTAGTAAGACCAGATTGCACCGCATCTGTTACCGCTTTATTTTGCTCTAGTGACGCTCTGCTTGAACCTCCCGGTTGATACATTACTTGTTGCTGTCTAATTCCGGGCAATATATTTTTTTGCAAATTACCAGTTACATTTTGTGTAAGAGCATTTGCCATTGCGTCATAAGGAGTACCTGCACCAGTTCTTACATTACCCGCTAACAAATCGCTATATTGACTATTAGAAAATGGTGTTAATCTACTGTATTGGCCTTCGTTTAATGACCCCTGTAACTGTAGTCCTCTACGAGCCGCTAGTCCACCCATACGCCCTAAATTTTTTGATAGGCCATAGGTATCTAAAAGTTGTCTTTCGGCTCCTGCTTGCTGTGCCGCTGCTCTTGGCCCCATAGCATAGCCTAACGTAGCCTGTTGAGCCGCTGTTTGAGCAGGATCAAATCCCGCTAATGTTGGTTTAGGATAGTAATCAGGAACACCTTGTTCATATAGTTTTTTAGCCTCATTAAAACCTGCTAATATATGAGGAACTTGTGGACTCCAAGGGCCACTTTCACTGCTAAATGATGTTGCTGTTTGTTGAGTACCGCCTCCGCCGCCATTGCACATAATTAATTCCTCAATTTATATATTTCGCCAATATGTTCAAAACCAAGACTATTTTCTAAAAACTTTTTTAGTCCTGATCCTTGGTGTCCATTAGTAGAACCCATAGTTATTTCACTTGCTCCCATTCGTTTACCCCAAGCAACATATTCTTTTAACAACAGTAAAGCAAGCCTTGTCTTACGATGATCTTTGCTTACAAACAAACCTAAATCATCTGTTATTTTTGCGTTAGAAAAAAAGTATTGCCCTATAGTGGCTATCATAACCGCTACTACAACGCCATCCTTTTCTCCTACCCAAGCATAACCATTACTCATGCAATGCGCAACTGTGCTAATATATTTTTGTGTATCAAAAGGTATATCTTTGTATAAACCTTCTTGGTGCATCTCTTTACTTAATGTTACAATCTTGTTTATGTCCTTTGTTTCAGCGGGACGAATCATTGCATCTCCTGTTTAAACTTTAATAGTGGTCACTCTGACCCGCTTTTCCTTGTCCAGAGCCGCCTTTACTTGCAGGCCCAGTTCCACCATAACCGCCCATTCCTGAATTGCCTACATCTGCACCAGAAGCATTTCCACCATACCCACCATTAACTCCGCCGCCGTCACCTCCGCCACCTTCAGGATCATTTAGACCGTCATCATCATCGTCATCTTCTGGTTCTTCATTTCCACCACCTTCACTACCACCCATTGCATACTCAATTAGAGCAAGTTCAATAGGGTTAGAATATGTTACTTGTGGTAAACCTATTTCTGGTGGTTGATAAGAAAGAATATTGTCGGCAAGAGGGTAAGCATCCATATAATCTTGTGACCAAGGTTGATATAATAATCCACCTTGTCTACCCAGATCAGCAGAGCCTGACCAAATATCTCCGGGTCTTACATTAGCCCGCTGTTGACCTCTTGGCATATATCTAGTCCAATCTTGTGCCGCAGGAGCATCGTATTCTGGAACAAGCATAGGAAAATATGGATTTTTTTCTGCTTCTTCTTCTATAGGTGATTTAGTAGGAGGAGTATTTGTTGTTGGTGATGGCGCTGAATTTCCTCCAGAATTTACTCCGGGCATACTCCTACCTTCACTTCTGCCTGATCCATTCCAATGCATAGCACCAAACTCTGCAAGAGATATACCTTCGTTGTTTTGTGACAAAGGTTCTGGCGCACCCCTTATCCAATGTCTATTATAATTAGCCATTAGATCAGGGTTTTGTCTTACATAATCAGCGTAGTTAGGATTGTTTACACCTTGACTACCATGAGGGGTGGTGAAGTCAGTGTTCTCCATGTTATTTGCGGAATCAATTTGATCCCTCTGCTCTTGAGACATTCCTCCGCTTTTACACATAATTAATTACCTGTTCCGTATTTGTTTTTTAATCGTCTATGAACGCTTTTATTCCATGTACCGCCACCCGCTTCAAACGCTTTCTTTGCTTGGCCCATCTTTCCTGCTTGGACAAACCTTTTCATTGAAGGCATTGTTCCTTTAGCCAAGTTTTGGAACGCACCTTGAGGATTATAAGGTCTACCTTGTGGCCCGCCGTCTATAAGGGTTCCGGGGTTCTGAACTGGAGGTTTAAAACCTCCCCCCGCAGGTGGCATTCCGGGATTTGGCACATTTATCATATCTGCACCAACAAAAGGATTGCCGCCTTCAATAAGCGAGACACCAGTGCCGGGCATAGCCATACCGGGATTTTGAACTGGGGGTTGGAATCCACCGTTACCGCCAATTGGTTGGAATATTGGATTATTTATCATATTACCGGGGCCATTAGGAAATGATGGCATACCGGGGTTTTGTACAGGGGGATTGTATCCAATAGGATTTCCCATAGGTGGTCTATTAGGATATGTTTGGTACCCTGAACCTCCAAGTGCAGGATCATTTGGGCCTCCGGGTGAAAAACCGGGTTGAGCATATGAATTACCTTGTCCACCCATTCCTGAATTACACATAATTAATTCCTTTCATTATTTAAATCTCCAGTTTCCAAACACCATTATTTTGCCATCATTACGCACTGTTACACCAGTATCTATCGTTTCTGTTATGGGTCTAACCATCATCAACTCGTAATAGTTTTCTGTAGCGTAGTTAAACGTAGCCATAAATGGCAGGTTAATCAAGTTAGCCGCACTAACTGTAACCAGTGCTAATGCAAATACATATAACTCTTGATCGTTTTTCTTTACGAAGTCTTCCCATCTGTCCCATTCGGACTTGGTTGTTTGTCCTTGATCCCACTGCATTGTTTCGCAGGTTGCTGATCCTCTTCCGTTTCCAGTTCCCACAACTCCTTTGTACGAGCAAGCAATGTCTCCATACCTCTTTGCCAATGCGCTTGTTCCGTTGAGGTGGTACTCAGATACGACAACTGGCTTACCAAGCCTAAGTGCTTCTTCGATACTTTTTCTGAACTGTGACTCACTCAGGTTAAAACCAGTTTGCAAATAGATAACGTCTGCTTGAGCGTAGTATTCAGGTTTGACCCCGGGGGTTAGGTGTACACCAATAGGCTTATTAACACCCTTGTTTCTAAGATTCTGTATTAGTACGTTTACTTCTTGTGCTGAGTAATACTCATCGCACTCAAGGCATACAACGTAATGGCTAACAAGATCATCTACTGCATCTACTACTTGGTTTTGGTAGTCTATCTGATTCTGTAGTCCCTGCTTGTAGGCTTGTGGACTGTCATCAGATATAAGCCACATTACAGGAGCCAGATTTTTATTACGCAACCTATTAAGACGATCACGCCAAGCAACTCTATTAACACTGCTTACCTCTTTAAACGAAGAGTCATAACTTCTAGCCATCACATCAACGTGTGTATCACCGTTAGCGTTTAACTTTTCTATAACTACATCACGCCAGTGGTTGCTAGTTTCATCTGACAGCCAGTTTAATGTGCTGTACTTACTTCTCTCTATTAAGAATGTAGACTTGTAGTCTGCATAAAGATTAGAGTTTAGTCCAACTGCCCCCAATGTAAGCATAAATGCCAATACCGCTACCGGGATTCCAATTCGTACCATCCGCATATCTTATATCACCATCTCTAGGTTTACCCCTATCAATTCCAATTGTAGTATCTTTGGGGTCTTTGTTAGTTTGCTCTAATCGCATCACATCTAAGTTAAAAATAATATCCGACAATCTGTTTAGTTCGCTAAACAAGTAATCAGATAAATTCTCATTGTTTACTGGGGCGGGGTTAGGTGTCCATCTGTTAACTGATTTAATATTTTTAACTGGAGCATTAGCCATAACTTCTTAAACCTCTAAGTCCACGTTGCTGTACTTCAAATGCTACACCATGTAGTTTCCAATCTATGTCAGTAGTAGACTCCACTTTAATACCAAAGTATTTACCGCTTACGCGACATGATACTTTAGACTGAGTGTTAGGATTAAATGCTACTGGGCCTTCCCATGTAATCCCCTGCTCTGTACTTATTTGTTTACCAATATAGACGTTAACAGTGTTATCTCCTGAAACCTCAATCTGAGGATATACAGCAGATACAAACTTAACAGACTGTGGATCATTTAAATCAAGACCTGTTCTCTCAACAAAGGATGTCATGTTAGTGCCATCTTTAGTATTACCAAAACTATCACGAAATATTTTAGTATTAGTTACGTCACAAAATACTAAATTCTTTTTAACATTATCATAGTTACGTTCACCCCATGCACCTGTACCTAAATCCCAATCTTCTGTACTGGCATTCCAAGTAGCACCTGCTGTTATATCTATAATGCCATTGTTAATATAAGACGTATCTGGTAAATCTCTGAATGAGAATGTATTGTCTTTCCAATTCCATATAAGGGCTTTGTCCACTACATCGCTACCAGAACTGGGAAAGCAAGCAAGCATTTCATTGCGAACATAATCTGCCGCAACAAAACACTTTTCATAATTATCGCCAGACAAATCTTCAAACATTGCCCTGCGTACTTTGTTAGGCAATAGAGGAGTTACAGTTTGACCATTACAGATATAGCAATCACTATTACCTATAAAGAAATGACCACCATCAAACTCTTTGATAGCCTCTTTAGATAATGCACCCACAGTAGGGCTAAGAAGTTTAAATGAGAATATGTAGGGAGTTCCTACATAGTTCATTATATAAATAGAGTCTTCTTTATAGATTAAGAATGAATCACCTAGTGGTAGTCCGTCTACAATATCACCGGGCGTGTCAGATAATTCGTACTCACCCGCATCTAGCGTGGCATCAGTCTCATCCCATGTAGAAGGAGCGGCACCAAATGAAGCCTCAGTAGACCACTTAACTAATCGTGGCTCTTGATTATCTCTACTCCAGTTAAGACCAACAAGGAATGTCCTAAACGATCTAATAGATTTACATGACGCTCCAGTAGGCCAGTTCTGTAGTTCTCTAAACGGTGTTCCAGTGCTAGGTATACCCGCAGACAAAGGCCACATTTGTGGTGTATCAAATCCGTTAGTAGAAACCACCAGACCATTAAGGTTAGTAGCAGTCCATCTACGGCTAGATGTATTAGCATTGTAATCATCATCTACTGTAACGGTGGAGCCTGACACATATACAGTAGTATTGTCAGGATGAGCGTTTGCTGTTGTACCTGTAAGAGTAATAACTCCTGTCGTTGTATCTCTAGCGCTGTAGGTTAACTCTTCGTAGAGGTTAGCCGTTCCAGTGTCTACACCTAGCCTTAGTGTGCCAGTAGCAGACAAGGCGGTCAATGCCGCTCCCGCATCTACTGTAATAGTAGACGCACTTGCTAGTACAGCACCATTTAAGGTTAATGTGCTTTGCCTTGTGATATCAGTCCATGTGGTTCCTGAATACACTGCAATATCTGTAGCACCATAGGCTATCCAGTAATATATTCCCGCCGTAGTTAAATATGGATGAATGTAGTAAGGAGCGAACGGACAGGTAGCCATCACTTCCTGATAACCTGCGACTTTCTTTACGCCGTTATCAAGGAATCTTACATTGTTACCGTCAGACCATGCACCTTGTGGAAGATTATAAGGAGGTATATCCTTTATAATTCCTACAGAGCCTACGTTATCAAAAGGTATTAGTGGCATTTATTCTGGTGGCGTGGGCCATGTAATGTTAAAAGGATCAGACTGAGTTGTGATATCTCTTAACTCTTGTCTGTAAACTTTCCACTCATCTCTTAGGCTTTCTACCATAGGAACATCTGACAGTACAGTCCAATCACAATCTTCTAGTTTATACTTCTGATCAACTCTTACGCTTGCCCATTGAACATCTGGAACGTAACCTAAAAACCTGTTATAAGCAGGTTTGTCAGGCGGGTTGTTATAGATAACGTGGCTGTCGTAATTCTCTTCTGTGGGTTCAAATTCATTTGCGTTTATCATAAACCCTGAATTGGGTGTTAACTGAATAAGACAGTTACTAATAAATCCTGCTGATAAAATCATAACCATTCCTCTACAATAAATTCATACTGTGCATACCCTGCCCAACCATCAAGAGGATATTGATCTTGCCCATATATTGCTATTGTTCTTGCTCCTGCGGCAAGCCCTGTAATCTCCCAAGTATGGCTACCCATTCCACGCATAACACTTGTTCCACCTGCATGACTTCCCGCCGCTAAGTCATCATCAAAGTATTGCATAAGAATTGCACCAGAAGGGGTTACGCCTGTTGCGGCGGCATCAACATATAAAGATACCAAGTTTCCTTCGCTTGGGCTAGGTGTTCCAAAACTAGAAGCAACCTCACAATCACACCTCCAAGTTACAACAAGTTTAGATGAGGCGTTTTGCTTTGTGTAAGATACAGACATATCAGTTAAAGTAGGAGTAGACGCTCTAACGGTTGATGCGCTAGTGCCTGTATAAAACTGTCTGTTTAAAAGCGTGACACTGTTTGCTACAGCAGACACAACCTCCCAATCAGAATCAGCGGTGTTCCTAACCTTAACTAAATCAGTAGATGTATCAAACCAGAGTTGTCCTGCTGATGTGGATGTAGGCGCTGTTGCTCCTGTATGAATGCCATTAATGGCTTCATATGCGTTAGGCAGTGTACCCTGCAAAACAGACTTAATTAATCTAAGGTGATCGTCACCCTGACTAATTGCATCTGTACCTGTTGGGTTAGTGTCTACCAACCCGCTAATAAAACTTGCGCTTTCTAATGCCATATTTTAACCTTTAGGATACTTTGTTTTAATCGATTGTCGTATTCCTTCCAACGTAGTGACAGATGCCATACGTTCTTCGACTACGGCTTCCCACATAGCAACAACCAGTTCGTCAATGGATGGATACTCCGCTTGTCGATCACGTTGGTATTGCATTGCGTCTTGCTCTGCTTGCAGTCTTAAGATTTCTGCATCAATTTCTGCTTGCGTTGGTTGCGGGATGTCGGGCGAAAACCAATTGATTTGATCATCTACGATTGTGTAACTTGCGCCAGTTGCAAGTGATCGTATTGCATCCATTATGGTGATCATGCTCCCACCTCCATTGCACTGATATATCTGTATGATGTTGTATCTGCAAATTCAACTTGTACGTTGTTAGACGTTGACATATAAATTTGATAATCAATTTGGCTTGTTGTGTTATGCGTTGTGTCAACATAGATTGTGTTTAAGGGCATAATTAAGCCGTTATTTGCAGTAACTGTAGTTTGAGGAACGGAAGCCGCTTGACCATCAATATCGGAATAACCACCACTAGCAATCTGTCGATAAATTTTTAATCGCCCTTGGTAAGTGCTAGTGCCTTTCGGGGCAACAAGTGATCCCCAAGTTACAATTATTTTTGAACTGGTTGCGTTTGGAGTAATGCTAATGTTCCAAGTGGTTCCACAACTTGCATAAGTTGTAACATTGTCAACCATTATTTGTCCAGAATATCCCTGCTTGGTTTGGTATTGAAGCACCTTCCCCGCTGAAAGACCTGTTACAGTTGCGCCAGTTACGTCGAAAGTAACACCTGAAGGTACATCAAACGTATCGCCTGACGTTCCAAGCGTTACGGTTCCTGAACCTGTGCGGGGAGAAAGTTTTTCTGTTTTTACTTCACTCATTTTGGATACCCCACAGTCGGATCAGCAAGAAAGGCTTGATAATCTGTATCAGCCTCTATCGCAGACCATGCTGTTTCTAGTTCTGCTTGAGTTGGTTGCGGATCAGAACCTCTCCACTCAATAATTTTATGCGGTGGTGGGTTTTGATTTAGCCGATATTGATTGTCGTTAAGACCTAAATGATCTATACAAAGATTGATGTCCATTACGCCTCCTTGTAGATTTCAACGAAAGTATATTTTTCAGGTACACTACCTGTATCAGAACCGCCCGCAATACCCAAACCGTAAGTTGCAGAAGTGGTTTCACAATAGTGATGTATTTCGTAAATGTTTGACCCGCTAGGAGTTACCCTTCCCATGCCTGATGAAACGGAAACTTCACCGTCATAAGTAAGACCCCACATTGTATCTCCATAATTAATGTAGGCTGTTCCTGTAACGTCATAAAGTGCGGATTTATGTCTTTGAGTCCTAAACCCAATCGCAGACCACTTTATAAGATATGAACCTGCTCCAAGAGTAAATTGATTGCTTGAAATTGAAACAATGCCATCGGGGTCAGCAATTTCTGTATTTAAATCTCTTACTCTCCAAGCACCTGATGTGAACGTACCGCCTTCTGTTCCTGACGGTTGCTCATTGCAAATAGCGGCATAAGAAACAAACCCGCTACTAAACCCAGTTGCAGTTCCACTGTTTGCTATAGTGGCTCCTGATGGAATCGTAAACGTATCCCCCGAATCTCCTAATGTGAAAGCCGTACCAGTGGCAGGACTTATCTTGTTTGCTTTAATTTCACTAGACATTACATACCTCCTGACAGTGCTTTGATTTCAGCATCGGTCAAGCCCAGTGCTTCAAGTTTAGATATAGCGGATGCTTTGTCTGCTTCTGCTTGTATTTGTTCTTTTGTTTTTTCTGGTTCGGGTTCTGGTGGTCTTGCTACGAATGAGCCGTCAGCGTAAACACCGCCGATATATGCGTTGGCATCTGCTTCGACAAGAACGCCGTCTACGTTGTATTCAGAACTGCCATCCCATTCGATAATGTTGTCAACGATTCCTGAATTTACTATTGCGTATTTCATTTGAATTCCTCTACCCAAATTAAGCCACCCGCACCGTCACCTCCCGCCTGATTGACTGGGCCTCCAGTACCGCCATGACCGTAACCTGTCGCATCATTTCCCCCGCTAGGATTAGCGTCAAAATTTGAACCTCCAGTTCCACCAAACCCAGAGCCACTTAATCCACCAAGACCTGAATTCCAAGAAGTTTGGGTTGCACTATCTTTAAAAGAAGATGACCCCGTACCGCCAGAAGCGTTTATATCCCCACCTGTTGCAGTTCCTCCCGCCATTGTCGTGTTGTTACCACCAAGTGCTAACACGCCAGAGCCGCCATTCGCAGTTAAAGTATTTGTTCCATCTACCCACGTTGATGTCCCGCCATTTCCACCGTCAAGATTTACCGCACCGCCTGTCCCCCCTGATCCAACCGTAATCGTTGCCGAAGAAATAGAACTGACATCCAAAACTTTAAGCAAGTTTCCACCCGCTCCACCACCACCGCCTGAGTAGTTGTAACCAGAACGGCCACCGCCTCCTCCTGCACCCCCGCCGATAACATGGATTTTGACTTTTGTAATTCCGCTTGGTCGTGTCCACGTTCCAGATGAGGTAAAAACTTGTATTGAATTGAATCCGCTTGCAAATCCAGATGACGTTGCTGAAGCATGAAGGGTGACTTGCGTACCCGACCCACCCAACGTAAGCGTTGAGCCAGATTCTTTGTCTAATGCGTTTACGTTTATGGTACTCATACGATCACCCACGTTGATCCGCTAGGAACGGTTACGGTTGCTCCCGAATCTACAGTCACAGGCCCTGCGCTCATAGCATTTTCATTTGAAGATATACTATAACTTGTGGTTACGTTTTGTTCATTCTCATAAAACACTTCGTCACCACCTGCACCTGTAGCCCCTGCACTTACAACTCCCCAAGAGGTATCTGTACCATCTGTGGTTAGATACTTTCCTGATTGACTTGATACGTTGGGAATAACAGCAGTAGTTGAGGTTGATGGAAAACTATTCTTAAGAACCGTCTTTACCATGCGAAGGTGGTCATCACCCTCCCCTACAGGATCGCCGTCAACAGGATTAGTAGATACTAATTGTGTTATCCAACTTGCTGTTTCTAAAGCCATTATGCACTAGCCGCCGTTAATGTTACGGTAACCTCAAGAGTGTCACCAGAGATAACTGATCGTGCAGAACCAAAATCAACAGCGCCGTAAATTGTGCCTGACGTTCCAGACTTTGTGCTATTACTTACGATAAAGGCTCCTGCAATAGTAGCCGTACCGTTAATAGAATAACTAGCCTTGCTTGCAGAGTTATCAATGCTACCTGCCGCCGCTGTACCTAATGTAAGCGTCTGTCTAACTGCTTGGCTGTAGTCAACGTTTTCAGTCCATCCTGCGTGAGATGACATAGTGTCACCTGCCGCTACAGAACCTGCATTCTTTAACCCTACATACCATGCGGTAATCTGTGTAGCACCATCAAAGGAACTAGATAATACATGGTTAAGACCCTCTGTAACAACCAAGTTCTTTTTGGTTACGTCCCATTTTAAATTGCCTTCGGAGTCGAAACACTTTATGTTCCAAATGTTTTTAAGTCCTAAGTTCATATCGCTATCATGTTTCATGTGCAAGCCTCCATTGGCTTTAAAGTTATTAGTTTGGGTAATCAATTTTTGTCCATATACTAGAAGGTTCGTCAACTGGGTTCCATAGTAATGAGTCACCGTTAGAGTAAGTCATGGTTATTCCAATTGTAGTTGTTTCTGGATGAGTGGTATTATTTATGTAATTATTTTCAATACCATACACAGCACTTCCTACTGCGGCTAAAACACTATTGCTAGTTACACCGCCTTCAATATCAAACTGCGCTGATCCTGATATAGTAAAGCCACCAAAATTACTGTACCCCTGCTGTAGTCCATAAGATATAGATTCTATTACAGTATGTTTAGAGTCTTTACCCGATGTCAGGTTTACACCAAAACTAATGGCTACTATGTAATCAACTCCTGATAGTAAAACTAATCCAGAGTTAACGGCAAATATGGATGTCTCCGCTTTAGCGGGGCTATCCCAATCAATACCTATGTTAGACCAGTATATAGGTGAACTGGCTTCAGCCCACGTTATAGGGGCTGTCATGGATACCCGCTAGTATTCATTACCCGCAATGCTGAACCAGAGTGTCTGTCTTTATTGTCTTGTTCCTGTAGGTCTGTAATAGACTGTTGGAATGCTGTAGCCCATAACTGTACTCTAGGGTCATTCATAATAAAAGGTTCTGCTTCTAGCATAGCACCATACAAATAGACATCAGGAGCATTAGTAAGCACCCAGTTAGTAGTTACAGTCCCGCTAAGATTCTCAAACCTTTCATAGAATAACATTTCTACAGTTTGAACTGTGTCTGGCGTTGGGCCTAACTGAAGTTCATTAGCAATAATAGTATAAAACTTGGGAGTACCGTTAGCAGAACCGCCATATAAGCGGTCAAATATTTCAGGTGTGACATATTGCATTGGGGTTACAGGAGATGTATTAATCTGTAGATTACGCATTTGTATAAACCTAGCGGGTAGTGCTAGGTTCTGCTGTCCTGCTACAGTAGATGCGGTTTGCTTAGACTCCATAGCGCGAATGCGGAGTAGGCGATTAAACCTAGACTCCGCTAATGCTATAAACTCTGGTATACGATCAGTCAGATCATCACGATCTAGCCAGTTCGCTACAGCAGTTTTAAGTTCTGTATAGTTTGATATAGCCATTATCTACGAGCGATATAATATACTGTATTGTTTAAAGGGGCAAAGTTTGTTTGTGTTGCTCCTGCTTGACCGGGATTGTATAACCACATAATTTAATTCCCCAATAATTTTTTTGCGCCTTTTCTAATAAGACTGTTTCTGTAAAGAGTAGAGTATTGACTTCCCAATTCTTTTGCTATACGATTAACCACTGATTCGTCCATTGTTTCAGTAGCCTCTTTATTCTTCATTTTTTCTTTAGGGTGCATAGTTATAGCCTCGTTGGTGTAGTTCGTAGAAAAGCGTTATTAGGATCGTTAAGATATTTCTTCATTAACTTGTGATCCTTTTCTATTGCTCCGTTAGTTTCTTTCATCCACTGTTCCCAAATGGTTACAGGGATAGATGCTACTCTCATGCCATGCTGTTGCTTACCAAAGGTACGCTTGTCACCATAGTTGTTTAATAATTCTTTATTGTTCTTTAGTATAGGCTCTACATCTTGATGAGTAACAACACTGGCTGTACCATCAGAGTGTTCTTCTACTGTGGTTTTGCGGTAATGCTTCTCTTTCATAGCGGTAGTGATCCTCTATCCTTAGACATTGCTTTTAAATCTTTAACTGCTTTCTGTACAGATGCTTTAACAGTGTAAGGTTTCTCTTTTACTGTCTGCTCTTTAGGTTTTTTAAGACCTTCTTTAAGTAATTTTTTACTCATAGTATCCTCTAAAAGAAAGGCTCCCCCGAAGGGGAGCCAAACTCATTACGCCGCTTTGACGCCGATCACAGCACCGTTAGCCTGACCATTCTTACCTCGAAGGCCATACTCAGCAACCATCATCTGCTTCATGCTATCACCAGTTTTGGCAAGGGTTTCGGTCGTAAATGGACGCAAATAATCAATGCTCCAGAAATCGAAATCCAAGACATACAACTGGTTTGCTAGACACAGACGGCTAGGTACAATTTTAAACGTACCAAAGTCTGTAACGATTACATCAACAGAGTTGACCGCATGGGCGGGTGACGCTTTGTCATGATTAGTCACGAGATCAGCAACGACAGAACCTGCCAGAGCCGACATCTTAACTTTCAAAGACGCATCACACATGATGATATCAGGGTTGCCACCTGCTTCCCAAACCTGCTGTACGCAATCATTGACCATATCCATAGTCAATACAGCGTCAGCACCTGCGGGGGCCGCAACAGCCGTACCATCACCTGCATTAGCGATAGGCGTACCTGCTGATCCATCAATGATGTTGGAGTCAGCCGCAGTAGCATCGCCAAGCCAAGACATCAGGGCCGCAGTTTTACGAGCAACACCTGCCGCACCTGCCGCTTTAACATCTTCACCAGTAAGCATCAACTCCATGTCACGCTTAATTTCTTTAGCGCGTTTGGCAAGTTGATACGCTTGCGAGGACTTACGACCTGCCCAATCAACGGCTTCTGCCGTACCTGAAGTCTGAACAGCCTTCTCAGAAATCTGAGTCTGGTTGGTCAACTTCGTAGGCTCAGCAACAGCCAATGATGCAGGATCGTCACCTTCTAGTTTCTGGTTAGCAGCGGCGGCGGCCAACTCATCTTTCTGCCACTCGAACAGAGTATTTGAGCAAGAGCCTTTACCTGCGCCAGACATAAAGGGCGTGTCCATAGGACTAATATTATAAATGATATCACTAAGGTCTTCGCGTACCTGTACGCCACCAAAGGTCAATCGGGTATTTGTAGGGACTGCCATAACAGTATACCTCCTTGGTTAAATGTCTACAAAATCCTCAAGAAGAGATACAGAGTCATTTACATGACCGCTCTCCTTAAGACGCTTCATGGAGGCAATACGTTTACTACGATCTTTGTCGGCTTTCTTAGCGCCGCCCTTACCTGATCGTACAACCTTGGGTTTGTTTTTCAACTTTTTGGCTTTAACATTAGAGTTCTGAAGAGCATCGTATTTAGATGCTTTCATAAGTACAACTAACGATCTATGGTCTATCAGTTCTTTTAACTCATCCTGAGTAAATCCCTGTTGTATAGCGTATGAAGAAAGATCAGAGGCTAATTTAGTTCGTTTTTCTGGATTACTCCATTCAGGTACAACTTCAGTTAATCGCTTGTATTCTTCCTGAACAGCCAGTTTACGAACTTTACTAATCTCTTCGTTTTGTTTTTGACTCTCATATTCCTGTTGGGCTTGCGCTTGCCTAACTCTTTCTTGAGCGTCACGAAACTCTTCTTTCTTTGTAACAAATGCAATAGGGTCATCTTCTCGAAGTTGTTCCCAATTGATTGTTGCATACCGCTCTAGACCTGCCATAGATTGATGAGCAAATTGTCCAAGTGCTTCTATGTATTGCTGACGCTCCGCTTGTGCTTCAGATATTTCAGTAGCCCACTGCTGTTGTATTTGGGCCATTTGATCTCTTTGGCTTGCAAGTTCTTGCGTTTTACGAGTATAGTCAGATTGTCGGGAGTACCCATTAACAAGTTCGTCAAGACTAACTTCCATCTCTTCTCCGTCAACTTTGACGGAATAGACTTCTTCAGTCTCTTCTTCCTCATCTTCATCTAACTGTTCCTCTTCAGATTCTTCCTCAACTTCGGCTTCCTCTTCTAAGGTATCCTCTTCCAATGGTTCGTCTTGAGTTTCCTCAGTAGACTCATCAACATCTTCGGTAGGTTCGCTTGCCTCAGTTTCTGGTTTGGCCTCTTCAGGCTCCAAAATTCCAAGGAAAGCACTTTGTGCTTCGGCTATACTGCCTTGCTCTACTGCTTGCGGGTCAATGGTATCCGCCATTACAAATTCTCCTATATATGGATGTCCTTGATCTTCCTCGCTAACTCTCCAGATTCTATGATACTGGTTAGATGTAAGCGTATCCGCTCAAGGAGCCGTAAAGAAAGCCATGATTGCTCACGACTTTCAACATCTTTCACACTTGTTTGTATCCAAGTGTTATGTATATGTTCTGCTAATTGGTCAAATGCTTCATTAAACATCGGGTCATTGAGGAGGCGTTTTGCTTGTTCCTCTCTTTGTTGGTCTGTCATATTATCCTATTGCTATTGGCCTGTTTTGCTCTCTTTCTAATGCTATCTCTGCCGCTTTAAGTTGCGCGTCTACCTGTGCGTCTTGAGCATCCTGTTGGACTTTCATCATCTTAACTTGTAGTTCACCTTGTTTAATTTCCAACTCTTTCATTTTATTCTGCTGTTCCATAGCCGCAGATTGTTGCTCTGGAGTAGGCTGTTGAGGTTGTGGTGGAGGCGGTGGGGTTAGGAAGTCATCGACGTTCTGGTATCCCATAGCCTTAATAAGAGCCGCTCCAAGGTTATACATATTTTGTTGTGTCACAATAGGTAACCCACCCTGCATAGCCTGTGAAGCAAACTGGAGCATCTGCGATAGATGGGCCATCTGTTGATCTTTAGAGCCATTACCCAAAGCAACCGAAACAGTACAGTCCATCTTGTCACTCCACATATCGGGACGTACTGGAACCCACTCGTTACGCAACATAACAACACGTTCCTTATCCTGATACTTTAAGAGAAGTTCATAGATGCAGTTCATTAACTGCTTAACGCCTGTCTCTGCAAACTGTCTAGCAATTAACTCAACCCTACTCTGGGCATTGGTCATCACCGCATTTACCGCTGTAGCCGTTGTGTGGCTTGTGAGAGCGTCTGCGTTAACACCCTGTGTATTTTTGTTTACACCAGACCTTGCTTCCCTTACCTCGTCCAAGTATCCAAGCATCTGGAATGAGTATGGCTCAAGTGGAGGGGTAGCCAAAGGCATAACTGCATTGGGTGATTTAACTCTAACAATACCGCCCGGACGCTGTGTAAGAAGGTCATCAAGGTTGGCCTGACCCTCTAGTACAGCGTATCGACCAAAGTTCTGGTTATATGCATTGTCCATCAGGTTACGCATAAGTGTAGACTTAATTAACTGTAAGTCCATTACAAGATCAGCCACAGAAAGTCCAAAAAATTTATGCGGGATTTTTAGCGGAGTGATACTAACAAAAGGTTTTTTGTCTATTTCCTCATTAGAGAATATATAACTACCTACACTGCATACTTTTCTAAGTTCTGCGATACCGTCTTCATCATAGTCTGTTTTTATAAAAGACTCATGTAGCCAATATTCCCTTAACGCCTCTTCTTCATTACCGCCAAACCCATAATTTTCTGAGTCATCAAATTCGTATCTTGATAATCTTTCGGCGCTAAAGTAGGCGTCATCATCACCACTTCCCAAATCTTCTGGGCCAAAGTCCTGATCTGGATACATGATCCTAAGTTCAGATAAAGTTTTTCTAACGCGATGACAAACAAACCTAGCATCTTCTATGCTCTTGGCTTCTCTTGAAATAAGAAACTCTTCTGGTGGTACGTTTTCAATTCTAACTCTGCCGTCATAATTATTTCTAACAATAACAACATCGTGATAAGGTTCTGAAATACCGTCATCACTTTCAATTACTGTATGCTCAAGAACCTCAACATCATCGTTTGTAATTAAATAACCAAACTCCATATCAGAAAGGTTCTGATATTCTTCTCTTTGCGGTTCTTCATACTCATCCCACCAAACTTTTACAATACCGTTTTTCTGGAGAAGCGCATCGTGGAACCACGAATACATGATCTCCCAACCATTATTATCTTTAGAAAATACATAGTTAACATAGTCAGTTGCTTGTGCGGCGGCATCCACATCTTCTGGGCCATGTGGCGCAAACTTAACAAACTCGTCACCAGAGCCAAAGATACGCATAAGACTAGGTTTAATCCATTCGATAGTGTCTTGTACAGTAGAGTCAACATACTGACTGCGACCATCTACCTCATTACCAAAAGGTAGCGCATAGTAATACTCTTGCGCTTTCTCACGTTGTTCTGATATCTCACTGTCATAACCCAGAGAATCTGTGATCTCTGCGTTAATCTTTGTTAATAGTTCTTGTTCGCTGTCAGACAATGCCGTAATTCCTATATGTTAAATCGCTAGTCCATTCTGGGTCTGAACCCGCAATGGCGTGTCGTTGTGACTGAAAGGCGTAACGTGTGGCAGACATCAAGTCATCACGAAGTGCGACTACCTTACCTTCCTTCCTGTGATACATTCTGTATTCTTCAAACCAGTGGGGTAGTGTGTTAAATACCTTAAACTTACCTGCTTCCATGCTCTGTAGCATAGCCATAAGCCCTTCTTCTACTGAGTTAGAGCCTTTAGTCTGACCCAATCCCGCAGGGTTAGTAAAATGCTCAAGTAAAAAGTTGCAACCATGGCCCCTGTATTGCTCTGCAAGTCCGGGGTTTCCCATGCTATCCCT
>ENA-UZXC01002459-UZXC01002459.1-metagenome-genome-assembly--contig:-Day-2-25m-contig-2459_pt1 | contig 24083 bp, 20 predicted proteins | sample MGYA00260340_ERZ794900 | MGnify/ENA metagenome assembly ERZ794900 | reverse complement strand
ACAATCTAAACTGCATTAAAACGCAGTTTAGCCTAAACGTTAGCTAATTAAAGTAATCCTATGGACACAAGAGATAGATTAATGGGCCTTATAAGTAACGGTATTGATGTTACGCAAATTAGTGATAATTCGAATAAGAGTATTCTTATAAGAGGATGTGACCCAGAAATGGGTAGACGTGCAATTGAATTATTAACTCCGGTGTTGGGGAATCCTGAAATGGTTTCAGTTACAAACGATGATGACTTCATCACAGAATTACAGAAAAAAAAGTGGTCAGTTATTCATTTTGCACCAGGAGCATGTAGATGTGATTTAACAAAATCAGCCATTCCAGGTAGTCGTACACAAACGAAAGGTTGGGGACTTACAGAGTATAGAACCTTAGTAAAAAAACACCAAGGTCAAGATATTAAAATTGTTGAAACCGCTTATGAACGTCAAATAGTTCCTCTACTCAAAAAAGCCTTGATGAGTAATAATAAAAATAAATAAATAACTACAACACTGTCTAAACCAAATTGCATAACTTGGTTTAGCCGCAACGTTAGCAGAAATCATGAAGAATAATCAAATATTTGTATTGCTTTTTATTTATGTAATAATAGCCACGTTAACAATAATTTTTTTTGATGGTACTGGTGATTCGGGTGATAGTATTCATCATTACCAATTTGCTAAACTTGCACCACTACATCCAGAACTTTTCTTTAATCATTGGGCAAAACCTTTGTATGTTTTATTAGCTAGTCCTTTTGCTCAATTTACCTTTATTGGAGTTAAAATATTCAACTCAATTGTATCGTTATTGACTATTTTTTTTACATTCAAAATAGCTCAAAAATTAAACATCAATAATGCTATTATTGGTGCCATAATCTTAATATTTTCTCCATTATGTTTTGTGCTTACTTTTTCAGGATTAACTGAACCGTTATTCGCCTTGTTTATTAGTATTGGCCTTTATACCATTTTAGTAAAGAAACCTATAATTTCTTGTTTGTTAATTTCATTTCTTCCATTTATTCGTTCGGAAGGATTAATCATTATTGGCGTATTCGGTTTGTATTTCTTATTAAAAAGAAAATGGAAATTAATTCCGTTTTTGCTGTTTGGTCATATCGTTTATTCAATTGCTGGTTTTTTTGTTTTTAATGATTTATTATGGGTGTTTAATAAAATCCCCTATGCACGCATGAGTAGCACGTATGGCAGTGGTGAATTATCGCATTTTGTTACACAATTGATGTATGTCATTGGTGTGCCCATTTACATTTTGTTTTGGAGTGGTGTTCTTATCATAATTTGGAAATCTATAAAGAATAGAATTAGCATTGAGATCCAAATCTTAGTATTTCTTGGGTTTTTCTCATTTTTCATTGCTCATTCTTTGTTTTGGTATTTAGGAATTTTCAATTCAATGGGACTAAATAGGGTCATAATTGGTGTTGCTCCTTTAATTTCAATTATTTCATTAATTGGCTTCAATTTTCTTACAGATGAGATTTTTAAAAATAAAAGAATCCCGAATTTAATTTTTCAAGGTCTCTTAATCGCATACATTTTAATATTTCCTTTCACATCTAATCCAGCTGCAATCAATTGGGAAAGAGATTTGAGTCTTTCTAAAGATCAACAATCAGCGAATCAAATAGCTGATTTAATTTCTCATAATAGAGGTTCTAACCAACGCTTTGTTTTTGCTCACCCTTATTTAAGCGAAGTGCTTAAAATAGATCATTTTGATGATACAAAACGGTTGGAATTGACCGCAGACTTTATGAACCATATTAAGTCAGGAGATATTGTGATATGGGAAAATTGGTTTGCTGTGGTTGAACATGGGGTTACAAAGGAATACCTTGATACAAATACGGAACTAACTTGTCTGCACAATATAAGTGTTTGGGATCAGGGTCGAGAAATACTTTATTCAGTTTATCAAATAAAATAAACTTCTGCTAACATTACCTAAACTGCATTAAAACGTATTTTAGCTGAAACGTTGTGTGTCATTAAAAAACACGAATGAAAACTAAGATCTATAATTTTTTAAACAAACCCTATGCTGTGGTTTTCATTATGCTCATTGCACCATTATTTGGGTTTATTGATAGAAACGTTACCTTTTTCTTTGGCCTTGGTGTTGCTTTCCTAATTTTAAAAGCAAGTAATTTTGATTGGGGAAGGTTCGGGATTGGTAGAAATATTACTGGAAAAACCGTTTTAAGGAGTTTAATAATTACACTAGTACTTTTCTTCGTATTTCACGTTTTTGTAGACACATTACTTCAAAACTGGCTCGGTGAATATGATCTTTCTTCTGTAGAAGATGTGGAAGGGGATTTAGCTGGATATGTAGTTTTAATGGTCATCGTTTGGGTATTTGCGGCATTTGGAGAGGAATTCCTATTTCGGGGGTATTATATGAAAGCATTAGCAGAGTTATTTGGCAATAACAACAAGGCTTGGATATTCTCTGCAATTATTACATCACTCTACTTTGGGATATCTCACATCTACCAAGGTCTATCAGGTGCAGTGGCAGTGTTTTTATGGTCTTTAACTATTTCCTTGATCTTTAATAAAAACCGAAATAATTTGGTTCTACTTATTTTGATTCATGGGTTTTATGATTCTATTGGAGTAACTATGATATTTTTGAATTCGGATTTTGGGATATCTGAATGGGCATTAAATCTAATAACTAAGTAAAAATAAAAACGACACACAACAAAACCGAAATTGCATTAAAACGCAGTTTAACCAAATCGTTGTAAGTAATTTCGCAATAATTGAGAAATGGAAGAATTAATCAAAAAAATTAAAGACATCATACATTTAAGCATAGAAGCAGAAGATTATCTTATTTCTATTTCAAAAGAAAAAATAGCCGCTAAAGGCTCAATTTTAATTCGTCAGGGACAAACTGTAGATAAAATATTCTTTGTAACGGGCGGTTGTTTAAGATCATATTGCATTGATAAACATGGAAAAGAGCACACGCTACATTTTGCCATTAAAGATAACTGGATAAGTGATTATATAGCTTTTCACGAAAATGAAAAAGCAACACTTACTATAGAATGTTTAACAGAATCAAACGTTATTGAGTTTAAAGCTAAAAAGATTATGGGAATGCTCACGCTATTTCCTGAATTAGAACCCTTTCAAAGGGGGAATTTAGAACGTCTTTTTGTAAGTCTACAAAAGAGAATTTTAAATCAATTACAATTATCTGCTGCTGAAAGGTATGATTTATTTTTAGATGAATACCCCGATGCAGAACAGCATACTCGGAATTATCACATCGCATCTTATTTAGGTATCACGCAAGAAAGCTTGAGCCGAATTAGAGTCGAAAAAGCGAAAAAATAGTTTTCTTACCATAGGTCAATTTTTTTCAAGAACCCTTACCATAATTTTGTATCAAATTATTAAAAATAGTTTAATAGATACAAAGATGAAAGCATTACAAATAGAAAAATACGGTGAGATTAAAGATAGCTTGATCTTTAACGAAGTAAGTAAACCAACGATACAAGCAACAGATATACTTATCGAAGTTAAGGCTGCTGCCATCAATCCAATAGACAAACTTATTATCCTGGGAAACCTTCAAGGCATGCTTCCTATTCCACTACCAAGTACAATTGCTTATGATGTTAGTGGAATTGTAGTTGAAAAGGGAGATGAAGTAAGCTCTTTTGAAATAGGCGACTTGGTCTATTCCAGAGTACCTCAAGAACAAATGGGCACAATAGCAGAATATGTTGCTGTAACGAGTGTTGCGGTTTCAAAAAAACCTGGGAATATTACTTTCGAAGAAGCTGCAAGTTTGCCATTAGCAGGTCTTACTGCCATGCAATCTTTAGAATATGTTGGGATAAATAAAAACGACAAAGTTCTTATTCACGCAGGTTCAGGTGGCGTTGGTAGTTTGGCAATACAGTATGCCAAGGCAAAAGGAGCTTATGTATATACTACAACAAGCACTGACAATGTAAAATGGATTAAAGAACTAGGGGCAGACAGAGTAATTGATTACAAAACAGAGGACTATAAAACCATAGTTAAAGACGCTGATGTAGTTTTTGATACACTTGGAGGAAACTATTCTTTAGAAGCATTTCAGGTTCTTAGGCAAGGTGGAAAAGTAATTAGTATTGCTGGTCCATTAGATGAGGAGACTGCTAAAATGTTTGGGATGGCCGACTACAATTTACCAGAAGAAATAGCTAAACAAATTAGTGGTAAAGAGGCAACTTATAAATATCTTTTCATGCACCCCAATGGAGCACATTTGAATGAAATTAAATTATTGGTTGAAGATGAAAAAATAAAACCTGTAATTGATAAGGTATATCCATTCGCCGACAGCATTGAAGCCATTGAACATCTTGCTACAGGAAGAGCAAAAGGGAAAATAGTTATTACAATCATTTAAAAGACCTTAAAGAAGAAATAATATGTTAAAAAAGATATTAGGTATTGCACCACAATTAGAATCAGATGGATCTTATAAACCTTCAAAACTTGCTTTAAAATTAGGAACTGTTGATAAAACAGATTTTGAAGACATCAAATATGAGAAATACACTGGTAGTAAATCAAAAGTTTTGGTCATTTTTACTGAGCAGAAAAACATGAAAATGAAAAATGGTAAATTGTTTTCTACAGGAAATCATCCGATAGAAGCTCTATTGCCTATGCTGCATCTTAAAAATGCTGGTTTTGATTTCGAAATAGCCACGCCAACAGGAAAGCCTGTTGTTTTTGAAATGTGGGCTTTCCCAGAAGAAGATGAACATGTAAAAGCGATTTACAATGAACTTAAAACCAGCTTTGAAAAACCAATAAAATTAGCTGACTTTATCGATTCGTCATTCAATGATACTGCATCTTATGCGGCTGTATTCGTACCTGGTGGACACGGATCAATGTTGGGGATACCTCAAGATGAAAACGTAGGAAAGGTTTTGAACTGGTCTCACCAAAACGATTTGTTTACGATAAGTCTGTGTCATGGACCCGGTTCATTTTTAGCAACAACCCTTAATAATCAGAAATTTATTTATGAGGGCTACAACATGTGTGTATTCCCGGATTCTGTCGACAAACAAACTCCTATGATAGGTTATTTACCTGGTCACATGCCTTGGGGATTAAGTGAAAAGATGAAAAGTTTAGGCGTTAATCTTATGAATAATAAATCAGACAAAACCGTTTGTTTGGATAGAAGATTAATTACTGGAGCAAGTCCTTTAGCTTCAAATGAATTAGGAAAGTTAGCAGCAGAAACTTTATTAAAGGAATTGAAGTAAAAACTACTTACTACAGTATATAAAAGCAATAGCAGTTTGGGTGCATACTCAAACCGTTTTTGTTTTTAATTAAGTATCTTGCAGTACGAAAGTAAGTGTGTTTATTCGCTACTGCTCTTATACTAAACGTTATACACCATTAAAAACATCTATACACAGTAAGTACAATAAAATTTAAACATATGATTAATTACATCAAGAGAAAAATAAAAAAGATACAGTTAAAGAACACCTTTGACGAATATGGATTTGAGATAAAAAAATTTCAAGTCAATCCATTTGGTGAAGTGGAATATGCTCAATGGTTACACCCCTTTGAGAAACCAAAAAAAATAACTGAATCTAATATTTCCTTTTATCAAAAAATAAGTCAAAAAGGCAGCTTAATAATTGATGTTGGGGCACATACAGGTGATACGACAGTTCCTATGGCTCTTGCTGTTGGAAAAGAGGGGAAAGTACTAGGATTAGAGCCGAATAAATATGTATATAAAATCCTTCAGAAAAATGCGCAGTTAAATAAACAGTGGACTAATATAGAACCTTTATGCTTTGCAGCTACAAGCGAAGATGGAAAATTTACTTTTAATTATAGTGATGCGTCATTTTGCAACGGTGGTTTTTTATCTCAGATAAAAAATAAAAGACATAATCACAATTATACATTAGATGTAATTGGCAAAAATTTACAAGATTACTTATTTGAAAATTACAAAAAAGATTTAGAAAAATTAAGCCTAATTAAAGTTGATACAGAAGGTTATGACAAAGAGATATTAAAGACAATTCCTGAAATTTTAGATAAATATAAACCTGCTCTTATGATAGAGTGCTATAAACGTCTAAATAAAAAAGAAAGGTCAGAGCTATTTGAAGTTGTCAATAAACACGGCTACCAATTATTCTATTTAAATGATTTTGAATTATTTGATGAGCTAAGAGAGATACATATTGAAAATATGGTTGATGAAAGGCATTTTGAAATATTAGCTTTGCATAAAAGTAAAAAACAGGTGTATAACATTTTGTATAAGTAATGGCCGGTTTGACATGGAAGTTCCACGCAACCTGCAACTACCCATACAATTTAGCGTTGTGCGATATTAGCAAAGTACAAATAGATGAAAATTAATAAGAACATACCTTTAATACTAAAAATATATTTATTAGTAATATCAATTTCCTCAATTTTCAGGGGTATTTTATTCTTAACAGAATTAGATCGTATAGATTTTCAAGTAGTTTCAACTTGGACTATCATCCAGTCCTTTATTATGGGGATAAGATTTGATATTGTAATATCCGGATATATCCTATTTATTCCTGCACTAATTCTTATAATAGAAGGTGTCTTCAATGTGCGAAACCGATTAATTTTTAAAATTTTATTTTATTGGATTTTCATACTTTTTTCATTATCCTTTTTAATTGCAGCTGCGGATATTCCTTATTTCAATCAATTCTTTGAACGTTTCTCAATTGGGGCTTTTGAATGGATTGAAAATTTAGGTTTTGTAGTAAGTATGATTATCCAAGAGCCAAAGTATTTTTTAATTACAATCCCCTTTATAATTATTGAACTCATATTCTTTAGATTATTAAAACGATTATTCAGCGACAAGGAGCAAAAACAAGCTCAAGTAAACTTATACCTTAATATATTTATTTCACTTATTTTATTATCTGTAATTTTTTTAGGAATTAGGGGGCGTATTCAAAAGAAATCACCCATTCGAATAGGAACGGCATATTTCTCAAATAATGCTTTTTTAAATAAACTGGGATTAAACCCTACTTTCACATTGATGCGTAGCTACCTAGATAACAAGGGTAAGAGGAATGAGAACATTCATTTGATGGATAAACAAAAAGCAATAGATAATACAAGAAAGTATCTTAATATAAATTCTAAAGAATTTAATTCACCAATTGCGCGAAGTATTGTCTCTGATTCTAATTTAAAAACTAAGCCTAATATAGTATTGGTTATTATGGAAAGCATGAGCGCTTCAAAAATGGAACGGCATGGAAACAAAAATAATTTAACCCCATTCTTAGATAGCTTGTCTAGAAATGCTATTTATTTTGAAAACTTTTACACTAGTGGAAAGCACACCTTTAATGGTATATTCAGCACTCTTTTTTCATTTCCAGCTCTTTATAGAAAACACCCAATGAAACAGATAAAAGAGTACTCTGGAATCAGTAGCACTTTATTAAAAATTGGATATTCTACCTCTTATTTTACCACGCATGATAGTCAATTTGATAATGTTGAAGGATTCTTAAGAGCAAATGATTTTCAAAATATAATCAGCCAACTAGATTATCCAATAAATGAAATAAAAACAACCCTAGGTGTTCCAGATGATTATATGTTTAGATTTTCAATATCACAAATTGATGAACTACATAAAAAAGGCAAGCCTTTCTTCGTCACATTTATGACTGCTAGTGACCATGGGCCATATTATATTCCTGATTATTTCCATCCAAAATCAAAGGAAATTAAAAATCAAATAGTTGAATATGCAGATTGGTCTTTAAAAAAGTTTATTGAACTAAGTTCAAAACAAAAATGGTTTAATAATACGATTTTTGTTTTTGTAGCTGATCATGGAGCTCCAATAAGCTCAACATATGAAATTCCTCTAGCATATTTTCATTCTCCTTTTATCATCTACGCGCCTATGATTATTACATCAAGTATACAATATAAAGAAATAGGTAGTCAAATTGATATTTCCCCTACAATTATGGGGTTAATAAAGCAGCCATACATAAATAATACGCTAGGAATTGATTTGTTAAGAAAAAAGAGGAAATACGCAATTATAAATAATGATGACAAAATAGGAATACTAGACACCTCTCACTTCTGCATTATGGGAAAAGAAGATGTTAATTTATATAAATATAAAAACCTAGATAAAACTGACTACTTTGATAAAGAGAGTGAAAAAGCCGAAGAAATGACAGAATACGCAAAATCAATCATGCAAACATACCAAGAAATGCTATTAAATGGAGAAATAACATTGCACAACAAAAAATAAACGGCATTAAAACGACCATTTATTCAGAACGTTATTGCAGGATTAAAGTAACAAAAGACATAAACCATTTAATGCTTTCATTTTGATAGTTTTATATTCAAACCAAATATAAAAGTTGTTTTTTTAAAAATAATTTTAGCTTCATAACTAATGTCTGAGGTGGTAAAATAAACAGCTTTTTTGTATATTCGTTATATACTAACGTTTTGCTTAATGTAAATAATAAATTTTCACATCAAAATAATAGACACGTTGGCAGAATAGAGAAACTAATAACTTTTAATATATAATATCATGGGAAAAGGTCAAGACGCAAAGAAAAATGTAAAAAAAGTAGCTGCTAAAACCCCAAAGGAGAAAAAAGCAGAGAAGAGACTAAAGAAATCGAAAAAAGCTTAGCTGTATTCTGAAACAACCAAGCACAAAAATATATAAAAGGCAATAAGCTGTCTCCCGACATGCATAGATGCCTTCTTATACGAAACTTTAGATACAAAACTGACACAAAGTTCTTCTATTTTGATGTTACTGTAAAACTCTACAAAGATGATGAAGCAGAATTTATTGTAAAAATTTGTTTTGGGTATGAAACTTCTGTTTTAGAAATATTGAATATTTAGAAAAGAGAGTGTAGTAATTATACAACTCTTTTTGTGAAAGGAGGATAGAATAAGGTTAAGTACTTTAATTATAGATACCTAATTGGGGACCTTTGTTTTATCATCAAAGGCATCAAATTGGTTTTCAACTCATTATAGAGTTTTTAAGTAGTCCGTACGGGATTCGAACCCGTGTTACCAGGATGAAAACCTGGCGTCCTGACCTGACTAGACGAACGGACCTAGTAGTTAGGAGCGGCAAAAATAATAATTTTTTTTACTCCCCAATATTTTTTTTAAAAAAATACCAAATATTTTAGAACTATTTTTCTGGTGTGATATTATCTGCCTGAAACTTGTACCCAAGCCTCTTTCCCGTCTTCAGTGAAATTGAGTCTAGGGTATGCTTAATATCATTTACGGTAACAAATTTGGCAATGTCGTAGTGAGGTGTTAGCAAATCAAAATTGACTGTGTATTTAACAGCAGCATCTATTATTTCCTTTGCCGATTGATCCTTTAAAATATTCTTACCAAAGTTGTTGTACAAGAATCCCAATTCTCGATTTCCCTCGATAAAATAATGGCTCTCTCTATTAATGAATATTCTACCTATGAGGTATCCCACATCATTTACTCTGTTATACTTAAAAGAGTCTGATATGAAGTTATAAATATTGATTATTCCACAATATGAACGTGTTGGGTCTTCTTTTACATATGGTGTTTTCATTACCTCATGATCCCGGGGAAACTGGAAAACATTTGTATGCATAAGGAACAGTAATACATCACCACCAAATTTGAGATCAATCTCAAAATCACCAACCTTTTTTGACCTTACATCAGCAATGGCGGCCTCCTGTTTGTAGAATTCATTATAACCAACAGCAAATTTTTCAACCTGAGTTTTTACATGATTGAAAGCATCAAGTGTGTTTAGGTAAACAAGATTCTTTAGAGATGACTTAACAGCCACATTCTTAAATAGATCTTCTGTTTCTTTTGATATATCCATTTGAGTTAACTTTTTATTCAAAGGTAAAAGAAAGGAGGAAAACTTTCGATCTTATGGACTCTAAACTTCCAGAATAAATATTGTCCTCAGGTATTCTGAGATTACGAAAACCATACCCCATCTTTGCTTCAACACCAAATTTAAAATATTCGGTATAAAATTCAGCCCCAGCTCCTACCTCCAAGGAAAAGTCGTTTCTATATAGTTTAACATTACTGGTGTTACTATTACTTTCACCCTTTTTTTGTGAAGCTAAATCAAGTGAGTATTTAATACCCGAGAGCACATACATTCTGAAATTATTTAGTCTTTTTGATTTATATCTTACCTCAAAAGGAATTTCAACTATGGTAGAGGTGACACTTTTTTTAACCTCCACAAATAAGGGTTCACCATTGCGATAACGGAGTATGTTGAAGTTAAATATTCTTTCTCCAAATGTTAAAGTAGGTATCAATCTTAGGTCCGTATATTTACCCATCCTCAGGTTTGCTAATATTCCCACAGAAAAACCAGGTGTTGAATTGGATGTTACACTGTACACGTACAATGAATCTCCATATACATCGGGTGATTGATCTGTGCTCCATTTTTTATTGGGTAAATTATCAGCCGTATTAATACTAAATAGCATATTGTTTATACCAAGAATAAATCCAAAGTGGTATGGGCTTTCATCATAAGATGGTAAATTCAATACTTTTCTTCGCTGCGCCTGCACATCGATAGTAATTCCCACAAGTATGAGGAAAAGAAGAAAGGAAAGTGTTATTTTTTTGCTCAATTTCAACAATTTATCATTTAACGTTTTTGGTTTGTCGTTAGTATTGTCCATCCAAATTAATTTTATGTTTCAAGACAAAACGCGCGCAAATTTAATCTTTTTCCAAAATTACTTGTGTGCATAATAAATAGTAGCTATGCCCATGGTTAGCCTCTGTTGTTTGGGCCGCTTAAAACCAGCCTTTTTTAATTCATTCATAAATACCTCATCTTCCGCAAACCCTTTTACGGAGTTAGGTAAATAGGTATATGCACTATTGCTTTTCGAAACAAATTGCCCAAATAATGGCAGTATAAACCTAAAATAAAAGTTGTATAGTTGTTTAAATGGAAATGCTTTAGGCTTGGAGAATTCTAAAACAATTATAATTCCACCAGTATTAATCACTCGGTGCATTTCCATTAACCCTTTTTGCAGTGTTTCAAAGTTTCGAACCCCAAATGCAACAGTTGCTGCATCAAAACTTCCATCATCAAAATTGAGATTCTCAGCATCCCCTTCTTGGAGAGTAATTAGATTACCAAGGCCCTTCTTTCTAATTTTAAGCTTCCCGATATCAAGCATGTCTACTGCAATATCAACACCATAGATATGTTTGGGATTTAGTTTGCTGAGTTCAATTGCCAAATCTGCTGTTCCTGTTGCTACATCTAAAATATTATCATGCTTTTTATCAACTAGTAGTCTTTTAACTTTTTTACGCCATTGTATATCAATGCCTGCAGAGAGAAAATGATTCAAGAAATCATAACGGTGAGCTATGTCGTTAAACATTGTTCTAACCTGCTCTTTCTTTGGTTTATGTGTGAACGAGTTATTGCTCATGGATATTCTTCTGGATTTTAAGTTTTAATCAAGATGTTGTTTATTTCATTAAGCAACTTACCTTTATCAAGTGACACAACTCCAACTTCTTCACAAACAAGTCCTCCAGCAAGGTTAGATATGGCAGCCATAATAGGTGGCTCTAATTTTTGAGAAACACAAAGAGCTGCAACACTTATAACAGTATCGCCAGCACCAGAAACATCAGCTATATTGCGCACATGGGCTGGTATTAGCATTGACTCATAACCACCATCAATACGCCAGCTAATAAATACACCCTTTTCACTCAATGTATTTAAAACCATATCTGCATTTAATTCGTCCTGAAGTTTGGCTACATTTATTTCAATGTCTGCATCATTATTTTCATCAAAGTCAGTATTTAAACCATCTTTGATCTCCTTTAGGTTTGGTTTAAATAGAGTAACATCTTTGTAGTGCATGAAATTTTCTTTCTTTGGATCTATTACAACGGGTATATCAAATTCCTTTGCTTCTTTTGAAACAAACTCTATTAGCTCTGCATTAATAACACCCTTATCATAATCCTGAAATATAATAACATCTACATCGTTAACTTGGATGATTTCTTTTACCTTATTTTGTATTGCCTCTTGATATATCTCTTCAAGATTTTCTGTGGTTTCTTCATCTACTCTTAAAAGTTGTGAGTTATTTCCTATAACCCTGAACTTTGTTGTGGTTATCCTACTGCTGCTTTGGATAATTCCATCCAATAACATGCCTTCACCCTTTAGTAGTTCAATGAATTCATTTCCTTTGGGATCATCTCCAATAACAGAACATAATATTGGCTTGGCACCCAGTGCTTTGAGGTTTAATCCAACATTTGCTGCACCTCCAAGACGATTCTCACGCTTTTCTACTTCTACTATTGGTACAGGTGCCTCGGGTGACATTCTATTTACACTACCCCAAATATAAGAATCCACCATAACGTCGCCAATCACAATGGCAGTTAAATTATTAAACTCATTAAAGAGTTTCGATATTGATTCGGTCGATATCATTTACAAATTTTTAATATGCGCAAAAATAACCATTTGTCATGTTTATTCTATTTTTACGGGCACATTTTAATTGGAATACCAATTTAATCAGATGATATATAACCATAAAAACGCTATCGTAATATTTTTATTATTAATTCATTACAATTCACAATGTCAGTTTTTGGATATATTATCCGGAAATAAAATTTCAAGCATTAAAGGTGATGAGGCTTTATCGAGCTGGTCTCCAAATGGTGATATGCTAGTTTATCAAGGGTTATTGGATAGTAATTATTGTATGTATGTTTACAACACCTCCAGTGATAGCACGTCGTGTTTTAGTCAGAAAAATGTTGACTTTAAAAACCCAACTTGGCACCCAAATGGCACTAGCTTAGTTTTCAACTCTAATATGAATGGCAATGAATATATTTATACTTTGGATTTAACAACATCAGATATTTTACCCCTTTTCAAAAGAAAAATTGAATGTAAAAACCCCTCGTTTTCAAAAACAGGAAGGCAAGTATATTTTTCAGGATACAACAATCTTAAAAAGAAATGGGATATATACAGCTATGATTTTATCTACGACAATCTAAATAATATAACCGAATATGATAAATTCAGCTCCAACCACCCAAAGGTTAGTCCCAATGGCAAATTGATTGCATACACATATGAAAACCCCTTTGATAATAGTAAAGAACTAAAAATAATAAACTGGTACGGTGAAGCTGTTGAGGGTTTTCCAAATATAAATGGAAAGCACATATCCTGGGATGCAAATGGCTTAAAGATACTATTTATATCTGATGCACTTGAATCAAAAAATGAGATTTTTAGTGTTTGGAAGGACGGAACGCATCTACAGCAAATTACAAAATGCCATAATTATAAGTCATACCCTGCTGTATCCGCAGACGGTAAAAAAATTTCCATTAGTTTAAAAACAGATAACGGATGGGATATTTACATAATTCCATTTGAAGATTATTAATAATATAAATCTTCTTATTTAATTCAAAAATATGCGCAAATTATAGTTTTGTGCAGCCCTTATAAGTTATTTTAAAATAAGCGTCCAGAAAATAGTTCTTAGAATGAAAAATTAAATAGTTTTGCAAAGTAAAAAAACATAAATATTATGGCACAGCAAGAATTTGATTTACGTAGAATATTACCCACTGGAATTGTAATAGTGGCTATTATTTTTGTAGTAGTGTTCTGGAGTCGTATGACCATCACAATTGATGCAGGTCATGCAGGAATTTTATTCAAAACATTTGGTGGCGGTATTGATACTGATAAAACATATGGTGAGGGGTTCCATTTTATAGCTCCTTGGAATGAAATGATAGTTTATGAAACACGTCAACAAGAAATAGCAGAAGACATGAACGTTTTGTCAAGTAATGGCCTTGAAATAAAGGCAGATATTTCTGCTTGGTATCGGCCTGAATATGATAAGCTAGGACTATTACATGCTAATATTGGAAAAGATTATCTAAGGCGCGTTGTTATACCAGCATTGAGATCTTCAGCACGAAGTGTAATCGGCAGATATACGCCTGAGCAGATTTATTCAACAAAACGTGATGCAATTCAAGATGAGATTTTCGAAGAATCCAAACAGATATTAGAAAAAAAGTATGTGACCGTTAATCAAGTGCTTATACGTTCCATAGTTTTGCCTTCTACAATAAAGTCAGCCATTGAAGGCAAATTAAAGCAAGAGCAGGAATCTCTTGAGTATGAGTTTAAACTTCAAAAAGCTCAAAAAGAAGCACAGAGACAAATTATTGATGCAGAGGGTAAAGCTGAGGCAAACAGAATCCTAAATGCAAGTTTAACAAAAAATATCCTTCGTGAAAAAGGTATAAGTGCCACAGTTAAGTTGGCTGAAAGTAATAATTCTAAAATTGTAATAATTGGCAATAGTGAAAACGGAATGCCCCTTATACTTGGTGACATTAAGTAATTAAAAATTGTTAAAAAAAAACCCGCTAACAGGATTATCTGATAGCGGGTTTTTTTGTTGATATATATTTACAGAAACTATAGTTCTTCAATACATAATTTTATTAGATCAAAGGTATGTTCAATATCATGGTCTAATCCTACAGAAAACCTGACCAACCCAGGCGACATGCCCATATCTTTTTGTATCTCAACGGGAACCTCGGAAGAGGTACTACGGCCTGAATTTGAGAATAGAGTTTTAAAGTACCCTAAACTTACCGCATGATAACCAACACCTCTATGCTGCATCCTTTCCATGAATGGAGCAGCTCTTTCGGAGGTTCCAAGGTCAATTGCAATGATACCGCTATATCCAAAACCATCATTCATCATTAAATTCATAAGTTCATGCTGTGGATGTCCTGGCATACCAGGGTAAATATATTTAAGTCCTAATTCATCAAATTTCTTGGCTAGATAAAGAGCATTTTTGCTATGCTGAATCATTCTAATGGGCAATGTGGCAAGATTCTTCAATATGGATGAAGATCTGAGAGGATCCAAAACTGGTCCAAGAAGCATGGCCGTACCATTATTTACATTGCTAATTTCCATAATAAACTCTTCAGAAGCACAAATTGCCCCTGCTACACAATCATTTTTACCATTAATAAACTTGGTCATACTATAGACAACAATGTCTGCACCAAGTTTGATGGGACTAATGACTAGTGGAGTAAAAGTATTGTCAACAAGAAGCTTTATATTATTTGCATGCGCTATATCGGCAATAGCAGGAATGTCACTTACTTGTAACATTGGGTTGGTCATACTCTCTGTATAAATAAGCTTAGTATTTGGCTTAATGGCCTGTTTTATACTATCATGATCCGAAATATCTATAAAGGTAACATCAATATTAAACTTACAAACATAATTTTTTAGGAATGCAAAAGTTCCACCGTATGTAGTTACACTTGTTATGATATGATCACCTGAATTACATATTTGCAGTATTGCAGTTGTGATAGCAGCCATTCCTGATGCAGTTACCCATGCAGACTCAGATCCCTCCATTGCTGATAATGCATCTGCAAGGTACTTATTAGAGGGATTCCAATGTCGTGAGTAAAGAAAGCAGCCATGAGCCTCTCCATGAAATGTCTCTTGCATTATACTTTCATTCATAAAGGTGTAGGTTGCTGAATCAGTAATTGATGGATTAACCCCTCCAAATTCTCCAAATTGCTCCAGGTTCTGCAAACTATTAGCAGGATCGTGTTTTTCTTTCATGAGACTCTTTTTTTGGTTTATAAAACAAAATTACTAAATAAAGACCTAATTTATTTTTTATTTTGTAAAAAATTATTAACCACAAGGCTTTATTATCTACGTTTACAAATTTAGTGTATAAATAAAAATCAATTACATATTGTATATTTTGATAAATTCGCTGCCAATGTAGAATATTTCAAGATGAATAATCTAACAAAAAAGTATTCAGTTGTATTTCTTATCCTATCTATTGCCTTTATCTTTGTAAATCTCGTGGGTAGTGATTATGATAGGGAAGTTTTTATCGATGGAGACGGCAGTGGACATTATGCTTATCTAACATCAATCCTCATTTATAATAATGTAGACTTTACTGAAGTATTGGAATTCGAAAAGAAAAAGCGTCCTACGGATTACATGGGGCACTACTTTCATAAGGTAAACGGCATACATATAAACAAGTATACCGTCGGTACCGCATTATTACAACTACCCTTCTTTTTAATAGGATATTTGCTGAGTTTTATACTTGGATACCCACTGGATGGTTATAGTATTATTTTCCAGTATTGTGTCGCACTATCAACAATTTTCTGGGTTAGTCTAGGATTGGTGTATCTTGTGAAATTAATAACCAACTGGGGAGTTAATAATTTATACTCTTGGTTATTTTCATCCTTCTTACTTCTTGGAACCAATTTATTTTTCTACACATTCATCGAACCATCATTTTCACATGCCTACTCATTCGCAGTTATAACAGTTTTCCTCTATTTTATACATAAAGTATTTACTGCATATAGCCGTTACTACTTTGTAATGGCTTCTTTTTTATTGGGGATTATAATTTTAATAAGACCAGCAAATGCAATAATTGTTGCATCATTACCATTTATTGCCGGAAGCTGGTATAACTTTAAAAACTTTTTTAAAAACCAGACCAAAAACAACGACTATTTATTCGGAATAGCAGCAATTATAATCGCCATAAGCCCACAATTAATAATTAATTATTTACAAACAGGTGGCTTATTAATTTACGGATATAAAAACGAAGGTTTTTATTTTACTAAACCTGAGATTTTAAATTTTATTATTAGTTACAAAAAAGGCTGGTTAGTATATACTCCTGCGTTTATACTTCTAATACCAGCAATTATATATTTGTTTAGAAAAAGCACAAAGTTTTCCGCCGTAAGTTTTGTCTTATTTCTAGTTTTTCAGATATATATATTCTCATCATGGTGGAACTGGTACTATGGTGATAGTTTTGGTATGAGGCCAATGGTTGACTATTATGGCCTTTATATGCTTGTAATAAGCATTTTCCTGTACAAAACATGTCATACTATGATAAAAATTATTGGTATCTCGTTTTTGGCGCTTTGTATTATTCTAAATCTAGTGCAATCCTATCAGTATGCCACTGGAATACTTCATGCTGACTCAATGACAAAAGCAGCATATTGGCATGTATTTATGGACGTGGATAAATCAAAATCTAAAATTATTGCAAGTGGTGATGAAACATTTTATGGAGATCTAGAAGATGATGCTTTCTTCTCATCTTTTAACAATCTAGAATATGATTACCCATACTGGAACAATGGCAATAATTTTAATAATGCTGTTGTTTTATCGGGCACAAAGAGTATCGAACAAACTGCTAATAATATTTACAGCCCTTCATTACATTATTTAATTCCCGACTCATTGGTTGGTTACAGCAACATTTATGTAAGGTTTATGACAAAATATTTTGAGCCTACTGAAAATTCAGCCATAAATACAGTTTTTGTTGTGGATATATCGGATAGTATTCCCAAAAGTATTTTCTACAAAACATTTAGGATTAAAGCTATTCCTAATAAAATTACAAATGAATGGAAAGATGCCAGTATTGGATTTAAGTTACCCCTGATAACCAATGACATGCAACAAATTAAGTTATACATATGGAACGTGGATAAGAAAGCATATTATTTGGATGATTTATCTATCGAGTTCTTCACTTATAAGCAACCATAGAAGCCTAAAATATATTTTAACACATATTTAACACCAGAAATTAAGTATGTTAATTTTTAGGTGATACAACAAGTAATTGGAGCCTCTGATTTTATTATTTTTGCCAGCCTAAATACTATTATAATAATGAAGTTTAAAATTGGGGATAAGGTTAAGTTTATTGATGAGATTGGTGGAGGTATTGTAACCGGAATTGTTGACTCCAAACTGGTGAAAGTAAAAACTGATGATGGTTTCGAAATGCCAGTTTTAAGTATAGATCTTATACCAGATCACAGAGCATTGCCCGCTATGGATAATAGCCCCCAAATAATTTCTAATTCGGAGGTGGTCGCAGAGCCTGAGAAGGAACCAGATTTTATTTCTCCAATCAATCCATGGAGAAAAGTTGAGGAGGAAGAGGGAGTATATCTAGGTTTTGAACCACACGAACAACAATGGTTGCTAACAGGAGATGTGGATGTTGTTTTAGCCAATAACACTCCATATGAGCTTTTATACAGTCTATTCTTAAATCGGGAACAAACAGAAGGTATTGATTTTAGCTCAATACCTGCAGAATCTAAAATAGTTATTGAAACAATATCTCGCGAAGAATTAGAAGATTGGAAATCTGGCTACATTCAGGTACTTTTTCATGCTGATAAACCAAAAAAGGTATTTCTACCTGTACATTCGGCTATTGATATTAAGTCCGCTCGCTTTTTTAAAGAAGGGAGCTACAAGGATAATACCATCTTTAATGGTAAAGCAATTATAATAAATATTGCATCTCTAGGTGCAATTCCTTGTGTAACAGCATCTAACAGTGAATTAAAAGATGATTCATATGTAACAGAAAGTAAAGCTACAAGCACAAAAAAGAAACAACTTGTAGACAAGTATAGGTCTGGTTCTGGTGAGGCACTGGTGGATCTTCACATTGGAGAATTGCTTGATAATATTCTAGGGTTATCAAGCAAAGATATGTTGGATATCCAGGTTGACACCTTTAATAAGATCCTAAGCAATGCAATTGAAAACGAATATAATAAGGTTACCTTTATCCACGGTGTTGGCAATGGCGTGCTAAAGTCAACTATAATCAACGAACTTAAAAATTATGAAGGTTTGAAAAATTCAATGGCATCCATAGCTAAGTTTGGTGTTGGTGCAATTGATATCACTATTAATTATTCAGACTAAAAAAAGTAATCCATAACTAGGCGGTAATGAAAAAAATATCACATATATTCTTCTCCATGCAAACCATGGGTACACTGATGCTTATTTTTGCGTTTGCAATCGGAACAGCTACATTTATTGAAAATGATTTTGGGGCAAACGGAGCTAAGGCGGTTGTTTACAATGCTTTGTGGTTTAACATACTGCTGATTCTTCTAGCTATCAACCTAACTGGCAGAATAATACTTGATAAGCTCTATATGCCCAAAAAGTTTACCATTTTTCTATTTCATTTTTCCTTTTTAATAATATTAATTGGTGCTGGTATCACAAGATTCATAAGCTATGAAGGTGTGATGCATATTCGAGAGGGTAATATTAGTAATAGCATGCTTACCGATAATACATTTATTGAATTAACTGCAGCAAAAGATAGTGATGTAAAAAACAAGGAAAAGAGTGTTTTAATGTCATCACTAACTCCCCAAGCTTACAGTGAGTCATTAAAGATTGATAACAAAAAATTCAAATTTAGTAGCATACAATATGTTCCAAATGCAAGGGAAATTATAGTTGAATCTGATGGCGAAGGGAATCCTTACATCATTTTTGTTTATTCCAATGGAGATGGGAGAAGTAATTTTTCTGCTAAATATGGAGAGGTAGTTGATGTTGGAAATATTAGAGTAAACTTCTCTGACACCTATGCTCCTGGCATCATAAACATAAAAATTGATAACGGAGAACTTGTTATCTATTCCGAAGACAATATTATTAGGCTATCAATGCTAACCAGTGTAAGTGATACTCTTGAATATGGCCAATGGCATCCATTCAAGGACAGAATGCTACATAGTATAGGTGAAAATAGAATTGTACTAACAGATTTTTATGAGAATGGTGCAGTTGATTATATACCTTTCACAGGCAAAGGTAGTATGATGGATGCTATGATTGTAGAAGTTACATCTGAGAATAAGCGAAAAAATATAGTACTTAGAGGTGGTAAGGGATACAAAGGAACTGAGAACTATTTCTTTTTTGATGGAGTTAATTTTAAAATGACTTATGGAGCAAAGGAAATAATATTACCATTTGCCATAAAATTAGAAGATTTTCAACTGGAGAGGTATCCAGGATCAAACAGCCCATCATCTTATGCAAGTGAAGTCATTGTTTATGATAACGTTACAAATGAAAGTTTCGATTATAGGATATATATGAATAATGTGCTAAACTATAATGGCTACAGATTTTTCCAATCATCCTATGATACTGATGAACTGGGCACAATTTTATCTGTAAACCATGATTATTGGGGTACATTTTTTAGTTATGTGGGTTATTTTCTGTTGAGCCTAGGAATGCTTCTATCTCTGTTTTACAAAAACACCAGATTCTCTGCCCTGGGAAGACAAATAAAAAATCAGTTTATAAATGGGAGCAATATAAAAATCATACTGCTCTTGATTGCATTAGGAACCACAAATCTGAATAATGCTCAGGGTTATACACCAATATCAGCTCTCCCTTCCATATCGCCGGAGCAGGCCGATGAATTTGGGAACCTCATGGTACAATCCCAGGATGGAAGATTGAAACCTATTAATACTCTCTCAAGCGAGATTCTAAGAAAAGTTTCTAGGAAAAATAGTTTGGGTATGTTAAACTCTGATCAAGTTATGTTGGGTATGCTTTCCTCTCCAATGGATTGGCAGAATGTTAAAATGATCAAAATTGGGCACCCTGAAGTTATAGAGCTTTTGGGAGTTGATGGTAAATTGGCTTCATACCTTGATTTTATAAATTTATCAGAGGGTACATATAAACTTGGAAAGTATGTAACAACAGCATATGAAAAAAAACCAGGTCAGCGAAGTAAATTTGATAATGAAATAATCAAGGTTGATGAACGTCTTAATATTTGTTACATGGTTTACAGTGGGGACATTCTAAGAATTCTACCAGACCCTACAAGTGTTGATATAATGTGGTATTCACCAATTTCTAACATTGGACCAATGTCACAGGAAGATTCAGTGTTTGTTGTATCCGTTATACCTACTCTTTTAATATCTGTTGCAGATGGAGATGTATCTCTGGCAGACCAGCTTATTCAGGGTATTGGAGATTATCAACAAAGATATGCTGGTTCCATTTTACCCTCTAAAACAAAGATTGATTATGAAATAATATATAATAAGATAGAAATTTTCAATAACCTAAGTCGTTTTTATGGATTAATAGGTGTGTTGATGATTATACTATTATTCGTGGAAATGTTTAAATCTTCTAAAGCTCTCACCTCTATTATTAGAGTTCTAATAATTCTTGTTGTTTTAGGCTTTATTGTACAAACTTTTGGATTGGCAATGCGATGGTACATATCTGGCCATGCTCCATGGAGTGATGGGTACGAATCAATGATATATATAGCATGGGTTACCCTATTGGCTGGACTTATATTTTCTCAAGGATCAAAGATGTCAATCGCAGCAACCACATTCCTTTCGTCTGTAATTTTAATGGTTGCTCATTTAAGTTGGATGGACCCAGCGGTAACAAACCTAGTTCCAGTTCTTAAATCATATTGGTTAACAATTCATGTATCTGTGATTACTGCCAGCTATGGTTTTCTTGCTCTATGCGCACTTTTAGGACTAATGAATTTAATATTAATCATATTTAAAAGCGATGAGAATAGGGAGTTATTTGAACTGAAAATAAATGAGCTAACAGCCATTAGTGAAAGATCTATGACAGTGGGTTTATACCTGCTAACAATTGGCACATTTCTTGGCGGAGTATGGGCAAATGAAAGCTGGGGAAGATATTGGGGCTGGGACCCAAAGGAAACATGGGCATTGGTAAGTGTACTTATATATTCCTTCGTTGCACATATGCATTACATCCCTGGCATGAAAGGTAAATTCGCTTATAATTTTGCATCCTTAATTTCTTACAGTGCCATATTAATGACATACTTTGGGGTTAACTATTACCTTTCAGGTTTACATTCATATGCAAAAGGAGATCCTGTTCCAATACCTGATTTTGTTTACTACAGTGTGGCAATTGTTGCTGCTGTTTCAATTTGGGCATACTACAGGGATAAATTAATGCAGAACAAATAATCTAGTAATACACGTGGTGATATTGCAATTATCATATCAGTTCGTCGAGTTCCATCCATCTCAATGTTTTAGAATCTATCAATTCTATAACTATTCCTATTCTTTGGGATAGCTCATGTATTTTCTCGTAATCTTCGGTGCCAGAATTGAGTTCACCCTCTATTTTAGACTTCTCATTTTCAAGTTTCTCAATTTCACCTACTAGAGATTCATATTCTTTCTTTTCTTTATATGATACCTTAATTTTTACCTTCTCTGTGATATTATCTTTCTGATCAGTTTTTCTTGTGCTATTTGAATGACTTTTTGTTTCTTGTTTTTCAGCATCCTTCTTTAATTTGTAAGCAGAGTAATTGCTGTAATAGTCCTTTATAGTGCCATTACCTTCAAATACAAATAAGTGGTCCACTAGTTTATCTAAGAAATATCTATCATGAGAAACCAATATTAAACACCCAGAATATTTTTCAAGAAATTCTTCAAGTTTATTTAGTGTTAAAAGGTCCAAATCATTTGTGGGCTCATCAAGTATTAGAAAATTAGGATTGCTTACTAAAACCGTTAGCAAATATAGCCTGCGGCGCTCTCCTCCACTTAAATTGGAAACATAATCATTTTGCACTTTAGGGGGGAACATAAAATGATTTAGAAACTGAGATGCAGTTAAGTTTCGATCTTTGCCAAAGGGTATTATTTCTGCAATATCTTTCACAACCTGCAGAACCGTCTGATTATCATTTATCTTTATTCCCTCCTGTCTATAATGTCCAAATACAATTGTTTCTCCTGCAACCACTGTTCCAGCTTGTGGAATTAAGTTTTTCATAACCAAATTTAAAAAGGTAGATTTACCAGTTCCATTATTTCCAACAAAACCTATCCTCTCCCCTTTTTTAAAGGTATAACTAAAGTCTTTGAGTATTGTCTTATCAGGAAAATTAAAACTTACATTATCCATTTCCAGTATCTTACCTCCTATTCGCGACATCGCTACTTCAAGTTTGAGTTGTTCCTCTTTCTTAATGCTTGTGGCTTTTTCTTTTGTTCTGTAGAAGCTATCTATTCTAGCTTTTGATTTTGTTGTTCTGGCCTTTGGCATTCGTCTTATCCAATCCAGTTCTTTCTTCATCAATTTTTTAGCTTTGTCAACCTCTATTCTATTATTTTCCTGTCGTTCAGCTCGTTTTTCAAGAAAATACGAGTAGTTACCGTTATGAATGTATACTTCGCCATTTGTGAGCTCTACTATTTGGTCACATATTCGATCTAAAAAGTATCTATCATGTGTAACCATTAATAAGGTTACTAAGGATGATATGAGATATTCTTCGAGCCATTCTATTATTTCAATATCTAAATGGTTTGTAGGCTCATCCAGCAATAAAACATCTGGATTGTCAAGTAATGCAAGAGCAAGTGAAAGTCGCTTAATTTGTCCTCCCGACATCTCACTAATACGACCTGAAGTATCGGTTATCTTTAATTTAGTAAGGAGTTGCTTCAATCTTCTGTCATAATCCCAACTATCATTTACATCCATTTGTGCTATCGCAAAATCTAGCTGGGAACGTGTTTCTTTCGAATCATTATTAGAGTTATTAGTAACAGCTGTATTATATGCGTCAATAATTTGTTGCATTCTACTTCCTGCTTTCTCAATAACTTCATCAATTGTATGATTAATATCAAAATTTGGCTCCTGGCCAAGAAATGAAACTCTTACACCATTTCGGGTAACCACCTCACCTGAATCACTATAATCATCACCAACAATTATCTTTAATAATGTCGATTTACCAGCACCATTATCAGCAACCAATGCTACTTTTTGTCCCTTACTAATACCAAAGCTTATATCATCAAATAAAACCTTTTCGCCATAGTTTTTTGATATGTGA
>ENA-UZXC01002818-UZXC01002818.1-metagenome-genome-assembly--contig:-Day-2-25m-contig-2818_pt1 | contig 24259 bp, 25 predicted proteins | sample MGYA00260340_ERZ794900 | MGnify/ENA metagenome assembly ERZ794900 | reverse complement strand
GTACGAGAGGACCGGAATGGACACACCTCTGGTGTTTCGGTTGTGACGCCAGTCGCATTGCCGAGTAGCTATGTGTGGAAAGGATAACCGCTGAAAGCATCTAAGCGGGAAGCCCCTCCCAAGATTAGGTCTCCCTGATATTTTAAATATCCTAAAGATCCCTCGAAGACTACGAGGTTGATAGGCATGGTGTGGAAGAGTAGTGATACTTGAAGCTAACATGTACTAATTGATCGTGAGGCTTGACCATATAACACCCAAATTATTTGTAAGAATTCATAATTTTTGTGTTGGTGTGTCATGCAATACACTGAGTAAGTGTTCAAACTTTATAAATGTATTAATTGTTATATCTCGGATTGTTTTTCAATCAAGATATAAAAACTTTTAAATTCGTAGCTGCTGTATTTATTACGGCAGCTGCAACCAGTTTGCTTAGTGACAATAGCAAGTGTGACCCACCTGATCCCATTCCGAACTCAGCAGTGAAACCACTTTGCGCCGATGGTAGTGTGGGGTCTCCCCATGTGAGAGTAGGACATTGCTAGGCTTTAATTCTAAAAACCCCTAGACATCTTTTGATGCTAGGGGTTTTTTTTGTCTGAAATTTAAAGACAAAGTCCTTGGTTGTTCAAACAAAAAAGCCTTACCAAGTAAAAATTTCAGAAATTATTTAAATTACCCTTAAAAATCTATAAAAATCACCATTTTTTAATGATATTTCACTAAAAAATGGTGATTTTTACCCACTCTTATAAAAATTTAGCAAATTTTATAAACGACTGTTTTTTGAATCTAAGTATGTTGATTGATCCAATTAGTGAAATCTGGTGCGCTTAAAGCACCTGAGATGCGGTCAATTTCTTTGCCATTTTTAAATAGTACTAAAGTGGGAATTGAGCGAATTGAATATTTGGCGGAAATGGCTTGCTCGGACTCTGTTTCGATTTTGATAAAGCGTACTTTTGGTTCAAGCTGACTAGCTGCCTGTTTAAAAGTGGGTGCAAACTGCTTGCATGGTCCACACCAAGTTGCCCAAAAATCCACCACTAATAATTCATCGGTCTTTTCAATTGCGCGAGTAAGTTGCGCACCCGTCATGGAAATTGGCTCGCCTTTATACAGTGGCTGTTTACATTTGCCGCAGTTTGGGTTGCTGTTTAATTTCTCTGCCGGGATTTTATTAAGTCCGCCACAGCTTGTGCACATGGTAATCATAAATTTGTCCTTGGGTTTTATTGGTATTAATTATTATCTATGGACAATCAGACTAAATTACAAGTTAAGTAATATGGTCGCTGGAAGAGGTGTTTTTAAGTGGCGTATCCTGACGCATGGATTTACGTTTTGAGCGTGGCACTTTGTTTTCTTTACGTTTAATTTTCTCCGCGGTTGAAACAATACTTTCAACAGACACCAGTTGTTGAACACTTTTATTAAGCGCTTTAAAAGCTTTTGGCGCCTGTATTTCACAGATTTGCTGAACAATCCATTTTTCATCTGCTACAGTCATGGCTTTTTGAACTTTTTCTGCAAAATAGCGCATGAATAAATAGTTTGGCTCACCATCTTTAAATTCGTAATCACTGTAATCTTGACTGCGAGTATTGTAAGTTTCAACAAATTCTTGCCAATGATCGCCTGGGCCGATACGCTCTTGTTTGTTTTCGTGATAATAATCTGCTGATTGTTTGGCTAGTGCAATAATGAGCTCTTGACGTTGCTTGGTGTCAAGCACATCGAAGGCTAGACGGTCCACGCATTGAATAAGGTAGCACATATATTCGCGAATAACATCAAACACTTGGGCCTTTTCAATGACAAAGGCTTCATTGATTAAATCTTCTAGTTGGTTTTTGGTAATACGCCAAGAATTAAATGCCAGGGCGCCAGCAATGTCATCAATGGTTTTGACTTGAGTTTTGTGCCAGGTGCTTTTAACTCTCATATCGCTTTATGTTGATTCAATATAAGGAGAATTTTAACAAGCAAACCGAGTGTATTTGCCGGTAATTAATGCGGGCGTTATTCGCAGTTGTAATTTTTAAACGAACCCAAATCGTGCACTTCACTAAAGCCCATTTGAATCAGGTAATTTTTAGCGGTTGCTGAGCGTGCGCCACTTAAACAGTAAAGTACAATGGCTTTATCTTTGTCAATGACATTGGCGGCATTCATGATGCCTTGAAGTGGCAAGCTGATTGCACTTGGCAGGGCGCCACGAGAAAACTCAGCTGCAGTTCGAACGTCAACAAGTTGGGCGCCATTGGCTAATAGTTTGCACGCATCAGCGGACGAAAATGAGTTAAACATAGTATAATTTCCCGAATAAGTTTTATTTAAAAGCTCTAGTTCAATTAGAGATTTAAATCAATATAAGGAAACCATTATATAACAATGCTGAGTAAAAAGCAACTAAGAAATGATGTAGAAGCTGTTGCTAAGGCGCTACAAAAACGAAATTTTTCCTTTGATATCAATGTGTTATCAGAACTAGAAAAAAGTCGTAAAAAAAATCAGGTTAAAACTCAAGAGTTGCAAAATTTGCGTAACACGCAATCAAAGTCTATTGGCAAAGCTAAAGCTGCTGGTGAAGATATTAAGCCGTTGTTAGCCTCGGTGGCAGACTTGGGTGATGAACTTGATACAGCAAAATCAGAGTTACAATCTATTCAGGCGAAAATTGATGATATTGCGTTATCTATGCCAAACATTCCTCATGATTCTGTGCCAGCAGGAAATTCTGAAGATGATAATGTTGAGGTGTCTACTTGGGGCAAGCCAGGACAGTATGATTTTGAAGTAAAAGATCATGTTGATTTGGGCGAAATGCATGGGCTTGATTTTGAGACAGCTGCCAAAATTTCTGGTGCGCGTTTTTCAGTGATGACGGGAAAAATTGCACGACTTCATCGCGCTTTAACTCAGTTTATGTTGGATCAACACAGCGAGGTTAATGGCTATACCGAAGCTTACGTGCCTTATTTGGTTAATAGTGAATCTCTGACTGGTACAGGTCAACTGCCTAAATTTGAGGCAGACTTGTTTAAAACCCATTTGCATGGTGAAGAAGGGGATGCTAAAACACTCTATCTAATACCAACTGGCGAGGTGCCAATCACAAATATGATGCGTGACACCATGGTGAATGAAAAAGAACTGCCCTTAAAATTTGTTGGCCACACGCCAAGTTTTAGGTCTGAAGCGGGCGCTTATGGGCGTGATACTCGCGGTCTTATTCGCCAGCATCAATTTGAAAAAGTTGAGCTTGTGCAAGTGGTTAAAGCACAAGATTCTTATCAAACATTAGAGCAACTAACCGAGCATGCTGAAGGTATTCTACAAGCACTAGAGTTGCCATATCGAAAGGTAAATTTATGCGCAGGTGACTTAGGTTTTTCTGCAGCAAAAACCTATGACTTGGAAGTTTGGCTACCTGGGCAAAGCGCTTATCGTGAGATTTCATCTTGCTCTTGTTTTGAAGATTTTCAGGCGCGTCGCTTGCAACTAAGATATAAAAACAAAGAAACTAACAAGCCTGAGTTATTGCACACATTAAACGGCTCTGGTTTGGCAGTTGGGCGTACGTTAGTGGCCGTCTTAGAAAATCATCAACAGGCTGATGGCAGCATTAAAATACCAAGCGTTTTACAAAGCTACATGGGTGGCTTAGAATTTATTACACAATAGGAGAGTAATATGAATTTATTAGACTTAATTATTAGCCCTGCATTTGCAGAAGGTGCAGCAACTGGCGGCGGTGATCCATTGGGCGGGTTACCATTTTTGATTATCATGTTTGTGCTGATGTATTTTTTACTCATCAGACCACAGCAAAAGCGTGCTAAAGAGCACAAAACATTATTAGCGGCACTTAAGAAGGGTGATGAGGTAGTGACCAACGGCGGCGTTGTTGGTAAGGTTGCTTCTGTTGATGAGTCTTTTGCGACATTGGAAATTGCCGATGGCGTTGTGGTTAAGGTGCAAAAGCAAGGCATTAACCAGAAATTACCTAAAGGCAGCGCCAAACTTTAACCAACTCTAGGCTTGTTATGAATCAGTTTTCCGCCCTTAAAAATACGCTAATCGCGTTTTTCTTATTGTTAAGTGCTTTGTACGCATTGCCAAATATTTTTGGCTCAGATCTGTCTGTTCAGATTTCTGCTAATGGTGATTCTGCACTGACGCAAGCTGATTTGGATAAAGTTAAAAAGTCACTTAACAATCAGGCCATTAGTTACAAGTCGGTTGAGTTAACGGGGCGTCGAATTCTGGCCAGATTTTCTGATAACAAATCTCAATTAAGTGCCAAAGAGGTATTGAAACAAGATTTGGGTCGTAACTACGTAACAGCACTGAACTTGGCGCCATCTATTCCAGCGTGGCTGGCTGATGTGGGTGGCAAGGCAATGTCATTAGGATTGGATCTTCGAGGCGGCGTGCATTTTCTGTTAGAAGTGGATATGCAAGCGGTGATCAATATGTCGCTGAACAAATCTTATAATGAGTTGCGTACTTTATTACGCCAAGATCGTTTGTATAAGCGTGTTGATATTAAAGATGACAAGCTGGCAGTGCTGTTCAAAACAGATGATGCAAAAACACAAGGCTTGAAGTTGATTCAATCTGAGTTAACTGATTTGGTTATTTTAGATGTGCCGTCAGAAAATCCATTGCAGGTAGCAATTGGCATTAGTGAGAGTGCGCAATCAGAAGCAAAAAGCAACGCATTGAAGCAAAACATTACCACGCTTCGTAATCGTGTTAATGAATTGGGTGTAGCTGAGCCTATTATTCAGCAACAAGGCTTAGAGCGCATTGTTGTGCAATTGCCAGGTGTACAAGATACGGCGCGTGCTAAAGAGATTTTGGGTGCTGTGGCAACACTAGAATTTAGATTGGTTGATGAAAAGAACGACCCTCAAACTGCAATTCAGTCAGGTAAAACGCCAATTGGCTCAAAGTTATATTATTTTAGAGATGGCCGACCGCTATTATTAAAAACCCGCGTTATTGCAACAGGTGAAAATATTACTGGCGCAGCATCTGGTGTAGATCAAGAAAACGCAACACCAATGGTTAACATTACTTTGGACAGTGCGGGTGGCCGAGCTATGCTTGATACGACCAAAAAATACATTCATCACCGTATGGCTGTGGTCTTTATTGAAAATAAAGTTGAAACAATTTTAGAAAACGATAAATTGGTTAAGAAGCGCTCTACTACACAAGATATTATTAATGCGGCAACCATTCAAGGTACATTTTCTTCAAGATTTCAGATTACTGGTATTGATAGTGCCAGAGAGGCTAGAAACTTAGCGCTATTATTAAGAGCGGGCTCATTATCCGCACCGATTGAAATTATTGAGGAGCGCACTATTGGTCCAAGTTTAGGTGCAGATAACATTGCCAAAGGTGTAATGAGTGTGGTGATTGGCTTTATTTTAGTTCTTTTATTTATGGCGGCGCGTTACCGTGTGTTTGGCATGGTGGCCAATATCGCACTAACGCTAAATTTAGTGATGATTGTGGCGGTCTTGTCACTCTTACAGGCCACCCTAACATTGCCAGGTATTGCTGGTATTGTATTGACCGTTGGTATGGCGGTTGATGCCAATGTGCTTATTTTTGAGCGTATTAAGGAAGAGTTGGGCTCAAACAGCAATATCCAAAAAGCCATTGCTGCTGGTTATGATAAGGCTGTGTTAACCATTGCTGATGCGAATATTACCACGCTAATTGCTTCTTTGGTGTTGTTCAGTTTCGGTACCGGACCAATTAAAGGCTTTGCCATCACGCTATCAATCGGCATTGTGACTTCAATGTTTACAGCCATTATTGTATCGCGCGCTATTATTAATAAAATTTATGGCGGTAAAAAGTTAGAGGAGATCTCGATATGAGTATGAAAGCTTTAAATATTCCAACTATTGACTTTGTTGGTAAGCGCATTTATGCCATTATATTTTCCACCATATTGTTGGCGGCAAGTGTTTTTTCATTGGCCACAAATGGACTAAAACTAGGTATTGATTTTACTGGTGGCACACTCATCGAGGTGGGCTATAAGCAAGGGGTCGATCTATCAGAAGTGAGAGCAACACTTGATCAGGCTAAATTCAAAAGTGCCAATGTACAATATTTTGGCTCTACGAATGAAATTTTAATTCGCCTTGAGCCGCAAACCATCTCAAGCGCAAAACTAAGCACTAAAATTATTCGCCTATTGGGCGATGATGCAGACATTCGACGCGTGGAGTTTGTGGGCCCTAAAGTAGGTGAAGAGTTGACTAATGATGGCGGTTTGGCGATGTTGTACGCCCTGATTGGTATTTTGATTTATGTCGCATTCCGTTTTGAATATCGTTTTGCTTTGGGCTCAATTACGGCTTTGGTGCACGATGTAATGATTACACTGGGCTTTTTTTCCCTATTTCAAGTTGAATTTGATTTGACAGTGTTGGCTGCTATTTTGGCGGTTATCGGCTATTCTTTAAATGATACTATTGTGGTGTTTGATCGAATTCGAGAAAACTTCTTATCAACTCGACATGTAGATCCGGCCAAAATCATCAATGGCGCACTCAACCAAACATTGTCAAGAACCATCATGACTTCAGTCACAACACTATTGGTGTTATTAGCATTATTCTTCTTGGGCGGAGAGATTATTCACGGCTTTGCTATCGCATTATTGATTGGTGTGCTGATTGGTACTTATTCTTCTATTTATGTAGCCAGCTCTATGATTCTGGCTATGGGTATTACGAAAGAAGATATGTTGCCTTCTGAGAAGGAAAAACAGGAGATCGATACTAGACCCTAAATTAATCATTTAGACATTAAAAAGGCCGCTTATTTAGCGGCCTTTTTAATAAAGTGCTTGTGGCTAAGATTTAAACTTTTCAAATACTAGGCAAGCGTTCGTGCCGCCAAAACCAAAGCTATTTGACATGACGCGATTAATCGATTGAATAGTAGTTGAGCGTACAATTGGCACGCCATCAGCAGCTTCGTCAATATTGTTAATATTGACTGATTCGGCCATAAAATCATTCTGTAGCATGAGTAGTGAATAAATTGCCTCATTAACACCTGCTGCGCCCAGTGCATGGCCTGATAAGGACTTAGTAGACCCAACATTTGGTATGTTGTCACCAAACACTTCCTTGATGGCGCCTAGCTCTTTGACATCACCCACTGGGGTAGAGGTGCCGTGCGCATTGATGTAGTCAATTGGACCATCAACCGTTGAGATGGCTAACTCCATACAACGTTTGGCGCCTTCGCCACTTGGTGCAACCATATCATAACCATCTGACGTGGCACCATAACCGGTTAATTCGGCTAAAATAGTTGCGCCACGTGCTTGTGCATGGTCTAGTGACTCAAGCACTAACGCACCACCACCGCCTGAGATCACAAAACCATCACGATCAGCATCGTAAGCTCTTGATGCGTTCTCTGGCGTTTCGTTATATTTGGTCGATAATGCACCCATGGCGTCAAATAACATAGTGAGTGACCAGTCAAGCTCTTCACCGCCACCCGCAAAAACCACATCTTGCTTGCCCATCTGAATTTGCTCCATCGCATTGCCAATACAGTGTGCAGATGTTGAGCAAGCAGAGCTAATTGAATAGTTGATGCCTTTAATTTTAAACATGGTTGAAAGGCAAGCTGATGTGGTTGAGCCCATGGTACGTGGTACACGATAAGGGCCAACACGTTTAATGCCTTTTTCTCTTAGGATATCAGCAGCTTCAACCACGTTTTGGTTAGAAGCACCACCTGATCCCATAATAAGCCCGGTACGAGGGTTGGAGATTTGTTCTTCATTAAGACCAGACTGCTTAATGGCTTGATCAAGTGCGATCGCATTGTAAATAGCAGCGTCCGCCATAAAGCGCTTCATTTTACGATCAATAATATCGCTCGAATCAGCTTCAGCCACTTGGCCAGAAACATGTGATTTTAAGCCCATTTCCGCTTGCTTTTCGTCAAACTTAATACCAGATTTTGCCGTTTTTAAGGATTCTAGCACATCGTCACAATTAGCGCCTAAGCTAGAAACAATTCCCATTCCGGTTACAACTACTCTATTCATTAGAAAGTGCTCGTGTCAGTAAACAGGCCAACTTTTAGATCTTTGGCTTCATAAATCACCTTGCCATCAACTTCCATAACAGCATCAGCAATACCCATGTAAAGTTTACGAGCAATGACGCGCTTTAGGTTAATGCGGTAAGTAACTTTTTCAGCTTTTGGTAACACTTGACCAGTAAATTTAATACTGCCACCTAATGCGCGGCCACGACCTGGGCCGCCGAGCCAGCCCAAGTGAAAACCAATCAGCTGCCACATGGCATCAAGACCCAAACAGCCAGGCATGACTGGATCCTCGTTAAAGTGACACTGGAAAAACCATAAATCAGGTTTAATGTCTAGCTCAGCAATAATTTCACCTTTGCCGAATTCGCCACCTTCATCAGAGATATGCGTAATTCTGTCAAACATTAGCATAGGTGGTTGTGGCAATTGTGCGTTACCTGGGCCGAATAATTCGCCGTTGCCACATTTAATCAATTCTTCGTATGAGTATGAGTTTTGCATAGTGTTATTTCGTATCATTCTTTGGCAGAATTATACATCAAAGTCCTTTGTTTATATCGTCTATCAGGTCGTCCACATTCTCAAGACCGACCGAAATTCTGATTAGGCCTTCTGAGATGTTAGCTGCTTGTTTTTCTTCCTCGGTTAAACGGCCGTGTGTAGTGCTAGCAGGGTGTGTAATGGTTGATTTGGTGTCGCCTAAGTTGGCTGTAATTGAAAATATATCTGTGGCATTAATTACGTCAAATGCAGATTTTCTGCCACCTTTAACTTCAAATGACACAATGCCACCAAAGCCAGATTGTTGAGATTTGGCTAATTGATGATTTGGGTGAGATTCAAGACCTAGATAATGCACCTTTTCAACACTTGGCTGCTGCTCTAACCAAGTGGCAAGTCTTAAAGCGTTATCGGAGTGTGCCTTCATTCTCAGGCTAAGTGTATCCAAACCTTTGAGTACGATCCAAGCATTAAAAGCGCTTAGGCTAGGCCCTGTAGTGCGCACAAAACCGTGTATTTGCTCAATAATTTCTTCAGAACCTAAAACAGCGCCAGCTAAACACCGGCCTTGGCCATCAATATATTTGGTGGCCGAATGAATAACAATGTCAGCACCTAGACTGAGTGGCAGTTGTAGTGCAGGGGTAAGAATAGCATTATCAACCGCTAAAAGAATATTGTTAGCTTTGGAGATTTTGCTTAATGCAACTAGGTCTACTACCTGCCCTAAAGGATTGGAAGGTGTTTCGAGTAAGAATAGTTTGGTGTTGCTGGTAATGGCATCTTGCCAGGCGTTCAAATTTGATAGGTCGACAAAAGTAACGCTAATATCAAACTTAGAGATAATGCTATTAAGCAATACAATTGAGGTGCCAAACATGTTTCGTGATGCCACAACGTGATCACCTGATTGCAACAGCGCCATTAGCGTGGCAAAAATTGCCGCCATGCCTGAAGCAGTCGCGGTGCAGGCTTGCGCCCCTTCAAGGGCAGCTAGCCTCTGTTCAAAAGCGTCAACCGTTGGATTGGTAAAACGCGCATAGATATTGCCAGGCTCTTCTTTTGAAAAACGCTTGGCAGCTTGCTCAGCAGAATCGTAAGTAAAGCTTGAAGTTAAAAATATCGCTTCAGAGTGTTCTTGTTCACCGGTTGTTCGATAACCTTCTCGAATGGCTTTAGTGTCAAATTTTAGATCTTTCATAGGGTTATCGCATTGGCAAATAAGACTATTCTACATCATTGCTGATTAAATCAGAGCTTTCGTTGGTGTTGTTCTTTTCTTTAACTGAATCTGCTCGCTTTGCTTCAATGCCGTCTAGATATTCTTGATTAATGTCACCAGTGACATATTCGCCATTAAAACAAGAGCAGTCAAATTCAGTAATTTTTTTATTACCCTGCTGAACACACCAAATAAGATCGTCTAAATCTTGATAAATCAGTCTATCAGCGCCAATTGCTTGACAGACCTCTTCTGTGGTTTTGTTATGTGCAATAAATTCTTTATTACTGGCCATATCGATACCATAGACATTGGGATGGCGTACAGCAGGGGCGGCCGAGGCAAAAAATACTTTTTTAGCGCCCGCATCCCTGGCCATTTTAACAATCTGCTCGCTAGTCGTGCCTCTGACAATAGAATCGTCAACTAACAAAACATTTTTGCCTTTAAACTCTAATTCGATTGCGCTCAATTTCTGGCGAACAGATTTTTTGCGTAATTTTTGTCCAGGCATGATAAAAGTGCGAGCAATGTAGCGATTCTTAATTAAGCCTTCTGAGTATTTAACTTCGAGTTCGTGCGCTAACTGCAAAGCAGATACTCTTGATGTATCAGGGATTGGGATAACGACATCAATATGTTCGTCGTTCCATTCTTTGTGGATTTTGGCCGCTAGGCGCTCACCCATTCTTAGGCGAGTTTTGTACACTGAAATATCATCAATGACAGAATCAGGTCTAGCGAAGTAGACAAATTCAAAAATACATGGTGAATATTTTGGCGCTTCAGCACATTGCTGAACAAAAATATTCCCTTCTCGATCGATAACAACCGCCTCACCAGGTTTAATATCTTGTGTTATTTCATAGCCTAATGCGGTAAGCGCAACACTTTCTGAAGCCAGCATGTGCTTGGTGCCACCGTTAGTGGTGCGCTTTCCAAGAATTAGTGGGCGAATTCCGTTGGGGTCTCTAAAGCCAAAAATGCCATAACCAGGAATCATACCAACACTTGCATAAGCGCCACGAACCCGTTTGTGTACTTGCTTAACAGAATCGAAAATATCTTGCTCGTTAATACGCTGTTTTTGTAATTTTGCTAATTCGCTGGCAAATACATTTAGCAAAATTTCAGAATCTGAATTAGTATTAATGTGGCGCAGATCTTGTTCAAATAATTCTTGTGCTAATTCTTCAGTATTGGTTAAATTGCCATTATGAGCAAAGGCGATACCATATGGAGAGTTAACGTAAAACGGCTGCGCTTCAGCGCCACTAGAAGTGCCTGCCGTCGGGTAGCGAACATGGCCAATACCCATGTCACCTCTAAGAGAAGTCATGTGCTTGGTTCTGAATGCATTCTTAACCAAGCCATTAGACTTACGCATGTAAAAACGACCCTTGTGTGCAGTGACAATGCCGGCGGCATCTTGGCCTCGGTGTTGTAAGATGGTTAGCGCGTCATAAATATAGACAGCGGTGTCTTTTTTGGTAGTGGATAGAATGCCAACAATGCCGCACATAAAGAGGTTTCCTTATTTGTTTTCGATGAATAGTAAGTGTTCTGATAAGGCCGGCTTGATATCCGTCGCTACATCTTGAAAAGTTTTTAAAGCGCCGTTGGCTTCAATCCAGTAGTTTTGCTGTGAAATGGTATCGATACTTTGAAAGACCAATACCATGATTAAGATCGCTAAACTGCCTTTAAATAGGCCAACCACTAGGCCGCCAATATTGTTTTTGTTACTGTTGATGTTCTTGGCGTTGAGTTTTTCATCTAAAAGATGTAAGCCGCTAAGGATTTTTCTAAATAGGGAGGATAAAAAGCAAGGTTTTGAGGCGTCGATAGAAATATTAAGCATATTTGAAATGCTGGCACATACGCCCACAATAGTCGCCAATGTAATGATAAATGCTAAGCCGATACGAATAGAGGCATCTGTAACCACAATCTCCATTAAGCCTAAGTTGGCAACAATATCTAAATAATGCCAACTAAGTGCAATGGCAGCAAGCATAAACACCAAGTAAGCAAAGATTTTGTTTAAGGCGCAAGGGTTGCTTACCTGTGATGAGGCGGCAGTCAGCTGGTAGACGGCCTTTTTAATTAGCAATATACCAACAAAGATAACGCCAAAGGCAATAGCCATATGGGATTGATGCGAGAGCAATAGCCAAGTGATCGTACCATGAATGGCGAGTGGTTGATAAAACAACCAGGCAATCAGTATGGCTAATAACAAAAAGCCAAGATTGATAAGCTCTTTGGCCATGCCACGTTTAAATCCTAATATCAAAAACGTAATTAAAATTAGCAGCGTGATCCAATCAGACCAAACCAGTGATCCGATTAAATTCCAAATATTTGCAAAAAACTCATTCATTAATTTTCTCTAGAGGGAATTAGATTGTATGCGACAATTTTACAAGACTTTCCATTCAAACATTACTTAAACGCTTTTAACGCATCAGCAACCACATGAAACGATCCAAACACGACGATACGCCGCAAAGATGGCTGTTGCTTGGCCTGTTTGATGGCGGACGCTACGTCACTATAAACACTAATAGAGTCTTTCAGGCTGAATTGGTCGGCTAGAAAGTTAGCATTTGCCGCGCGCTCAACATTAAGCGGGGCGATCAGCCATTGGTTAATCAGTGGTGAGATAACGCTAATCATTGAAGCAATGTTTTTGTCTTTTAGGGCTGAAAAAATAGCCAGTGTGGGCTGCTTATTTTTTGACAGCTCTTGGGCTAATGCACTAACTGCAGCTTCATTGTGCGCCACATCAAAGATAAATTGTTTGTCGCCACTATTTATTACTTGAAAGCGAGCGTCTAATTTTGCAGCTTTCAAGCCTTGTTGAATCAATTGACTGTTAACTTTAAATGATTGTTTCAATTTTTCAACACAAAGTTTTGCTAAGGCCGCATTGCGCTGTTGATAATCTCCCTGAAGGGAAAGAGGGCCAGTATAAGGGGTTGGTATAAATTCAAGCTTTGAGCCAATAGCGTCAGCATATTTGTGTAATGCACGAGGTGGGTTTGCATCGCCACAAACACAGGGTTTATTGGCGCGCATAATGCCAGCCTTTTCGTGGCCAATCAGCTCACGTGTATCACCTAAATAATCTACGTGATCAATTTCAATATTGGTGATCACTGAAACATCGGCATCAACCACGTTGACAGAATCTAGCCTGCCGCCCAAACCCACTTCTAAAATGGCAATGTCCACCTGTTGTTTGGCAAAAATAAGTAACGCTGCCAAGGTGGAGAACTCAAAATAAGTAAGCGATGTATCACCCCGTACTTGCTCTATTTTCTCAAAAGCAATGCAAATCTGTTTGTCGGTTGCTTGAAAGCCGTTAATAACAAAACGCTCATTGTAATTAATAATATGAGGCGAGGTGAACTTAGCCACTGTGTGCTGGCTTTGTTGATAGATACTGTCAATAAAAGCAATAGTAGAGCCTTTGCCATTAGTGCCGGCGACCGTTATAACAGCAAAAGGTACGCCATTTGGGAATAGTTTTCGATAGACACTTTGAATGCGTGTTAGGCCTAAATCAATGGTTTGGTTATGCAGGCCTTCTTGCCAAGATAGCCACTCGTCAAGTGTACTTAGTCTTCCCAAAATTCACCGTCAATTGTGTCATTTTTTCCACTATCTTTTTTATCAGAGGACTTGGATTTATGTATAAAAATCGAATTCTGTTGAGTAAATATTTTTTCCGTATTTTTGCTTAAAATTCGATCAATAAAATAAACTCTTGAGAGCGGCACTAGTCCTAACAAGCCAACTATATCGGTAATAAATCCGGGTGTTAGTAGCAACACGCCAGAGATTAAAATAACCACACCTTCTAGCATTTCAAAGGCTGGTGTTTGGCCGTTTGCCATGGCATTTTGCGCTTTGGCCATAGTTGACCAGCCTTGTTGTTTGAGGAGGGTAGAGCCAATTAGTGCGGTAATCACCACCAGTAGAATGGTTGAGAGTCCACCAATGGCTTCGCCAACTGAAACCAGAACATAAATTTCTAGCAGTGTTATGGCAACAAATATTGGAAAAATCATATTATTCCTCGTTAGTGAAAATCATGTCCCAAACACCGTGCCCTAGTCGCTGGCCACGTCGTTCAAATTTGGTAATTGGACGTCGTTCAGGTCTTGGTAGATAGTTATGGGCAGTTGTTGTGTTTTTAAAGTGGGCGTGAGCTTCCAGAGTTTCCATCATTTGTTCAGCGTAGTGTTCCCAATCAGTGGCCATATGTACAAAGCCACCGTTAATTAATTTTTTTGATATTACATCCATAAACTCATTTTGTACAATACGACGCTTATGATGTTTTTTCTTATGCCAAGGGTCAGCAAAATAGAGCTGAAATCCTGACAGGCTGTTATCAGTAATATTATTTTTTAACACTTCAACTGCATCTTCTTTAATGATTTTAAGATTGGTTAACTTGTGTTTATAGGCTTCATTGATCAGGCGACCAACACCCGCTTCATAAACCTCAATGCCTAGAAAATTTCGCTCCGGCTCGTTAATAGCCATTTGCAGTAATGAGTCGCCATTGCCAAAGCCAATTTCTAAAATAACTGCTTGTTTATCCTTAAATATTGAATCAAGATCAATTGTATTTTCCGCAATTGGGTCAATGCCATATTGTGACCACAATTCATTTAAGCCAAATTTTTGACCAGCACTCAAGCGCCCAGAGCGCCTAACAAAACTTTGAATCTTATGAGTAGATTTTTCGCTCATAGGTTGTAATCAATAATTAAAGGAGAATGGTCAGAGAAGCGCTCATCTTTATAAACCGATGCTGACTTGACCGAGCCTTTGAGGTTTTTGCTTAAAATTTGATAATCAATGCGCCAGCCAGTATTATTGGCCCAGGCTTGGCCACGGTTTGACCACCAAGTGTACTGATAGGCCTCTTGATTAACTTCTCTGAAGGCATCGATATATTGAGCCTCGTTAAACAACCTATCCATCCATGCGCGTTCTTCAGGCAGGCAGCCTGAGCGTTTTTTGTTGCTGGTAAAGTTTTTAATATCAATCTCTTTGTGTACAATGTTCACATCGCCACAAATGATGTAATCACGTCCATCTTTTTGGAGTTCTTCTAGGTAAGGCATAAAGCGCTTGATCATAAAGTCCATTTTATAGTCTTGGCGTTCTTGCTTGGCTGATCCAGAAGGAATGTAGATTGAAATAACACTCAGATTGTCAAAGTTAGCTTGAATAAATCGACCTTCAAAATCAAAATCTTCCCAGGGGCTAAAAATAACTTGATCAGGTTTTTGTTTGCAGTATAAGCCAGTGCCACTATAACCTTTACGTTCAGCAGGCTTGTAATAAGTATAAACACCTTCAGGATAAAATTTATCATCAAGCTGATCTTCTTGTGCCTTGATTTCTTGCACGCAAACCACGTCAGCATTTTGACTTTTCATCCACTGGAAAAAACCTTTTCGTTCAGCTGCCCGAATTCCATTGACATTAGCCGTTATAATTCTCTTCATTGGAAATATTTTAATGATTTAAGAGGATTGTATGCAGCAGTATCAAAAAGACTTTGTAGATTTTATGTTGGAAATTGGCGCGTTAAAATTTGGCGAATTTACGCTGAAATCTGGCCGCGTTAGTCCTTATTTCTTTAATGCAGGCTCGTTTAATACGGGCGAACACCTCTCAAAACTAGGCAAGTTTTATGCACAGGCTATTACTGAGAGCGGCTTAGAATTTGATGTATTGTTTGGCCCGGCATACAAAGGCATTCCGCTAGCAACTGCTTGCGCCATGGCGCTTAATGATTCATTTGACGCCAATGTGCCTTATAGTTTTAATCGCAAAGAGGCTAAAACACATGGTGAAGGTGGTGATATTGTTGGCCATGCACTAGAAGGCGATATTTTAATTATTGATGATGTTATTACCGCTGGTACAGCGATTCGTGAGGCCATGGATATTATTGATGCGAATGGCGCCAAAGCCAAAGGTGTGATTGTTGCGGTTGATCGTCAGGAAAAAGGCAAGGGTGACAAATCAGCCATTCAAGAGGTGGAAGAAAACTTCGGTATCGCCGTACTGAGTATCATCAATCTTGGACATCTGATTGACTATTTAAAGCAGGGTGGCGATCAAGTGCTAATTGAGCGCATTGAGGCTTATAGAGATCAGTACGGTGTTTAGAAACTAATCGGGCTATACTGATATCCTAGACTGTCAGCAACTGCTTGATGTGTAATTTGTCCTTGATGGATATTTAATCCATTCATAAGGTGTAAGTCATCCCGCATGGCTTGCTGAAACCCTTTGTTGGCAATATCTAAAATATAAGGCAATGTTGCATTGGTTAGTGCCAGTGTTGCAGTTTGTGCAACGGCACCTGGCATATTGCCCACACAGTAATGAATAATATCGTCAATCACATAAGTTGGTTTATCGTGTGTGGTGACTGTAGAGGTTTCAAAGCAACCTCCTTGATCAATAGAAACATCTACTAGTACAGAGTTTTTTTTCATCAGTTTCAATATATCCCTAGTGATGAGTTTTGGGGCTGATGCGCCAGCCACAAGTGCCGCGCCAATGACTAGATCGGCCGTCCTTAGTTGCTGTTCAATGTTTCTTTGATCAGACAGGTCAATAGATAGTTGTGAGCCATGCTTTTGTTGAAAATCAGTCAGTCGTTTGGAAAGTGATCGATTAAGAATTGTCACTTGCGCACCCATTCCGAGTGCTACTTTGGCGGCATTTATGCCCACAACGCCACCACCAAGCACCAACACTTGAGCGCTTTCTACACCAGTAGCGCCACTGATCAAAACCCCAGAACCGCCTTGAGTTTTTTCTAGGTGGTGAGCGCCTGATTGAATAGACATGCGCCCGGCAATTTCACTCATAGGTTGAAGCAAAGGTAGGTGCCCAGCATCATCGGTAATGGTTTCATAAGCAATGCAGGTTGCATTTGAAGCTAATAATAGTTTAGTTTGTTTGGGGTCGGCGGCTAAATGTAAATAGGTAAATAACACCTGATCTTTGCTAAGTAAACTGCATTCATTAGCTTGCGGCTCTTTAACTTTAATAATGAGTTCGGCTTGATCAAAAATAGCAGCAGCAGTTACAATGCTAGCACCAGTGTGCTGATAGTCTTCGTCATTAAAGCCTATTGCGCTACCAGCATCTGATTGAATCATAACTTGATGTCCTGCATCAATTAAGGCTTTAGCACCTATTGGTGTTAAACCAACTCGATACTCATGAATTTTAATTTCTTTTGGAACACCAATTAGCATATTGCCTCATTCTTAATCGTGTTAGGTTAACTATAACACAAACAATTATGTTAAATCTTTGGAGTTGATTTCTTCTGTAGTGACGACAAGGTGGTTAATTTTGGCAAATGATAGCAAGCGCTCAAAAGTAAAAGGACACGTGTTTTCTAGCTGACTATCAAAAACAATAGACTTGATGCCGTCAATTTTCTTGACTTTAAGATGCCCATTGTATTTGATGAGTTTTTCTTTTTGGATGCAGACTAATCTTTCAGTCCAATCACTAGGCCGGAATTTCTGGCCATTTTGAGTAACACCTGAGATGGTATATCTAGTTGTCAACATGTATGTCTTTTAATATGGTGGAGGGACAGGGATTTGAACCCTGGAAGGATATTAGTCCTTGCTGGTTTTCAAGACCAGTGCATTCAGCCGCTCTGCCATCCCTCCGAAGTGGTGTATGATACAGCTAGTTAATGCAATAGTAAATAGGATTTTTATAAAATTTAACCAAGAAAGTTAAATAATTTTAAGTATAATTCCTTTCTTTTAGATTTTCGAAAGGTAGAGTCATGGCAAAGGTATGTCAAGTAACTGGTAAGCGACCAATTAGTGGTAACAATGTATCGCACGCAAATAACAGAACGCGTCGTCGTTTTTATCCAAACCTTCACACACACCGTTTTTGGGTGGAAAGTGAGAACCGTTTTGTAAAACTTAAGTTAACTGCTAAAGGTTTACGCATTGTTGACAAAAAAGGCATTGATGAAGTGCTTAAAGAAATCCGCGCTCGTGGCGAAAAGGTTTAGGAGTAGATTATGAGAGAAAAAATCAAATTAGTATCATCAGCAAAGACAGGTCACTTTTATACAGCGACTAAAAATAAGCGTCTTCACCCTGAAAAAGTTGAAGTTAAAAAGTATGATCCTGTTGTAAGACAGCACGTTATGTATAAAGAGGCTAAGATTAAATAATCAACACTTTTAACAGAACAATAAAAAAGCCGCTTAAAGCGGCTTTTTTATTGCGCGCTCAATCGGTCTTAATTTTTCAAAATAGTATCTAGTGCAATATGGCCAATCGCTTCTTGATATTCGGCAATTTGATCAAAGTTTAAATACTGGTAAATATCTGTCGAAGCAGGCTGTATTTCATGCATGGCCGATAAATATTCATCAGTTGTAGGGATGCGGCCTAATTTTGCCGCAATGGCAGCGACTTCAGCAGAAGACAGGTACACATCAGCATTATTACCTAAGCGATTTGGAAAGTTTCTGGTTGAGGTGGAAATCACGGTTGTATTATCATTAACACGCGCTTGGTTGCCCATGCAGAGCGAACAACCGGGCACTTCTGTGTGCTGTGTGATTGCCTCAAAAGTTTTATAAACTCCTTCTTTTTTAAGTTGTGCTTCATCCATGCGTGTTGGCGGCGCAACCCAAAGTTCAGTTGGTAAGCTAGATTCGTTCTTAAGTAGTTGTGCAGCTGCTCTAAAGTGGCCAATATTGGTCATGCATGAGCCGATAAACACCTCATCAATTTTGGTATTAGCGACGTCTGACAGGGTTTTAACATCATCCGGGTCATTCGGGCAAGCTAAGATTGGCTCTTTAATTTCATCAAGATTGATGTCAAGCACAGCGGCATACTCAGCATTGTTGTCGGCTTCCAATAGCTCAGGCGCATCGAGCCATTTCTGCATGGCCTTGATGCGTCGTGCAAGGGTTTTTTTATCTTCGTAACCCATGTCAATCATGGATGACAACAGAGCAATATTGGATTGTAAATATTCAGCTACTGGCGCTTTGTTGAGTTTAATCGTACAGCCATTAGCTGAACGCTCAGCAGAGGCATCGGTCAATTCAAATGCTTGTTCAACTTTAAGATCATCCAAGCCTTCAATTTCTAAAATTCGACCTGAGAAAATATTTTTCTTATTGGCCTTTTCAACGGTCAATAAGCCTTGTTGAATAGCAACATAAGGAATAGCATTGACTAAATCACGTAGTGTAATGCCTTCTTGCAAGGTGCCAGAAAAACGCACCAATACTGATTCGGGCATATCAAGTGGCAAGACGCCAATTGATGCGCCAAAGGCCACTAAGCCGGAACCTGCTGGAAAGCTAATGCCCATTGGGAATCGAGTGTGTGAATCGCCACCAGTACCCACGGTATCAGGCAACAACATACGGTTTAACCAAGAGTGAATAACACCGTCACCTGGTTTAAGCGCTACACCGCCACGAGATTGCATGAAATCAGGCAAAGAGTGTTGTAGCTCCAAATCAACAGGCTTAGGGTAGGCAGCCGTATGGCAAAAACTTTGCATGACCAAATCAGCAGAAAAGCCCAAGCAAGCAAGCTCTTTTAATTCGTCACGCGTCATGGCACCAGTAGTATCTTGAGAGCCAACTGTCGCCATGCGTGGTTCGCAATAAGTCCCTGGGCGAATGCCGTCGACACCACAAGCCTTGCCGACGATTTTTTGTGCTAGTGTATAGCCTGCATCGCAGTTGCTGACATCTTCTGGGCGTAAGAAAAGGTCGCTAACTGGTAAGTCGAGATCTTGACGTGTTTTGTCGGTTAGACCGCGACCAATAATAAGAGGGATTCGCCCGCCAGCACGTACTTCATCAGGCATGGTGGTTGGTGCTAATTTAAAGGTAGATACAATATCACCGCCCGCGTTAGTAATTTTCCCTTCATAAGGGTGGATAGTGATTTCATCACCCATGTTTAAATTAGTTACATCGCATTCAATCGGCAGAGCGCCTGAATCTTCGGCCGTATTAAAGAAAATTGGCGCAATATTGCCACCAAGTACAACACCACCACCGCGTTTGTTTGGTACATAATCAATGTCATTACCCATATGCCACAGCACAGAGTTGATGGCTGATTTACGTGAAGAACCTGTACCAACCACATCGCCGACAAACGCTAAAGGTAAGCCTTTTTCTTTAAGTTTAGCAATAGTTTCAAGTGGGTCGTCCATTTTCTTAACCAGCATTGATTGCGCATGCAGAGGAATATCAGGACGAGACCAAGCTTCAGTTGCCGGTGATAAGTCATCCGTGTTAATTTCACCTTCTACTCGGAAAACGGTTAATTTAATTTCTCTTGGTAATTTTTCCTTGCAAGTGAACCAGTTGCCATTTGCCCAAGCATCAACTACTTGTCTGGCAAATGTATTGCTGGCCGATTTTTCCAAAACAGTTTGATAGGCTTCGTAGATTAGTAGTGTTTTAGACAAGGCGTCTGTCGCTGTTTTTGCAACCGCCTTAATATCTAATAGCTCTATTAAAGGCTCAATGTTATAGCCACCCATCATGGTGCCCAATAAGAAAGCAGCTTTTTCTTGGCTAATGGCGTTACAGGCTTGATCGCCTTTGGCAACGCTAGCTAAAAAGCTAGCCTTGACGTAAGCTGCTTCGTCCACGCCAGGCGGTACGCGATGGGTTAATAAATCCAGGTAAAAATCATCATCGTCGGCTGCAATAAGATGCGCCACAACGGATTGTGTTTGCTCCGCATTAAGTGCGAGTGGGGGTAGGTTGTTTTGCTTGCGCTCTTTAATATGTTTTAGGTAGTCCGATTTCACGAGGATATTTTATAAGAATAAATAAAAGCGTATAATTTTATCATTTTTATAGCCTTTAATAAATATTATGGAACTGAATACTCTAACTGCCATCTCTCCGGTTGACGGACGTTATTTTGACAAAACCAAAGATTTGGCGGATATTTTTAGTGAATTTGGTCTGATTAAGTATCGTGTATTGGTTGAGGTTGAGTGGCTTCAGGCTATGGCTGATAACAAAGATATTGGTGAAGTACCCGCTTTTAGTGCGCAAGCAAGCAAGCTTCTTGCTGATATTGCGACTAATTTCTCTTTAGAGGATGCGCAAGCCGTTAAAGATATTGAAAAAACAACCAATCATGACGTTAAGGCAGTTGAGTATTTCTTAAAAGATAAGATTAAAGATAACGCAGAGCTGGATGCGGTGAGTGAGTTTTTTCACTTTGCCTGTACGTCGGAAGACATTAACAATTTGTCGCATGCACTAATGCTAATTGATGGCCGTAAAGTATTACTTAAACAAATGCAAAATGTTTTGTCTTTAATTGCCAATATGGCCAAAGATAATGCCGCCATCCCAATGTTGTCTCGTACTCATGGCCAAACCGCCTCGCCAACTACGGCAGGTAAAGAAATGGCTAATTTTGCATTTCGTCTTAAACGTCAAATTGACCACCTAGAAAGCGTGCAAGTTATGGGTAAATTTAATGGTGCAGTGGGTAATTTCAATGCGCACTTGTCTGCTTATCCAAACCTTGATTGGCAAGCAATTTCAAAGCAGTTTATCGAGGGGCTCGGCGTTAATTATGCAATGTATACGCCACAAATTGAAACGCATGATTATATGGCGGAGTATTTCCATTCAATGAATCGCTATAATACAATTTTGATCGATTTTTGCCGTGATATCTGGGGCTATGTATCGTTAGGTTATTTCAAGCAAAAAACCATCGAAGGCGAGGTGGGTTCATCTACTATGCCGCACAAGGTGAATCCAATTGATTTTGAAAATGGAGAAGGAAATCTGGGTATTGCCAATGCGCTTAATACGCATTTGGCCGATAAGCTAACTATTTCTCGCTGGCAGCGTGACTTGTCAGATTCGACCGTACTTAGAAATTTAGGTGTTAGTTGTGCACACTGTTTAGTGGCTTACGCTTCTATTGCAAAGGGTATTGGCAAATTAGAAACTAATGAAGCTCGCCTACATCAAGACTTAGATTCATCATGGGAAGTGTTGGCTGAGCCAATCCAAACAGTGATGCGTCGTTATGGTATTGAAAACCCATACGAAAAGCTGAAAGCATTAACGCGTGGCAACACCATTGATGCGCAAGTATTGGCTGAATTTGTTAAAGATCTAGATATGCCGGAAGCTGCCAAACAAGCCTTGGCAGAATTAACACCAATGAACTATACGGGTGATGCGCAAAAATTGGCGCAAGACCTTGAAAAACTGATATAATTTCGCGTCTTATATCTTTTTGATGTAAGCTATTAATAAATAAAGGAGCAAAAAACCCATGGTTAAAATTAGACTAGCCCGAGGTGGAGCCAAGAAAAAACCTTTTTATTCAATCGTAGCAACAGACTCACGCAAGCGTAGAGACAGTGGTTACATTGAGCGTATCGGATACTTTAATCCGGTTGCTCGTGGACAAGAGGTTAGGCTTACTATCGAAGAAGACAGGTTAGATTACTGGGCATCAAAAGGTGCGCAATTATCTGATCGTGTTCAACAACTTGTTAAAGAATTTAAAGATCCTTCAATTCGTGAGAAGCGTGTAGCAGCTCAAGAAGCTAGAGCGGCAGCAGTTGCAGCTAAACTAGCAGCAGAAGAAAAAGCTAAAGCAGATGCTGAAGCAAAAGCTGAAGCGGAAGCAAAGGCAGCGGAAGCGGCAGAGGCTAAGGCAGCTGCGGAAGCAGAAGCAGCTGAAGCATCAACAGAGGAAGAGGCATCTGCTGAATAAGTAGTGAGCCAAAACTCTAACAATAAAAGGCTATTGATCGGACAGATTAATGGCCTTTTTGGCGTTCAGGGCTGGGTGAAAATATTCTCCCATGCCCATCCAAGAAAAAACATTCTTACTTACAAGCCTTGGCATGTTCAAGTTGATGGTGTATGGACAACGCTTGAGATGGTTAAAGGGCGTGAACAGGGTAAGACGATTGTTGCACAGCTTAAAGGGGTTAATGATCGAGAGGTGGCTAGGGGTTATATTGGTACAGAGCTTTATATTGAAAGATCGCAATTGCCAAAATTGCCAGAAGGTAAATATTACTGGGACGAGTTAACCGATTTAGAGGTGATTAATACGAACGGCATTGTATTAGGTAGAATTGCTTATATGGTTGATACTGGTTCAAATAGTGTTATGGTTATTAACGCAGAAAAAGAGTCTTCATCAAGCAAGAACAATAAAGAACATTGGGTGCCTTATATGGAGCCATTTTTAATTTCTATAGATATGGACGTTCGTCAAGTATTGGTTGATTGGGATGAAGATTTTTAATGCTTACAGATTAAGCAATAAAAAAGCCTGCATTATTGCAGGCTTTTTTATGAGTAAGATAAAAAGCTATTTAGTGGCTCATCAACTCGTTATCAATGCCAATGTTTTCAAGAAAATGCCTTACTTTGATGTTTGCGCCAACAATGGTAATTTCTGCAGACTTTTCCTGACAAATATTACAAATTTCTGAGATTGACCTAGAGGTTGTGTAATCAATCACGGGCACATTAGATAGGTCTAGAATAACTCTATTGTAGTCAGATTTAGTTGAAAAATCTCTCACGATACCTTTAGCTGAGCCAAAGCTCATCGGGCCATTTAATTGATAGAATAAAGTATTGCCTGCACGAATTAATTCTTGGTGGGTTTCATCTAAGTGGGCAGCTTCTTCAATCGTTTGAACCGATACAATGCTAGCAAGTTGCACATCTGTCATTCTTTGTAAGAAGATTAAGCTAGCCATAACAAGTCCAACGCCAACAGCAGCCATTAAATTATAAAACACAGTGATGCCTAACACCACGATCATGATCAATGCGCCAGATTTAGGAGTAGAGATTAAGCCCTTTAAGTATTCCCAATCAATGATATCAGTACCTACTTTAACCAAAATAGCGCCCAGTACTGCCAATGGAATTTCTTTTGCATATTGTGCACCACCTAGAACGATTGCAAGCAGGATAATAGCGTGCAATGCACCAGACAAAGGCGTTAAGCCGCCTGCTTTAACGTTGGTCATGGTGCGCATGGTTGCGCCCGCACCCGGTAAGCCGCCAAACAAGCCAGATAATGTATTACCAATACCTTGGCCGATTAACTCACGGTCAGACTTATGGTGTGTACGTGTAATCTCATCAGAAACCAATGAAGTTAATAGCGAGTCAATTGAACCGAGAATGGCCAGCATCATGCCGGCAGCAATCATGTCAATAATAATGCTTATTTCAAAAGTTGGCATGTTGAAATCAGGCAACCCTGTAGGGATATCTCCTAGAAGCATATTGTTTAATGGCTCTACACCTGAGTTAATGCCTGATGAAAAAGT
>ENA-UZXC01000812-UZXC01000812.1-metagenome-genome-assembly--contig:-Day-2-25m-contig-812_pt1 | contig 24545 bp, 27 predicted proteins | sample MGYA00260340_ERZ794900 | MGnify/ENA metagenome assembly ERZ794900 | reverse complement strand
GAGATTGTCGAAATCATGGATGTCGCCACCCTGCGTGAAATGCGTGCCAGCCACCCCTATTCAAAAGAGCTATTGGCTGCGTCGATTTAAACATATTTATTGCGCCACCAGCCATGAATATCAACCTAGTATAATCGCTAAATGTGTGAGTTAAGTGCTACGGACGCTAAGCGGTCTCAACATAAAGAAAACTTTAGTTCCAAGTCTGCGCAGTTGAAGTGAACACTTATCATGCATTAAACTACTACAAGATGATTATCCCAACTTACAGAGTGCTGGATTGGCTTGATCTCGTGGTCCGATTGAATAGAAAAAGCCAGTCCTGCTCCGCTGGTGACAAAAAGGCTGTCGGCATACGTGGCATGTGCGATATCCGCATAAGTATTGAGAACGGCCAACTTAGTAGACCCTGCATCTGCAAATACTGCAGTGCCAAGACTTAGGGTAAAGGCACTCGTTAGGAGCATATGAGACTTCATGGGAAATTATCCTTTTCAGTGTAGCATTTTTGAATTTACATTGATCTGATTAGCTTTTAGCGCCATGCATCGGAGGATGAGGCCAAATTCCTGTGCAAGGGCGACTAGAGGCGGAGCCATATCGGGACGCACTATCGTTGTCGCAATTAACAGTGCGTCTTCTCGCTCGCCTTCACTGGCATAACCCACAAAGTTTGCAAAACAGGATTCGTCAGCACCCAGGCATTTGCAATCCAGATGGTGTCGTATCAGCGGGCGGCGTCCGTGGAGAATGCACAGATCTATGAGTGCCTCGAATGATTTCAGGGCTTTGCGACCTTTGTGCGTTCCAAGAGCCGCAGCAAAGTCATTCCATACTTTAGTCTGTGCATCAGGGCCGTCACACCAAAGCCTGAGATAGCGGACAGCTCCTGCTTCAATCGGTCCGAGTTCAGCCAGATAGCCTACGGGAAGGCCACCTCTATGCCGGCTTAATGCGTTCATCCCGTGTGCACCGGCTCGCGTACACTGGTGGTACGTGTCATGTGCCGCGGATCCTCACGCTTTGTCCGAAAGAGACAGTTGCGGATGTTCAGGTTCAACTGTGTGCAGGCGGACAAAATATTCCAACACTGGACTAAAATTTCTTTCGCCATTCTCATAAATATAGCCCACAATGCTCACCGAATTCCGCTCGCTCGAAGAGCCATTCAATATTCATGAGATTTGGAAGGCCTAGCTCAAATGCGATAGTCAGGACCTCCAATCGATATGATCTAAACTTTTCATTCTGTAGGTAAGCGTGTTGCATTGGCCAGCTCTCTTCAAAGTTTTGGGTGAGGCGGCTTGCCACGGAATCAATGGCTGGCTAATTTACCTATACCTGAGTGAAATAGTCATATTTGTCAACCTGACTTTTTGACTAGGCCAAATTCATCGAGTCCCAGCAGCCCAAATGATCCTAACTGGTCACTTACACAGTTACGTGCTTTCTCGACTGCCAAACTACGCCAACATCGGGGAAAATTTGGACTCAACGACCCAAAATCAACAAATTGGCCTTAACCTGAAAGGAAGACCACTCTATTACGTAAAAACGTCAACGCCTGTGAAGTGAAAACATAATTTTTGAAGCTTTTCCTGCTTGAATTCGGTTGAATGAGCTCCAAATTCCTAAAAATAACTGTGTATTCATATAATTCGGCGAACGCATAATTGCCCCTTTCCACCAATTGAAAAAAACACTCAAAAAGAAAATTCGATGTGGGTCATTTTTCAGCCACCACAAGGCTCGTAAAATTGTAAAATAATGCCAGCCAAGTCGGCAAAAGGCTTTTAAGGAGGAATTTCATCAGTATAAATGGATGTCAAAATTTTTACCAACTTAAGAACAAACAACATAGGTTGGGAGAATGTGGTTGCCAATATTACATATTAAATGGAGAGAATAATGCCGATAATTAAACGCCTGAATGTAAACACATTTACCTCTGAAGAAGATAATGACGCATTCATAACAGAGCTAAGCCGAATGTGGCGAGACTGGAGTGATTCTTCAATATCTTCAAAAATTTCAGTAAATATAAGTAAAGATTGCGATAACCCAATGCGGATGACTGCTTTTGTCACAATAGATGGCGAAGATGCCCTAGCCGCAGTAAATGCATGGAGTAAGCAGGTCGTTATTCCAGTTCGTAAAAAATATAAACATGAGAACTTAATGATTGATGGTCATTTAGTTTCCTCAATAACCAAATAACCAAAATCTGAAGTTTCTGGATCATAAAAGTGCGACTGTCAGAGCGATTTGAACTATCCAGCGTTTTGGCAATTTCAATCCTCTCGATGCCATAAAAAGACTGCTCTCGGACGACCACTTCTTTACCGAGTTAATCTATCAGAAACTCGCCAATGTCATTTTTATTTTCTAAGCCTTGTCAACAAGAGAAATATCCGATGTAAAAGTAAATTTTTATTAATGAGAAATTAAATGATTACCTTCGCAGTTGTTTCATTTTTAATGTTCATTACTCCGGGACCCGGTGTATTATCGCTCGCCGGAGTTGGCGCAGCGTACGGGTGGCAACGTGGGTTGCAATACATGGCAGGTTTGTTTGCAGGACACTTCATTGTCAGCATCGCTGTGATAACAGGGTTAGCCGCAATAATCTTGTCTGAGCCTATTATACGAACGCTACTTTTATTTTCTTCCGCTGGATATTTGGGATATCTCGCATTGAAAATTTCTCTGGCAGGATCGAGAGTTTCTTTCATCAATCTTCACGCCCCCAGTTTTGTGACCGGCATGACGCTACAGTTTATCAACCCCAAAGCCTACGCTGTACACACCACCTTTTTTACTGGTTTTGCGTTTTATCCAAGCAATTTTATAATCGAAACTACCCTTAAGTTGTTCATTATGAACGTTATATGGCTTACACTTCATTTAATCTGGCTAGGCGCAGGGTGTAAGTTGAATGAGTTGAATTTGTCCGCAAATAAGCAGAAATCAGTTAACCTTTTCATGGCAGTTTGTCTTGTCGGCGTAGCAGGCTTATCAATATGGTCAATTAGGTGACATCCAGCCGCGTTTGCGCGGCCAGAAAGAACATATCCCATCTTTTGACAAGTCGAGTAAGGTAGCTCCTTAGAAAGTTCCCACATCTCAAACCGATAAAATCAGCATTAAAAATATCAAACGCGTTCATTAATCACGTTTCATTACGGGCGTAACTTCTAGGTGCCCCATCTCTAGAATCGGGTCGAACGCAGTATCCAAAGCCTCAAAGCTGTCAGCCTCGCAGACAATAAAAAGGGTGTGCTCTAGACGATTTGAGTATTGGGCGTGGACCTTAACACCATGGTTCTCAAGGTTTGCTAATGTTTCCTTAAAGAGCGGACCCTTTTCCGGGTGATGTGTCTGACAAGTTGAATAGTCGTGAGAGGACTGGATCATAAACAACATTTTTAGTCTCCGTTGGTTATTTTCTGTTTAAAGGTAAGTTTTACTCAGACTGAGCTGAATAGAAGGTCACCACTTAATGGGATAGTGTGATTATTAACCGCATCAAACTCTTGCAAAAGGTGTCGCTGCCCATCTAGCCAATTCACGCCGTTTGCAGCATCTTGGGTTAATATGTTGGCGTCCCTTATGACAATACCGTAAAGCTCATCTCCTGACTGCATCAAGTGAAAAACACGATGCTTATCTTCATTAAACGCTTTTAGATTTGCAACAAACTCGTCAAAGCATCCGGACTTTGGTTTAAACCTGATTATAGATAATTTTTGCATTTGATCTCCAATTAAAATTGTAAATCAAAGGTTATTCCTGTTTTTAAGGATCGGCAAATATTTTTTATCAACCACTAACTCAGATAGGGATCCCTTTTTACTTCAAAACCAACAGAAAAAAAAGAATCAATCGGAACTGTCACTTTGATCCCAAACAGCATTGGCTAAAGATAATAGAAAAATACGATAATGTTGAAGTTTCATTAAAATCTGAAGTATGTTTGCAGAACAAAATCAAATGTAAATTAAAAATAATTTAAGTCTTTTGAGCTCTTACAGGCTTTTATTTAGCCCCTCTTGAAAGACATAATTCATAAAGCAAACAATCTTTCAGGCACCAATTAAGATCTCAGTCTTAAATCTGAAAGCAGACTGAAATTTCAGTGCTAGGAACTGATGGCTAATGCCTGAAACTTCGTTGTGCTTCTCAGTCTTGGATGCCTACTGATGAGTGCGGCGTGACTTAGCGTTTACAAAGCAGACTACTTCCATACGTCTTCCACAGACTATAACTTCAATACCAAGTTGTAGTCAGTTTGCACCGGCTATTTTAAAAATTTAATCTCGAATACATGCTCACTGACAGTACATTCTAAAGTTAAATCAGGTGCTCGTTTTCGTAAATGCAGCAATTGGCTTCTGGCAATTGTAAATGTACGGTTTCGGCTGGAATGGAAAGATCACGCTTCATTTTAACTTTTACACTCAATCCGGAAAAATTCGCCGTCACCAGCTTATGATTACCTAAATCCTCAACTCTTTGCACTTGTGCCGCGATTGTGTTCTCTGCACTCGCTTCAAGTATTTTTATGTATTCTGATCGGATACCCAATTTTAGGTTTTCACTATCAACGGACGATAAGTCAGTCAGCGTTTTAATCACCGCACTTCCTAAGGACATAGAATACTTATCTGCGACACTGCACTTGAAAAAATTCATAGCCGGAGCGCCGATAAAATATCCGACAAAAGTCGTTTTGGGGCGTTCAAAAAGCTCAGATGGTGAGCCCACTTGAACAATATTGCCCGCGTCCATCACAATTATATTCTCAGCGAAGGTCATCGCTTCATTTTGATCGTGCGTCACATAAATCAACGTTGAGCGATATTTTTGGTTAATTTCCTTCAACTGCCGGCGTAGGCGGAATTTGAGATCGGGATCGATCACTGTAAGCGGTTCGTCCATCAAGACAGCCGCCACATCATCACGCACTAGGCCACGCCCCAAGGATATAAGCTGTTTTTGATCTGCTGTTAGTCTGCTAGCCGATTTTTTCAGCAAGCTCTGTAAACTTAATGCGTCGGCAACTTCCTGCACTTTGGCAGCAATCGCAGGCTTCTCATAATTGCGGCAGACTAATGGAAAAGCCAAGTTCTGCTCAACTGTCATAGTCCCGTAAATCACTGGAAATTGAAACACCTGCGCTATGTTGCGCTCGGACGTGGATGCCCTAGTCACATTGGTGCCATCAAAAAGAAGCTGCCCCTCCGATGGTTGCACAATACCTGACATAATGTTCAACATGGTTGTTTTCCCGCAACCCGATGGACCTAAAATTGCGTACCGACCTCCATCAACCCACGTCATATTGAACGGGTTCAAAGCGTATGTTTTATCCGGCGCCTCTGGATTATAGGAATGCGCAATATTCTGTAGTTCTATTTCAGCCATTACTTCATTCCGCCATAGGGTGAGGACTTTAATCTTCCATCATTCGCAAAAGAATAAAGATGCGTTGTGTCAAATTTCGCTGTAACGGTTTCTCCAGTGTTAAAATTTTGAACTGAATCCAGTAACCCGACCACATGGATATGCTCATGCTTCAAATGCAGAAAGGTTTCAGATCCACTGATTTCAGAGAGTTCAACGGTGAAGGGAAAACCCGACGCATCCAAAGTGATCTCTGCTGCCCTGAGACCAAAGGTATAATTACCATATGGAAGCGTTCGACAATGTTGAGGCAAATCAAGTTGAATTTGCGAACTTAAAATGATCTTGCCCTCTGCGACAGTGCCTTCAAACAGGTTCATTGCCGGATCATTAGTGATTTGCGACACCTTGGTGGTGCTAGGGTTCTCATAAACTTCTTTGGCACTTGCCTGCTGCAATATCCGCCCCTCATCCATCACCAAGATCTGCCCACCTAACTGCATCGCTTCCACAGGGTCGGTGGAGGAATAAATCAGAATGGAATTTTCCGAGGCTTTCGCACTGAAGATATTTTTAAATTCTTCTCGCAACTGCTCGCGTAATTTATAATCTAGATTAACTAAAGGTTCATCCAGCAAAACAATATTGGCCTCTTTAACCAGCGAGCGCGCCAAGGCAACTCGCTGCTGCTGGCCACCTGAAAGAGCTTGAATTTTACGGTTTTCAAAGCCACCCAATCCTACTTGAGACAACGCTTTCATCGCTCGAGTTCGAATTTCCGACCGTGCCATCCCACGTTGTTTTAGCGGAAAGGCTACATTTTCATAAACATTCAAGTGTGGGTAATTAATGAACTGCTGATATACCATCGCCACTTCGCGCTTCCACACAGGAATGCTGCCAAAGTCGCGGCCATCTAAAGTTAAGTCACCGCTGTCAGGTCCGATTAACCCCGCTATAGTTTTTAGCAACGTAGTTTTACCAGCCAAAGTTCGTCCTATAATCGTATAGATTTCACCTTTTGACATTTCAAAACAAACGTCATTCAAATGATATTCAGCGTCTGACCGCAGACACAGGCTTTGGGCAACAAGTGACATTTATTTTAACGCTCCAGATAGATTACCTTTTGACAGATATCGCTCGACGACGAATGCGACCACGACAAGGGGCGCGACACTGACCAGAGCGGCCGCAGAGAGGCTCCACCATGGTGTTATCGACGAATTCAGAGCCACGATCGCAACTGGCAAAAGTTGCACTTCGGTAAAGGTCAAAATGAAGGCAAAGAAAAAATCGGTCCAGCCAAAGATCATACAAAACATTCCCGCCACGATGATGCCAGGGATCGAATTTGGCAGCACAACTTTGTAAAAAGCTTGATACGGATTGCAGCCATCAATCAATGCAGTCTCATCAATCTCGCGTGGTACCTTGTTGAAAAAATCAACCATAATCCACACTGCGATGGGCATTAGCAAGACGATGTACACTAGGATTAGACCAAACAAAGTGTCTAATAAATTTAACTTTCCAAGCATGATAAAAAATGGAATTGATAAGACGACCGGTGGCATGATCCGTTGAGAGATAAAGAAAAAAGTGATATCACTATTGCGGATAAATCCGGCTTTGAAAGTGAACCGCGATAAGGCGTAGGCTGCTAGTGTACCTAGACAGATACTGATCAAACTACCGGCGCAGGTCACAAATATGCTATTAAAAAAAGGTTCGACGATATCGACGCCACCTTTTGCCGGCGATTTCCAAAGCGCACGCCAACCCTCCAGTGTTGGTTCAAAATCTACCCATGGAATGTAAGTTGCACCATTCGTTACCGACTGGAAGTCTTTAAAAGAGGTCGAAATGGCCCACAAGAACGGCGCAATCACAAATATCGACCACAGCGTAACGGCAAGGTATTTTAAGGTGGTATACAATAAACCCATAGTTAGTTCCCCCGCACCATCAGTTTTACCAAGATTTTTGCGATTACAGTTAGGCTGATGATCATGATAATCAGATAAGTGAAGGACAGCGCAGCAGAATACCCAAATTGGAATTCACGAAGACCTTTGATGAAGATGTAAAAGCTGGACGTCTCTGTCGCTGTGCCCGGTCCGCCCGACGTTAAGACGTAAACTGTATCCATAATTTTGGAGGCCTCAATAAGCCTAATTATGATCGCCCCAATTGAGATAGGTGCCATCAATGGGAAAGTCACGTAAACAAACGTCCGGATGGGTCCTGCGCCATCAATCGAGGCAGCTAAAAAGGGCTCTTTCGGCAAGGACAAAAGACCCGCCAACAGGAGCAAAAACATAAACGGCGTCCATTGCCAAACCTCCACCAAAATTACCGTGAACTTGGCAAGTACTTCGCTACTCAGCCACAGTGGTGTCATGCCAAATAGGCTAAAAAAATCATTCACTGGCCCCAGAGACTCGTGGAAAAACGTACGCCAGATCACCGTCATAATCACTGGAGTTGTCATCATCGGAATCAAGAACAGAACTCGAAAAAAACGTTGAAAGACGATGTCTTTCCAAACCATGAGCGCTAAAGAAAACCCAATGACATACTGCAAAAATACTGTTGTCAATGACAACAGGCTGAGGCGGCCAAATGCTTCCCAAAAACGTGCATCGTCCGTAAACAAGCGAACATAATTTTCCAAACCAATAAAATCGAGAGCAGGGTAAAAACTATCCCAACTCGAAAGGCTTAAGCGTACCGTGAATCCAATTGGGAATATCAAAATGCCCAGAAGAACCAAAAGCCCGGGCAGCAAAAAGAGATATTTATGTCTGAAATTCATTGGCCATTGCCTTGTTTTGTAAGGAGCGCCCACCACGAGGGGCGCTCCAATAGATTCACGCTACCGTATGCCTCACTCTGCGTCTTCCAGAGCAACACCAATAGCATATGCTTCACGGATTGTGTCGGCACCGATGCGTTTCACAATTTTCTCCCACTCAGCAGCGACTTCATCTAGGGCCTCTTGCGGTGACAATTGACCGGCCAGAGCCTTCGATGTGCCTGTTGCAATGGCGCTGTTGAATTGGAAGACACCTGGCACGCGCAATGGGAATACCCGGTTAGTACTTCCTTCTTCCATCTCCATCAGAGTATCTGCGTATTGCTTTGCGATTTCAAGATCCCAACCTTGACGCTCAACGTAGATTTCAGGCACGAAATCGGATTTTTTGAACGGATTAACACCGAAGCGACCAATAGCGATGTCAGCTTGGTGGTTGGCATCATTGGCAAAGAAGCATAAATAATCAAAGGCCATGTCGTGGTTTTTACTTTTCTTTGCAACCGCAGCAGTCCAACCCCATACAATGTAAGGCGCTTGATTGTAGGTATCTTCCCAAGCTCCGCTGTCGCGGTTCCACACAGTGTCAGAACCTGGCAACGGCGCTGCGCCAACTTTGTTTTTGATTGGGCTGTCATCCTGCATCGCTGCAACAAAGGCATCATCCCATGAAAAACTGAACAAAGTTTGTCCACCTCCAAATGAGTTGATTTCATCACCCAAACCAAAGTTGATGCCCCCTGGTGGTATATATTTTGTTGCCTCAACCCAATCAGTTAACGCCGCAACGAAACCTGGTCCATTTATCAAAGGCTCCATGGTTTCCAGATCGAAGAAGAAACCACCTTTGACGCGTGGATTTTTTGAATAGGCCACGGAACGGCTAAAAAATGCCGCAAACATTAGGTCGTCTTTCTTCATAACTTCGGCAGAACCATATTCCAGTTCGCCGTCGTTATCCCAATCCCAACCATTAAAGAACGCGGCCATCTCGCCATATTCTTTCCAGGTTTGCGGTACCCGTAATTCGTTGCCAGTTTCAGCTTTATATTTCGCCTGATACTCGGGGTTATCAATCACATCTCTACGATACTTTAGATAATGACGATCTCCATCAATTGGAAACTGGATCATCTCTCCGTCCCAAGAATTCACATCAATATGACTTTGTGTAACGTCTTGCATCTGCGCCATGTTCACATATTTCGCCGGCACTGGCTGCAAATATTGCTTCCAGTCTCGGATGAAGTTCGAGAAACCAAACACGATATCATAGGGTGACTGGCCAGCTTGGAATGGTACCATCGCTTTTGAGTACAAATCACCCGCCGGTGTATGAATCACGTTCACTTCCGCACCGGTTAGCGCACTGAACTGCTCCGCGTGAAGCGCGGTTGGCTCGCCCATGACCGGCACAGCATGTGTGTTGATTGTCAGCTTTTGACCACTGTAATCCTTTTGGGACATTGCTTCATAAGAGCACTCGCCAGCAATGTCTCCTGTGTTTTTAATGTGTGGAAATTGGTCGCTCCACTTATCCGCCTGAGCCATGCCGGCCAGCAAGGCTGCACCCACTGCCAATAGGCTTATACCAGTTTTGTTTCGCATTATAGTTCCTCCCATTTGGTTTAGTTCAAGATTCAAGGTACAAGGACCGCGCGTCCTTTGACCTTGCCGTTGTTCAAATCCTGCAGAGCTGTGTTTGCATCATTTAAGCTGTATTCCTGTGTTGCTAAATTTACTTGGCCCTTGTCAGCCAACGACATAAGCTCAGTCAACTCGGCCCAAGTTCCAACCAAATTGCCAATGATGTTCTTTTCAGTTGTGATCATCTCAAACGCGCTGACGTTAATGTCCTCGCCGTAACCGACAACATAATAACTGCCCATGTCCCGAGTCATTGCCAGACCTTTGGCTGTTGTTCCACGCTCAGCCACAAAGTCCAATACGGCTTCGGCACCCTTTCCTTTTGTGAGTTCAAGCACCTTTTCAACTTCGTTGCCATCGGCCTTAACGAGCGCATCTGCTCCACAGCTTTCCGCCAGAGATAATGCCATATCGGACGGATCTACGACAATTATGTCTGCTGCGCACATTGCGCGTAAAACTTGAATGCCAATATGACCGAGACCGCCTGAACCAATCACCACGCATTTTTCGCCTGGCAACAAATGCCGTGACGCTTTCTTCGCCGCCCGATATGCGGTTAGTCCTGCGTCGGAATATGCCGCAACTTCTTTGGGCACCAAAGTCTGGGGCAGTTTCACTATATTACGCACAGACGTTTTCAAAGCCTCGGCATAGCCACCATCGCAATCAACACCGGGAAAAGAGCCGTTTTCGCCGTGCATGTCATGTCCGCGGCGACAGGCAAGACAAGTACCACCTGTAATTTTTGGGTGCACGATTACCGGGTCGCCTTTTTTCAGGCCTTCCACTTCACTGCCAACATCCTCGATCCATCCAGCGTTTTCATGACCCATGATCAGCGGCAAAAGCTTCCTGTTGGGGTCGGTTGCCTCACGCCAAACCCCTTCAATGATGTGAAGGTCCGTACGACAAACGCCGGCCCCACCTATTCGAACGATCACGTCACTAGCCTTCTCAATCTGAGGATCCGCAACATTTTCCAGATCGACCCATGACGGAGCTGTCAGGTGATCGTCGTACTTTTTGAGCACTTGAGCTTTCATTTTTCGCCTTTCATTCCCTGAATTACTTGAGTTATTATTTAATTTCCCCGCGGAGCAACTCTTATAAGTGACCAGAACTGTGCAGACTTGCCTAAATTATGTTCACTTTTTGAACATTTGCCCAATTTGCGATTTTACCTAAACTTGATTATCTTCTCCGCCTGGGGAGCAAGATATGAGCCGATTAGGCACTCGTTTTAACGATGAAGCCCTGGTGCAAACGGCGCTGGGCACGGAAATTAAAATCTCGCAAGCATCGCTGGCAGCTAGCTGGCGTCGCAGTTCTTCTTTTGGGCTAGATCCCAATGGCAGACCCGTCGATGCAGTGCTGTCCGAAGTAGATTTACATCAAGCCAAACAAAAAAACGAAGATATCAAGCAGTTTGTAAAACCTGAATTGGAGTTATTATACAACCAAATTGCCGGAACCAACTTTATGGTAGCATATGCTGATAACACCGGTGTGGTGTTAAATGCGCTGCGGGATAAAGAGTTCAAAAATAGTGATGCGGGTAGGGCCGTCATACCGGGTTCAATCTGGACAGAGGAATATCGGGGCACCAATGCCTTGGGGCTTTGCCTCCAAACAGGAACGTCACAGATTGTTGCGGGACGGGACCATTTTTTTCGCAAATTGGGTGACCTGTCGTGCTTCGCCGCGCCAATCTATGGGCCAAATGACGAAATTGTTGGCATGATTGATGCCACATCAGATGCATCCCTGCGCCAAAACCATACTTTGGCTTTGGTTAAATTGGCTTGTAAAAATGTCGAAAACCGATTGTTCATTGACGCATTTAGAAACTCTTCAATCATCAGTTTCCACGCGCGGCACGAATACCTTTCGACAACCAGCGCCGCACTTCTCGCTGTTGATGAACATGGGTTTATTGAAGGAGCCAACGCGAACGCGAAATCTATGTTAAACGGGTTAACCCTTTCCAACAAAAGCCATTTTGGAGATGTTTTTGAAATTCCGTTTTCCAGTATAATCACGCGCCTTTCATCACAAGAAATTATCAGGATTTATGATGCCATGGGTTCTGCCGTTTTCATGGCGCTACAAGAACCCGCTAGCAAACGTATTGTTGAACTAGATGCACGTAGAGGCGTGAGGGGGTTTTCGAAAAAATTAGGGCCACAGAGCGCTAATAACTACATGGAACATGAACAAGTATCCAAACCAAAGCAGAAATATATAGCCGATGATGCAGGCTTGAAACGCCACCTCAAGCAAGCAAACAGAGCATTACAGCTTGATCTTCCAGTATTGTTGGTAGGTAACAGAGGGACAGGTAAGAAAACAACTGCGATTGAATTGCATACCAACTTTCGCGCGAACCAGCCGTTTGTCGAAGTTAAATGTGCGCTGCTGACCGAAGAGAATTACGAGAAAATGTTGTTTGGGTCAGATGGAAAACTTTCGTATTTCCAGCACGGATTTTGTGGTTTTTCGGAAAGTATTCTCTCCAGTGCGAAAGGTGGAAGCTTATTTCTAAATGGGATAGAAGCTCTACCGCAAAGCGCTCAAACCGCCTTGGCACAAGTGCTTGAAGCGCGCCAAGAAGTGAGCATTGGAGATTATGAAAATAAAATAGCGAGTGTTTTTGTTTCAAGTCGACTTTCAATCCAAGAGCTACGGGCGCAACCCGATATCGACGCTGTCTTTTTAGAGAATATTCTTGGCGCGCAAGTTATCGTTCCTAATTTGGCGCAAAGATTAGATTTTCGTGCAGTGGCGAGCGAATTGCTACGCCAGATTTCTGATGCTCACAAATTTTCAAAGCCAGCCCTCGATGCCCTTGAAAGGCTTGACTGGCCTGGTCACATCAAACAGTTGAAAAAAACAATTCAAATTTTGGTCGCAAGTTCAGATGGACCGATCATCCGCATTGAAACCGTGCAGGGCGATCAAAACCTTTCAGGTGAAGAAATTATGCCTTGTGATCCATGCTCACAATCTCCTGTACGCAAAGAAAGTTGTATTCTTATCAAGAAAACTTGGTTGGAGTCTGGTGGAAATATAAGTCTGGTCTCGCGGCGTTTGGGGGTATCACGCACCACTATCTACAAACACATTAACAAGCCCTAAGCTAGACGGCGATAATACCAGACTAATTCGAACTCATTTAAATTTGAGCAATGAGGCTGTCGCTGTTACCAGAGACAGGGCGCAACACTCACCTAAAGCCACGTTGCAGTTGAGTTTAAAATTGAAACACCGGAATAGGATGCGCTTCATGCTGATTTGATCGTAGGCGGCCACTTAAGGAGATTCAAACTTCTATTAACTCCTCATACGCCCTTAAACTCAACATAGTTCGCTCTTGCTTTCACAAAGGAAGACCTGAGTTCTCAAATAGATTGTATCAACAGAAGTCGGTTAACTATCGATTTTCAACTCTTAGCTCGTTTGCCATAGCAAGAAAGAAACGGTACCTATGCGTTTTGTCTTCGGGTATGACACAAGAGATTGCTCCACTCGCATCAAGTCATGTATTTCTACCAACGCCAGTAGTGAGTTTCTACCAATTCCAACGGAACCTAATTATACTGCGCGTCGTTCAGCGCCCAATAGGCCTTGGTACCTTTGAGCTCATCATTCTTTTGGGCTACATCCCACGGTGTTTCGCCGTCTTCGTCTTTTGCTTTTGCATCTGCACCAGCATCCAGCAGGACTTGAATATTTGCAGAGGTGCCTAGGCTGCGTGCAGCGATATGCAGTGGTGTCGTGCCACTCTTACTCCGCGCCATGAGGTCTGCACCAGCATCAAGCAGAATTTGGATGTTTGTAGGCGTGTTGGTACGAGCAGCCCAATGTAATGGTGTCCAGCCATATTCATCCCGCGCCATGACCTTTGCACCAGCATCAAGCAGAATTTGGAGGTTCGCGGGGGCGTCGGTTCGTGCAGCCCAGTGCAGCGGTGTCCAACCATTTTGGTCCCGTGCCATGACTTTTGCACCAGCATCAAGTAGAACTTGGATCGTTGAAGTGGTGCCTCCAATCGCGGCATTATGCAATGGTGTCCAGCCATCCTCAGTTCGCGCATCAACGTCTGCTCCAGCATCTAGTAACACTTTGACGTTTACTGGGACGCCTTGGCGTACAGCGTAGTACAAGGGTGTCCAACCATGCTTATTACCCATATCGACGTCCGCTCCAGCGTCGAGTAAGGCTTGGACATTTGCGGGTTTGTCCCGGCGTACAGCGTAGTACAAGGGTGTCCAGCCATCCTCACTCTCTGCCATGAGGTCCGCGCCGGCATCAACCAATGCTTGGATATTCTCGGGGGTGCCAAATGTTGCAACTACATGCATGGGCGTAAAACCTAACACACCTCGCACATTTACGTCTGCAGCAGACTTTAACTCTGCCTGCACATCAGCGGTGGTCGCTGCTTTCCACCATCTTAAGTCACACAAGTTGCCACAATCAGCCACTGCTTGCGTAGCGAATGCCATTACCAAGGCTGCAGCTGATGTGATCTGTTTCACAATATAATCTCTGCAATTCGTTTCTTGTTTAGACTAAGGGCTCCCTCAAAAATTTAAAAGTGAGCAGCAGGATGTTTTTTGGTGCCACAAAAAAATGTGAGTTAGTCTTATCGAGGTCAGAATAGCTGCCTCTTATTCAGCGCAAAGGCCTCACCCTTTTGAACTAGGCACATTCCAGCAAGAGCGTGCCTGCGGCGGTGTTGGAGATCGGAATGTGATAGTTCCTTGTCAGTTCCGTCACATTGTCACCCAATGCGCCACGCATCATCATCCACATCAAAAATTCCGTCCCCTGTGCGCCGGCTTTTTCCACCAGCTCCATCCGGCTGATCTTGGTCAGCTCGTCTGGATTGTGAACGATCTTTTCTAGGCAATACTGATCGAATTCCTTGTTGATGAAGCCCGCGCGTTCGCCGTCCAGCTGGTGGCTCAACCCCCCAGTCCCCAGAACGACGATTTTCAAGTCTTCAGGGTTGCTCAAGAGAGCCTCACGTAGCGCGCGGCCGAAATCCAGCGCCCGCTTTAGCGTCGGGATGGGATGTTGCACAGTGTTGGCGCTGATCGGCACTGCGCGCGGCATGTCGGGATTGTTTGGTGCACCCGGCCAGAGCAGCTGCATCGGCACTACGAAACCATGATCAACAGACAATTCCTGACATGAGGTAATGTCGAACTCGTCGGCAACCATGCTTTCGATGATGTGCCAGCTCACCTCCGGCGCGCCCGGGAAAGGGTTGAGCGACGGCAAACCCCAGCCTTCGTCATCGTTGCGATATTCATGTGCCGCGCCGATTGCAAAGGTTGGCATGCGATCAAGGAAAAAACCCAACCCGTGATCGTTGTAGATATTCACCACGACATCGGGCTTGTTCTCCTTTATCCAATCATGGACCTTTGGATAGCCGTCAAAGAACGGCTTCCAATATGGATCGTCATAAAGCTCTTTTTGAATCTCATTACCAACAGCCGGGATATGTGACGTTGCGATACCACCAAGAATTCGTGCCATGCTATATCCTCCCCTCAAGCCATTGAACTCAGGAATTTCTGGAATTCATCTGTCGTTTTTCCGGTCTGCATTCCACCCAAATCCTGCACCGAAAGCTTAAAGATGCCAGCGAGTTTGGCGAGGTAATAGATGTTTCCGCCCGCCTCGATCATTGCCAGAATGTTGCGGGCACGCACTGCGTCCATTTGCTGATCGTTCAGGCCATATTTGGTCATGACGGCCTCTTCATCAGCCTTGAATGCCTCTCGCTTCTCAGCGGAATTGAAGGAATAGCACATCTTGTTAAGGGCATATCCTTTCATGGCCATCTTGCCGTCAAAGATCGTGGTGCCCGGAATATGGGTATGATGATCAAAATCAGGTTCGCCCATGTTTGCCTCCTATCACGCCCAGTACAGGCGCATTGGGTTATCAACGAGCAGCTTTTGCTGCTGGGTGGAGGTTCGCGCAATCTTCGGGATGTAATCGACCAATGTGCCGTCGTCGGGCATATGCGATTTCATGTTTGGGTGTGGCCAGTCAGTGCCCCAAAGCACCCGGTCTTCGAACCGGTCGACGATGGCCTGATAGAACGGGATGACGTCTTTATAGGGCGGCCCCCAAACGGTCAAACGTTCTGGGCAAGTGACCTTGGACCACAATGTTGGCAACTCATCCATAAGGTCGATAAACCGCTGGAAGTCGGGATGGTTCACGCCTTTGGTCACATCGGGTCGGCCCATATGATCAACGACGATCGTGGTCGGGAGTTGTTTCAGGAACGGGATCAGCTCTTCCAGATCTGCCGCCTCGAAATAGACAACAATATGCCAATTCAGTTTTTCGATCTTTTCGGCAATACTCAGGAACACCTCTTTGGGTGTCGTATCCACCAAACGCTTGACGAAGTTGAACCGCACACCACGAACTCCGGCCTCGTCCATCTCGCGCAACTCGTCTACTGAGATGCTCGGCCCGACGCTGGCAATACCGCGGGCCTTGTCGCCGCCCGAGCGACATGCATCGACCATCGCATTGTTATCACGCCCGTGACAGGTGGCTTGCACGATGACATTGCGTTCAAAGCCCAGATAATCGCGCAGGGCGAAAAGCCTGTCCTTGCCCGCATTGCACGGCGTGTATTTGCGCTCCGGCGCAAAGGGAAACTCCGGATATGGCCCGAAGACATGGCAATGCGCATCGACAGCCCCCTTCGGCAGGGTAAAACCGGGCTTTTTCGGGCCAGGATGAAATTCCAGCCAATCGGGATCCATAACCTGCAGATCGGTCATCCAAATATCTCCCCATCCATCAGTTTGCGCGCGGTGCGCAAGGTAGCGGCGGAAACCACCGCGTTGTCATTGTCCAGCGTTACCACCACCGTCATCTCACCTGCGGGGTGTTCGACAGACAACGCGCGCTCGACCCCTGCGCCACGATTAGCGAGTTCAAAGGCGGTGCTGCCTTGCGTTAGGCAGGCCGTGGCCACGGAAACTGCGCCCAGCACCCCAATGTTCTTGTGGCAGCGGTGCGGAATGAAAGTTCGCGTGGCAATTGCGCCGCCCGCTCGGGGGGGCGATACCATGGTCATCTTTGGCACCGATTTATCCGACACATCGCTCAGGTTCATTAGCGGCCCGCAGGCCAGACGAATGGCTTCTAGTTTCGCGCGCAAACCGGCGTTGGTTTCTAACTCATTGGGTGTCTCATCACCCCGGATCCCCAAATCGGCTGCGCGCATCACAACGCAGGGCATGCCGTTGTCGATCATGGTCACCTCAACACCTTCAACCACATCAACCACATTGCCCGTCGGCAGAAGCGCCCCACAACTTGATCCGGCAGTGTCCTTGAATGTGATCAGGATCGGCGCGGCCTGCCCCGGTACGCCATCGATGGCGGCTGTGCCCTTATAGGTAACCTGCCCGCGAGGCGTCGCAACCCGCGCAACGGCGAGCTGCGCGGTATTTTCCATGTAGATCGTAACGTCAGTCCAATCGCTTTGCGCGGCAACCAGTCCACGCTCAATCGAAAACGGCCCGACACTGGCAAGGATATTGCCGCAGTTTTGGGCGTCCGTCACAAACGGTCGATCCACAAAAACCTGCAAAAACAGATAGTCAACATCAACACCTTCGCGTTGGGACTTCTTCACCACCGCCACTTTCGATGTTAGGGGATTGCCGCCGCCCATTCCGTCAATCTGACGTTCATCCGGCGACCCCATTGCGCGCAACAGGAACGCGTCGCGGTCAGTAGGCAGGTCCTGCGCGAGGAAATACCCACCCTTAGAGGTCCCACCTCGCATCCACATGCATGGAACACCCACCATGGGCGTCTCTCCTTCTTTTCGCCAAAACTACTCCTGAGGATGCGAGGTGCCCCTCTGCCCTGTCAGATCGGTGGTAGCCGATCCAAAACCTCAGACGTATTTCAAACCCCTCTCTGCCAAGCGCGGGCGCATGTCGTAGATATCAAGACCCAGCTCCCCAGCCTCAAACCGAGCTCGTTTGGCATCCTCATTAGCCTCGCGCGCTTGCGCTTTCGCAAGCACTTCATGCGCCTCGTCGCGACGCACGCAGACCACGCCGTCGTCATCCGCCACAATGATATCGCCAGGATTGACCAACTCGCCCGCACAAACCACCGGCACGTTCACGGAGCCCAGTGTTTCTTTCACGGTGCCTTGAGCGCCAATAGCCTTTGACCAGACAGGGAAGCCCATCTCGGTCAAGTCGCGAATGTCGCGCACGCCGGCATCGATCACCAGACCCCGGCAACCACGCGCCATGGCGGAGGTTGCAAGCAGGTCTCCGAAATAGCCCGCATCAGACCGGCTGATCGTGCCAAGGAGCAAGATATCGCCCGCCTGCAACTGCTCGATCGCCACGTGGATCATCCAATTGTCCATCGGCGGGGCGAGAATGGTGACGGCGGATCCCGCCACCCGCGCACCGGTATAGATCGGTCGCATGTAGGAACTCAACAGCCCCTTGCGGCCCTGCGCCTCGTGGACCGTGGCCACCCCACAGGCCCCAAGTTCATCGACTATGGTTTGATCAGCCCGTTCGATGTTTTGGACCACGACGCCAGTTTGTCCAGGTTGATATGTCATCAGCTCAACTCGTCTACGGTGCGTGGGAAGACGGACTGGAACCCTTCAGCATATTTGCAATCACGCCCGCCGGCCATGCCACCGGAATTGCGCTTGAAGTGGTTCGCGCGCTGTTGTGCGACGCGGGTGTAGAAATCCCAAAGGTGGATCTGGCCTTCGTTGCATTCCATGGCTTTGCGCTTTTTTTCCCACACCGGCGTGATGTCGAGAAACACATCCGGCTTCCACTGCATCTGTTCGGTCTGATGCGGTTCAAACAGATAAAGCTGTGGGGCGCCTAAAACCTTTTGCTCTGGATTATGGCCCCAGGCCTGCGCAATCATGCGGCAGGTCAGGGCAAAATCCGTCGTTTTCATGTGGTCGGTGTTGTATGGATCCCACTTAGAGTGAGAGAACATGAAGTTAGGCTGCACCTCGCGGATGATATTGACGACCTTGTTTTCTGCCTCTTCGGTGAAGCGCAGCGGATAGTCGCCCATATCGAGGAACTGGATGTCATGCACATCAAGTGCGCGTGCCGCATTTTCGGCCTCATTGCGACGGAGCGCTTTCACCTCGGCCAGCGTTTTTCCTTCTTTCCACAGGCGTGCGCTCTCGCCCCGCTCACCGAAACTCAGGCAAACAACAGTGACGTTATAGCCAAGCTCCTGATGCAGAGCGATCGCCCCCCCGCAGCGCCAAACGAAGTCGGCGGCATGCGCAGAAATGACCACGGCAGATTTTCTATCAGACATAATTTTATGATCCCGAGCTTCGGCTTTTTCATAGTTTTTGTTGCTGCAAGACTAACTCTGTCACATCGCCCTTGCCTATTTCGAATGAAGGCTTGAGTATAAGTTCAAGCTATTAGGGGTATATTTTGAGCAGTAAGCCGACCGTCCGTGACCTGCCCAATTTGCGGCATATCCAGATCTTCAATCTTGCGTTGCAGAGCGGGTCGATTTCGCTGGCGGCAGATAGGATGAACCTGACGCAGCCTGCGGCGAGCCAAGGGATATCCAATCTGGAGAAAGATATGGGCGCTGCGCTTTTGGTGCGGGGTGGCAAAAGCGTTACGGCCACCGAACACGGCGAGATATTTGCACCGCGGGCCGCACGGGCGATCACCTATCTGCGTGGCGGCATACGGACCGCACTTGGCCACGCAGGCCAAGACCAAAGGCTGACCGATCAGCTCTTGCGCAATATCACCGCGACTCAGATTAGAGCCCTGATCGCCATTGGGCGGCATGGCGGCTTTACGGTCGCCGCCAAATCTCTGGCTCTAGCCCAACCCACGGTGCATCGCACGGCCAAATCGCTCGAGGCGGTTTGCAGCTTTGAAGTGTTTCGCGCCACCTACGGCAGGATTGAACTGACCGCTTCCGGTCATGCGCTCAACCAGAGCGCCAAACTCGCGCGTGCGGAATTGAGACAGGCACGTGAAGAGTTGGCCTTGTCTACTGGCAAGGGACGCAGGACCTTTGTGTTGGGCAGCCTACCGCTCGCGCAGTCTCAGATTATTCCAGAGGCAATTACGAACATGCTCCAACGCGAGAAACAGTTGCAAGTTCGGGTTATCGAGGGTCGCTACGCCGAACTTCTGCGCGGTCTTCGCGAAGGCGATATCGACTGCCTAATTGGCGCACTGCGTAATCCGGCACCGGCAAGTGACGTTAGTGAAACCGCTCTTTTCGACGATGACCTAGTAATCGTTTGCGCCGCTTCGCACCCATTGGCGCAGCAAGCATCAGTGGCGCTGGAACAGACGCTCGCCTACCCGTGGATCGCCCCGCCGATTTCTACCCCTTCCGGGCAATATCTGTTTGAGACGCTAGACATTGAAAGGCGCGCCTCGACGCCTGTACGCGTGGTGGCATCGTCGTTTGTTTTGCTGCGAGAGTTGCTTTTGGTCGGCGGGTTCCTAACCGTGATTTCCAAGGCGCAAGTGAAAAAAGAGATTGCAGAGGGATTTCTGCATGAGCTTCCCGTCCCACTCGAGGGGCAGACCCGCAGCATCGGTTTCACGATGCGGAATAAATGGCATCCCACGACCTCGCAGCAAGCATTTCTTAAGGCGCTGAAGGACGTAGCGCAAAAGGAAAATGGTCAACAATAATAGCCTTTCCTTATACTTGTCTAACAAATTACATTGGCCTCGCAGCCCCTATCAGCGCTAGTTTGTCGCCAATGACATGACTTGTCTTGTTCAGGTTGACAGGGGACGAAATGGAAAAGGAATACGAAGACATCCCAGGCACATTAGTGTTCGACGCGGATCGTAGTCGGGAAGGTTATCATCTAAATCAGTTCTGCATTTCCCTGAGGCTTCGGGTCAATCGCGACAAGTTCCACCAAGACGAAGAGGCGTATCTAAACGCCTACCCCATGTCGCCCGAACAACGCGAGGCAGTGCTCAAGCGTGAGTGGAATCGCCTTTTAGAGCTAGGTGGGAATATCTATTACACCTCCAAGCTAGCCGCGAATGATGGCATCAACTTTCAGAACCTCGCCGGCATCATGACCGGCATGGGGCGCGAAGATTACCGCAAGATGATGTTAGATGGCGGCCGGCCGATCAAGGGAAACCGCTATAAATCCGAGTGGGGAAAAGAATAATGGCACGTATCACGGCAGGCATTGGGTGTTCTCACGTCCCGGCGATTGGCGTCGCTATGGATCTTGGCAATACGCACGAGCCCTATTGGCAACCGGTTTTCGAAGGCTTCAAAAAATCGCGCGAATGGCAGAAAGAGAATAATCCAGATGTGATTTTCATGGTTTATAACGACCACTGTACGGCCTTTGACGCGTCCTGCATTCCGACCTTTGCACTGGGTTGTGCGGCTGATTTTCAGCCAGCCGACGAGGGGTTCGGCCCGCGTCCTGTTCCAGTGGTAAAAAACCACCAAAAAATGGCGAGCCATATCGCGCAGTCGTTGATCCTCGATGAGTTTGACATCACCATCATGAACGAGATGGAGGTGGACCACGGTCTGACCGTGCCTTTGTCGGTGATGTATGGCGAAATCCCTCAAGATGGAGCGTGGCCGGCCCTAGTCATACCGCTTTGCGTCAACGTTGTTCAGTACCCTGCCCCCACGGGAAACCGCTGCTACAACCTTGGCAAGGCGATCGGAAAGGCGATTAAAAGCTATGATGAGGATCTCAAAGTTCACATCTACGGCACCGGCGGCATGAGCCACCAGTTGCAGTACAAACGCGCCGGTCTGATCAACCCGGAATGGGACAAAGACTTCCTCGACCGTCTGACCTCTGACCCGGTTGGCCTCAGCCAGATGCCACATATCGAGTATTTGCGCGAGGCGGGCTCTGAAGGGGTTGAGATGGTCATGTGGCACGTCATGCGCGGCGCGCTAAACGATGACATCACCGAAGTGCGCCGTTTTTATCACGTTCCGGCGTCGAACACCGCTGTGGGCCATATAATTTTCGAAAATCACGCCTGAGAAAGGAACGCCGAATGCGTATTTGTGTAGCAGGGGCCTACGGTGCTTTTGGGATAAAGCACCTTGAGGCACTGGACGCAATCGACGAAGTCAAAGTGACGTCGATCATGGGACCGACCCGGGCAAAGATTGATGCCTTGGCCACCGAGCGCGGTATCACGCACGCCTCGACCAAACTAGCGGATTGTATTTCACGCGACGACGTGGATGCGGTGATCCTCGCCACGCCGACACAGCTTCACACCGAGCAGGCGATTGCCTGTATGCGTGCTGGCAAGCCAGTGTTCATCGAGATTCCGATTTCGGACTCGCTGGAGGACGCGCGTCGCATTTGCGAAGTGCAGAGGGAAACCGGCGTTCTAGCCATGGCCGGTCAGGTGCGCCGCTATAACCCCTCGCATCAATGGATCAACAACAAGATCCGGGCAGGAAAATTGAAAATCCAGCAGATGGATGTGCAGACCTATTTCTTTCGCCGCTCGAACATGAACGCAAAGGGTGAGCCACGCAGCTGGACGGACCATTTGTTGTGGCACCACGCCTGCCACACCGTGGACCTGTTCCAATACCAGACCGGCGAGGTCGCGACCGAAGCCTTCGGCATTCAGGGCCCGCCGCATCCAGAACTGGGAATTGCGATGGACATGACGATCGGCATGAAAGTGCCGTCAGGCGCGATCTGCACCCTGTCACTATCATTTAACAATGACGGTCCTCTAGGCACCTTCTTTCGCTACATTTGCGACCATGGCACCTATATCGCGCGCTATGACGACCTTTTTGACGGGCGTGAGAATCAGATTGACCTGTCAGATGTAGCCATCTCGAATAACGGGATCGAACTGATTGACCGGGAGTTCATCGCCGCGATCAGCGAAGGCCGCGAGCCAAACGGCTCGGTCCATGAAGTTCTGTCATCGATGGAGACGTTGGATATGATCGAGAAATCGTTCCAGAGCTAATCCGTCACGATAGGCATTATCAACGCGGCCAGATCGTACCCGGCCGTGGTATTTCCAAATCCTTACCGATCGCCCTCAAATGAGGGGCTGAATTCCTTGCAGTTTGATGCGCACGGCCGAAACAGACGAGTAGTTCGAAACACGGAACGTAAAACAGATCTTCAAAAAAGTGATCGCATCGACATCAACGGCTTTAATCCTGTCGCCGTGGTTGAGCGCTGCGAGCACGATGCCGACGACCGGTGGAGCTGGCAGACCAATGCGAAACAGTCTGAGGGAGGACAGAAAGTCTGTCCCCTTTATTCTCGGAAGTCACGTCAATCAGTAATAGCGGCGGGCCAATTCAAAATGCAGCGGCTGCGTTCTGATTTTATCATGTAAAACACGCGGTGTTTGCCTTCAGTTTGTCACTCAACCACCGTGAAAAAGGCCCTGACATTGCCCTGAAGCTCAACCTGCAATTCGTTCGCGCCCGGTCCTTCGAGTATTTTATACATCACCAGTTCTTTTGAACCTGACGGGGGCACCTGCAGGCTCATCATCGCCTTCATGACACCGGAAAGCTTGCTCGCGAAACTGCCCGAAGGGTATTTTTTGGTGTTAAGGTTGGTGAAGGTCCTTGCAATCGCAGCGGCCGTTCCAACGCCACCTGTGGTGCCGCCATCCAAAAGAAGTTGCTGGAAATCGCACCACCAGCCCGATGGGGTATTAACCAATCCTCCTTTTTCAATCCGCCCGGTTTTCCAGGTGAGTTTGACGCGGGCTTTATCCTCTTCATATTCGGCTTTGGCGGTGTTCATCATGCGTTGAAACTTAACAAATCCCTTAAAGCGGCAGAATTTGTTAACGTATTTATACGCAAGAGACGACGTTGAGGGTGGAAAATGGTCGGGCGGAAATTTCAGCCACCAGCCTTTGGATTTTACCAAAATCACACCGTCAGGTCCGAATTCCAACGTCAGATCCTCGCCTGTTGCCGGAACAATCAGTGTTTGACTGACCTGCATTTCCTTCAACTTCCATTTCTTGCCCAAACCCCCGGCAACCAAGGTTCCGTCAAGTGAGTTTTCAAGCGATATGTTGCCCATTATCAGGGCTACCTTTTGAACATCATCAAGCTGTTCGTTCTTGCAGGGACCTTCTTGTTCATTGCAAACGCGGCGAAAGGTTTTATCGGTCCAGTCCTCGTAGGTGTATGTGTCGCCGCCTTTTTTCTTTAGAAATGCATGCACGATGAAATCGGGATCATCGCCCAGATCACCGAAATGCACGTCAAACCAATCCAGTCCCGGATCGACGTTAAGCATCACATGCTGCCACGATAGCGATGGCAGGGCTATTTCAGTTTTGACCGTACCGGTTTGTGGCACTTCCAAAAGGTGCCCCGGCTCACCAAAATTCGGCGCAAGGTTTTCACCGCTTCCAAAGGTTAAGGGTGATCCGTCAACGATTATCGGATTAACCGGATCACGGTTGAACATGGCCTTGGTGAAATCCGCCCAATACTGATCCAGCCCCATGCTGCCAGCAACCGCCGCACCGTCTTTGGTTGCTGAGTACTGGCTCATGAGTTCCTGAAAGCTCTGATTATTTTGCTCCATCAGATAGTAGACAAAAAAGGC
>ENA-UZXC01009969-UZXC01009969.1-metagenome-genome-assembly--contig:-Day-2-25m-contig-9969_pt1 | contig 24908 bp, 27 predicted proteins | sample MGYA00260340_ERZ794900 | MGnify/ENA metagenome assembly ERZ794900 | reverse complement strand
TAGGCACAGACAGGAGCAATACAATGGCTTTAGAAAAAGTAATATCAGAAGACAAGATTGAAATCGTAGGTGACTACAAGACAGTACAAGTACGAACCTGCACCAAAGTCTTAGAAGATGGTGTTGAACTATCTTCTGGCTACCACAGACACGTAGTTAGCGCAGGTGATGACTACAGTAACGAATCTACAGAGGTGCAAGCTATTTGTTCCGCTGTACATACAGACGCGGTTATTGCCGCTTATCAAGCATCTTTAACAGAGGAATAATCTCATGGCAGTAACTTGGACAATCTCAACCCTAGAACGCAACACATCAGATGACGGTGTAGTTGTAGCACATTGGCGCGCATCAGACTCAGAAGAAGTAGGAACTGGTGATGACGCAGTAACTCACTCAGGCAGTAGCTATGGAACTTGTGGCTTTACGCCTGACAGCAGTTCTGAAGGCTACACAGCNNNAGTCTAAAGCACCTGCGATTAGCACTGGAGTGCCTTGGTAATGGAAACCATACTTAAAAGCCTCAAGTCTAAAACCGTACAGTTCTCTATAGCCTTGGCAGTACTAAGCATCCTTCAAGGCTATGTAGGCTTTTTGCCTGTTAGCCCCGCAGGACAAGCTATGGTAGGTTGCATCATCGCAAGCTGTGTAACAGTATTGCGCTTTGTTACAACCACTGCAATCAGTGAAAAATAAAAAGGAGTTACAAAGCATGGAAGAAACAAAAGATGCAATAGATGTTGTGGCCGCAAGTACAGGTGTAATGGCTTTAATGAGTTGGTTGCCGCCTGTTGCGTCTTTGTTTACGATTGTGTGGCTAGGCATTAGGATTTATGAGTCTGATACAGTTCAAAAACTTATTAATAAAAAGGTAGATTAAAAGATGAGTAAAAAAAGAAATACGCGAAATACTAATAAGTCTTTGAAGGCTCTAAAGCGCAAGCAATATGCTAGAGGTGGTAAAAGTGCTGTTCAAAGCCAACGCGAGTTATTAGAACAGCGGCAGAAAAAAGCTTTAGTAACTCCTGTACAACCTAAAGCAGAGCCAAAGCCTACAAAATTAAAAAACACGCCTGTTCCTTTATCTACACCTAAGCCTAATTCTAGTTTGTTTTCTGATCCTGCTAGAGTTAGTGGCGGAGAAAGAGATCAGCCTATTAGAAATGATGATACGATTAATCAAGTACAGACATATACGATACCTCCTGTACAACAAAAAACAAAGTCTCAATCTCTAGTGGCTAGACAACCATATAGCAGAGAGGATGAACGCTACAACCCCGAAGACCAGTATTCTGATCCTATTAGAAGTGGCGGAAACAATACTGGGCCGTTAGGTGGGCCTGAAAACAAAGTAACTTTAATAGGCTTTGACGGAAAAGAATACTCAAGTAATGCCGCACTTGAAGCCGCTAATGCAAGATACTTAGCCGCCCAAAAAGCCACAGAAGATGCAAATACAAAAGGCGCTGTAACTCCACCAGAAGGTAAAGATGCGCCTATAGGTATAGATGTTAAAGGCCCAACAGCCGACCTACGACAAATGGAATCTGAATCAATATTTAAAGCTGTCCCAGAATCTGAGCAGTGGGCCGACAAGTATGTTGAGCAATACCCTGAGTGGAGCGAAACACAGAAAGCTGAAGCTAGAGCATGGGCAATAGAAGCTAAAGAATCAAAAGACGGAACAGCGCAAATGCCTAGTTGGTTGATGAATGCTGATTTCTTAAAAGGCTTTGAAGCCGCTAATAACATGAAATACGACACCTCTAAAACAGTTGCGCCCGAAGGAACTGTGACAGGCGCTGATGACATCCAAAAGCTTGGAGACGCTACAGATGCTACATCAGATACTGTGACTGCTAGAGAGTTAGACATTGCACAAGGTGACGTAAACATTGCTGATGTTGGCCCAGAAACTAAAGAAGCCGAAAGATACGAGGCTGAACTCGCAGGAACTTTAGACCCTACTAAAGCCGCAAAAGGTGAAGTAAGTGAAGAGGCTGTAGCGGGTGGAGGCCAAGAAGCTATAGCCACTGAAGCTAAAGAAACTAGACGCGATACTGCCGCTGAAAAAGCCGCACTGGGTACTGCCGCTAAAAGACCAGAGTATAAAGATTATGCTACAGCCGCTAGAGATGATAGCGACTACGGCTTTGATACTTCAACAGTAGACGAGCCTCAAGTATCTATAAGGGACGGCGTAACAATACCGCAATCTAAAGTTGATGAAATTAAATTAGATGCTGAAAAACGTGGTCTTGATCCTACAGAAGCTCTTGAGGCTTACAGCGATGCTATGGTAGAGCGTAAAGTTCAAACAGCCAGAGCCGCTGAAGGCGAAGCCGCTGAGCTAGGTACAGCGCCTACTGAAACTGCCGCGCAAGCAGACTTCTTAGGGGCCGCTGATGTTGCCGCAGGACGTAAAGAACAAATAGCTGATGCAGGCGAAGCAGGCTTTGCAATCCGTGAAGCTGAGCAAGCAACACGCGTTGGAGACATGAAATCAGCAATAGCCGCTGAAGTTCAAGCACAAAAAGACAGGCGTACTGCTGTTACAGACGATGTGTCTGCCCAAGCCGAAGCAGAACAAACAGCTAAATTAGATGCATTTACTTTAGAACTCTCACGCGAAGCTGTTACAGGCACAGCAATCGAAAGACAATACGAAGATCGTTTAGGTGTTGCGCCCGAAAGAAAAGCCGCACAGGCTGAGTACTTTAATGCAGACTTTACGCCGGAAGGTGGCAATACAGATATACAATCTATACCTGCTTATGAAGTAGCGGCTACAAGAACTGCACAGGTTGCAGAAGCTTCTACGCGAATTGCAAGCGAATTAGGCGATGTACCTTCAGTAGACTTAGAAGGCCGTGAAGCTATTACAGGCGAACCACCTGTAGGAAATGCCGCGCAAATTGGCGGTATACCTACAATGGCCGCCGCAACAATGCAAGCTGTAACAGGGAAAGATAGAACCGTAGCCGCCGCAGATATGATGGAGGTTGTTGCTAATATACCTGAAAATATTACTGCGGCTGTTTCTCAAGACCCTGCAACTGTAGAAGCTCAACTAGACTCTGGTGCTGACCCAACGGTCACAGCGGCTGTTGCGGCACTACCACAAGAAGCACTAGTCTCTACACAGATGGAAGGTCTTTTAGCAGGCATGGAAGATGGACAGACCCCTGCATGGGCTAGACCCGCAGTAGCGGCTATAGAGGCTCAGATGGCTCGTAGAGGTTTATCAGCTTCTTCTGTAGGTCGTGATGCATTGTTTAATGCTATTATTCAAAGTGCTTTGCCGATGGCTCAGAGCAATGCTCAAGCCCTTCAACAACGCGCACAACAGAATCTAAGCAACGAACAACAAGCGAATCTTGCTTCTGCACAAAATACTATGCAAGTGCGTATGCAGAATCTTGCTAACCGTCAGACTGCCGCATCTCAGACAGCAGATATGGCACAGCAGATTGCAGTACAGCAGGGTACATTTGAGCAACAAGCTGTAATGACTTCTGCTCAACAACAACAAGAAGCTCGTATGGCTACAACACAGATGGCTCAGCAACGAGCGCAACAAACATCTGCACAGACTCAGCAGGCCGCTATAGCTGAGTTAAGTACAAATGCTCAAATGGACTTAGCAAACTTGCAAGCTCTTAATGCGGCAGAAAGTCAGAGAATGACTGCTGACCAACAAGCAAGACTACAGACATATACTGCTCAAGTTAATAAAACTATGCGTCAAGCTGAGTTGACTCAAGACATGTCGAAGGCTAACCTTTCTCCTGCTCTACAGGTTGAAATGCAAAGAGTATCTGAGACTAATGCCGCCGCTAAAGATACGATGACCGCACAACAAACAGAACGTCTTACAGAGCTTCAAACTCTTATAGACTTCCGTAAGACTGATGCTACATTTGCTCAACAAATGGACATGGCTAATATGTCTAATGAGCAACAAATAAACTTAGCAATGCTACAAGAAAAAGCGGCTACGGATTCAGCTAACTTTACGGCAGAAAATCAATTTGAATTAACGCGACTAAACAATATTGTTTCACGTTCTACGCGCCAAGCAGAACTAGATCAACAAATGGAAGTTGCTAATTTAGATAGCAGTTTAAAAATAGAGCTTTCTGAGTTGTCAGAGAAAAACAATACTGCTCGTGCTGAAATGTCAGCCGAACAACAGATGCGTTTAAAGAACTTAGAAACCTTAGTAAACTTTAAAACTACAAATGCTCAGCTAGGCCAACAAATGGATATGGCTAATATGGGCAACGCTCAGCAAATGGAAATGGCAATGTTGGCTGACAAAGCCGCTACAGACAGTGCTAATTTTACAGAGGCTAATCGTTTTAAACTTACACAGCTACAGACTGCCGCACAGCATATGGCACAGAACACTGAGTTCCGTCAGCAGACTGAGTTAGCTAATCTAAGCACTGAAGAGCGTTTACAGCTTGCAAACCTTACGGCTCAGAACCAAGCGTCTTCAGAGAACTTAAATGCTAGACAACAAGTAGAACTTGCTAACTTAAATGCTAAGCTAACTACAGGCGTAAAGACTGCTGAGATGCGTCAGCAAGCAATTGCTCAAACCTTTAGTGCTGATCAGCAAATAGAACTTGCAAACTTAGAAGCTATGAATCGTGCTGATGCTGAATCACTATCTAACGAACAGCAGTCTAAGTTAACTACATACAATGCTACGGTTCAGCGCACTATACGCCAGACTGAGCTTAACTCGCGCATGGAAGAAGTCAACTTAGATGCAAGGCTTAAAGTTGAGTTGTCTGAGCTTTCTGAAAAGAACACTACAGAAAGAGCTAACATGACTACAGATCAGCAAATGAGACTTGCTAATCTAAATACTCTTGTAGACTTTAAGAAAGCTGATGCAGGTTTTGCACAGCAAATGGAGCTTGCAAACTTAGGCAACGAACAGCAAATGGAGCTTGCAATGCTTCAGGAAAAGTCTGCTGTAGATGCCGCTAACTTTACTGAAGCTAACAGAGGCAGAACCCAAGAGCTTAATACTTACGTTCAGGTTATGTCGCAGAACGAACAGCTTAAGCAAAATGCGGACATGGCTAATCTTTCTATGGAAGAAAAGATTGAGCTTGCTAATTTAAGTTCTAGAAGTCAAGCTGACATGGCTTCTATGTCTGCTGAGAATGTTCAACAGCTTCAAGTCTATGAAAAGAAAATGCAAGCGGGTCAAGTTAACGCACAACTTGCACAGCAAATGGGCTTAGCAAATCTTAGCAACGAACAAGCCGCCGGAATGTTTAACGCTCAAATGAACGCTAATCTTGATGTAGCCGCAATGAGCAATGAACAACAAATGGAACTTGCTAATAGTAAGTTTATGCAGAGCATGACAGCTACAAAGTTTAGTGCCGATCAGCAGACAGCAATCCAAAACGCTACAGCCCTTACTCAAGTTGATCTAGCTAACGCTGATGCAAGGACTCGTGTGTCTGTAGAGAATGCTAAGAACTTCTTAACTATGGACATGGCTAATCTTAGCAATGAGCAACAAGGCATTGTTATGGATCAGCAACTAGAGCAACAAAGACTGTTATCTGATCAAGCCGCTAAGAATGCCGCAAAGCAATTTGGCGCAACATCTCAAAACCAGATGGATCAGTTCATGATTAGTCAATCTAATAGCATGAGGCAGTTTAATACAAGTGCGCGAAATTCTATGGAGTCTTTCAACGCTACTGAAGCTAATCGCATGAGGGCTATTGAAGCGGGTAACTTCTTACAGGCTGATCAGTTTACTGCACAGCTTGAAGCAGACATTAACAAGTTTAATGCTTCTATTGATAACCAACGTGACCAATGGAATGCGGCAAATGCACAGGCTGTAGAGCAATCAAACATTAACTGGCGCAGACAAGCCAACACTGTAGACACTGCGGCGGCTAATGCGGCTAATCAGCAAAATGTTCAGAATGCTTATAATATCTCGGCGCTTGATCAAACTCAGATGTGGCAACAGTTGCGCGATGAAGCAGATTATATTAGAACTTCATATGAAAACGAAGAAACTAGAAAGACTCAACTATACGCAACTGCTCTTGGAAACGAAGCGGCGGCTAGCGGAGAAAAAAATTCTTCAAGTTCTAGTTTTCTTACTGGCCTTGTCAAAGGTTTATTTACATAATAAGAGGAAATACAAATGGGGTTTTTTAGTAAGATTTTTAAAGGCGTTAAAAAAGTTTTTAAAAAAATAGGCAAAGGCATTAAAAGTGCTTTTAAAAAAGTTGGCAAGTTTATGGGTAAATTAGGGATTATAGGCCAAATTGGTTTAGGCTTACTTTTGCCCGGAATTGGAGGGATGCTTGGTAAATGGGCGGTCACTGCAATGGGGTCATCTAGTGCTATAGTTTCTGCCGCAGGTCATTTTGTAAATGCCGCTGTAAATATTGGTACAAAAGTAGGGAGTGTATTTAAAACTGTAACTCAAGGTGTAACAAATGTTATTGGCGAAACTGTAGGTGCGGCGTTAAATAAAGTAGGGCTTGATGGCGTTGTTTTAGACGTAACAAAAAGTTTAGGCATGAATGCAGGAGAAGGTATTAATATTGCTAATAAATCATTTAGTTCTATATTTGAGGTTGCGGGAAATGCTATAACAGATGTAGCTCAAGCAGGTAACAACTTGTTTAGCATGGACACATTAACAGGCATGAATAAATACGGCGCTCAAGCACTGGCAAAAGCAACTGCGGCGGGGCCAAATTTAACAGATACCCCTAATGTGTCACGCATTGAAATTCCTGAAGCATCTGCCCCTCAAATGTCGGCACTAGATGCAGGAGACACTACTAGTCTTATTGCGCCTACAAACAATGTAATTACTCAAGACATATCAAGCGCAACTTCACTGGGCCAAACACTTCCTCCTGCGGGCAGTGCTTCAGTTACTCCAGAGATGTCACAGTCTTTTGAAGATTATACAGTAGAAGAAACCACTTCCCAAACGCCTGTTGGAGAAAGAACTAGTATTCTTGCTCAGCCAGATGAAAAAGGATTTTTTGAAAAAACTTATGAATCGGGAAAAACTAAACTTGGTGAAACAATATCAGATATGCCTTCAGAGATTGTTAATAAGACATTTGGTATTAATCAACCTGTTGCAGATGAGCAAAATATATATTCTTCAAATGTTGTGCTTGAAGATATGGACTCTACTGCTATTAGAACAGGAAGAGGAATAATGTTTGATCCTATGGAATATTCAAAAAATGAAAATTACTTTGCTTTAAATCCTTATGGATACTCTGCACAACAAGCAAATTTACATCAACAGTACTTAAATGAACTTGGCTCAAGATTAGGATAAAATTATGGCAGACGAAGAATATACAAAATATATAGCTCAAGGCAAGCGCCCAATTCCCGGACAATCTTTAACTAATGATCCAGATAGTCCTGCGGCTTATGAAAAAGCTCCAGAGTTTACTAATGTCCATAAAGCTATTGAATATCTTTTTAATAATATAATCCAAGAACAAAGCTATATGCCAATAATGCAAGCAGTATCTAGCGGAACCCCTGTTATGGAATTAGTTCAGTTAGTTTTGTTTGATGGTTTTCAACAAGGAAAATGGAACCCTGATTTAATGATGATGTTGGCTGAGCCTTTAGCATATATTATTATAGCTTTAGCTGAACGAGCAGATATTGATGTTGTTATTTATCGCGGCGAAGACGAAGACGAAAAAGATGAAGAAGAGTTATTTGGTGTTGAGTTTGATTCACAAAGAATTGAAAAATTACAAAAATCGGCTCAAGCAGGCAGAGTTCCGGCAGGTCTAGTGCCTCCAGAAATTGTAGAACAAATTGAAGAGCTTCCTAAAATAGCACCTGAAAGTTTACTTGCTCCTCCAGTACCTGCTACAGAGGATGCTCAACCATCACCTAGTTTGATGGCCCCGACACTGCCACAACAAGTATAAAGGATATTAAATAATGGGTATTGATACAATTGGAACATCGTTACTTGCTAGTGCTAAAAAAGCTAACAAGAAAAAAGAAAAAAACGTAATTGTTGGCGCTCTTGGAAACATAGCAGGTCAGTTTATAAAAAAGGGTGTTGAGTCAGCGTTTGAAACTAACAGAAAAGTATTTGAGCAAAATGAAGGTATTCTTGCAAAAAAATTAAAATACAAAGCTACGGTAGATCGCGGTGCAGATATAATAAACACACAAACAAAAATTTCAGAAAGTGGCAAAGATGCAACTCAATATTTTTATGATCAATATCATCAAACTTTTAGCGATAATTTAAAAAATGAACTTGGCCCAGAAATATCAGGGAATGAGCGTTTATTTAAAATGCACGTAAAAGAAAAACTTATGCCTTATGCAAAAGAATACGCTAAGCGTCATGAAGAAGGTTTAATACTTGCAGAATCATTAGGGACTTATGAGCAGTACAGCACAGACCTTGATGCTAAAATTAAAAAAGCGCACCCTGATAATATTGTAGATGGTATAATTGGTGGAGCAGTGCGTATGCTTTCGGGTAAATCAAAAGCTGAACAACATGCTGAAGTTGTAGCATCTATTCAACAAGGCCCGATGTCTAAAAGTGTTGAAGCTATGGCGGCTTTTAATGAGCGTTATAAAGAAACTAAAGATGCTTTAATGTCGTTTGATTATGCTACTGCTATAGCCGCTGACGATCTTCAAAAAATAGCTGAAGAAGAAAAAGATACGACAACAAACACTTCAAGTGTTATTAAAGCTTTAGGTGATAAAATAGCTAAAGTTACAACTGTAACTACAACCAACAACATTACTGGTGAAAAAACTTCGACTGATAGTGTAGCAATAGATAATAGTTTTGATGATCCTGCGGGAGATGCTTTAAAAGCCGCTCAAGGAATGAGTCAAGTTACTAATCTTGAGTCTGTTCCTAGAAGCGTTTTAACGGCTCCTGCATATGCCGCGTATACTAAAGAAGTTCAAAACATGAAATTAAGCACTGTTGATATTAAATCAGCTAACGAGTATAGTCAGGTAGCTTCAATTTTTGTTAAGTATGGTTCAAATGCAAGTAATTTAAAAGATAAGTTTAAAGAAGATACTTATATTGCTACGTTAAGCGGTTTTAAAGAAAATAATTTTGTTGTAGAAAGAATGCAATCTAAATTAGGACGTATGCCAGACTCCACCTCTCCTGAAGCTGTAAAATTAAAAGCCGAACTAAAAGAAATTTATCTAGCTTGGGCAGTAGCGGCAACGGAATTTACAGAAGAAAGTCTTGGTGTTGCAAGAACAGGCACTTCTGTTTCTGCTAATCCTAACAAAATAAATGCAGAACAATACAGAAGTTTAACTCCTGAAGCCCAAGCTAAAATAGATAGCCTAACTCCTGAAGAGTTTAAAATAAAATACGGCCAATAGGAGCAGTACATGAAGCTAACGCCTGAACAACTAAAAGAACTAGAAGTTGATGCTCTAGAAAACCCTCCTGAAATTAAAACTAAAGAAGTTGTTAAAGAACCTGTACAGCTAACACAAGAAAAAGAAAAAGATGAGCCAAGTGTTCTTGCAGATATGGCTAGAGTAGTTGTGGATACTGGAAGTAGTTTAGCAGAGTTTCCTCTTAGACTAGGAAGCATGGGAACTGAAGCTTTAGGACTTGGAAAAATTCCTGAGTGGTACTATGACGAAAGCCGCAAAATGGCTTTAGAGGTTATGACAACCCCTTTGAAATTATTTGGCGCTGATAAAACAGCAGATAAAATAACTAGCTCTGTTTTAACAAAAGAAGGTAAACCTAGAGAAACAGAAACAACAGCAGGCGCTGTAGCAGGAGTAGCTCCTTATATTATAGGTGGATTAGGACTTGCAAAATTGCCAAAGCTTAAAAAGTTTACTACTTTTCAAAAAGGCGTTATTGGTGGCGGCGGTATAAATCAAATACTTGCTGAGCCAGATATGGAAAATCTTTTTAATGTTGCTGATGAGTACATGGCTCCTAACATAGCAGGAGATTTTGTTTCTTACATGTCTGCAAAAGAAACTGACACTCAACTTGAAAAGCGTTTAAAGCTTGTAGGCGAAGAACTAACTATAGGTGTTTTAGGAGAAGTGGTTGGTGGTACTGCTAAGTTAGGTTGGTGGGCTTCTAAACTGTTTGGTAAACAAGTATCTAAAATTACTAAAACAGAACGAGCTACAATTATGATGGAGCATTTAAAAGTAGTTAAAGATAAAAGCCTTGCTCCAGTTGTTGCGGCTAAAGACAAAACTCTAAAAGCAGTGACTAAAGTACTGCCTAAATCAAAAGACGACTACTTTGAAGAAGCTAAGTTTTCAGCAGATTTAAAAAAACGCGAAGGCACTATAGCATACGAAGAAGCTCCTAAAGCAGTTAAACAAATTGCAAAACAAAATAGTAATGGAATGTCAAATATTCTTAAACGTCTAACAGGTCAGTTTTTTACAAGTCGTGGCTACTGGTCTAAAAGAGCGTATAACGCTTTTGAAAATTCTCAATATGCACAACGTCAAGCTATTACTAGGGCTGAAAACACAGCTAATAGGTTGCAAAAACACTTAGATGCTATTGTTGAAACTAAAGAAGGTGAAGATATTATTAGCACTGTAAATAAAATTTTTGCAGATCAAATTGATTTTACTTTTGCAAAAGGTTTAAGTTTTGAAGACAAAGTAAAAGATGTATCTAACCAGTTTAACCTGCCTAAAAATATTTCTACTGAGTTAGTAAATGCTAGAACTCAAATTGATGAGTTGTCTAAAGACCTTCTTCATTCTTCTGTCGTGCCTGATGATTTTAAAGAGGCTATTGCAGAAGGAGTCGGGTCATATTTGCGTAGGTCTTATCGTCTTTATGAAGATAAAGGCTATATGCCTTCTGATGATGTTCGCAAAACAGCCAGAGATTTTTTAACTAGGCAATATCAACAAGCTGATCCAAATCTTTCAGAACTATTTGCTACTCGACAAGCAGATAATTACTTAGACGGCCTTCTTAAAGATGCAGATTTAAAAGAAGTTGGAGATTATTTACACCGCGTTAGGAAAGTAAATACAAATATACTTGAAGGACGTAAAGATATTGCTCCAGAGCTTAGAGCTTTCATGGGTGAAATAAAAGAACCTAGCGAAAACATTATTCTTACTGTTACTAAGATGGCAAAGCTTGCTGAAACTAATAAGTTTTTAGGGACTCTTAAAGAGCTAGGAGAGTCTGGAGGTTACATATTTAAAAATACAGATGCTAGAGATACAAAAGTTTTTAATGAAATAATTAAAGGCACTGGCACTACACTAGATGGCATGTATACAAGCAAAGAAATGTTAAAAGCTATTCAACAAAAGCAAGGCCAAATAGAAGCCCTTAGAGGCAGTAAATTCTGGAGTAAATATTTAAAAGGTCAAGGACTAATACAAAAATTTAAAACTGTATATAGCCACACAACGCACATAAAAAACTTAACAGGCGGAGCAGTAATGTCAGCCGCTAACGGAGTCAATCCTTTTGGTAAAAATACAAAAACAGTTTTTAACACTCTTAGAAATTCTATAGTTCAGGGTGGGGACGAAGTATTAGATGCATCATATGAAAAATACTTACGTTTAGGTATTATTAATACTAACGTAACAGTAAATGAATATAGAGAGCTTCTTGAAACAGGCTATAGAGCTAATAGTGAAACAGGGTTTAAATGGATGGAAAACATGCCGTATGGCTCAACAATAAATAAAGGTTTAAAGCGCGTTGAAGATATTTATGTTGCTACAGATGATTACTATAAAATTAATACATTTTTAAAAGAACTAGACAGTTTAAAAAGAGCCGACACCGGAAAGTCTTTAGATGTTCTTGAAGCTGAAGCCGCGCGTATTACTCAAAACACCTATGCTAATTATGACCGCGTTCCATTTGGAATTAAAGCTTTAAAAGATTTACCTATTGGTAGTTTTGTTTCTTTTCCCGCTGAAAGTATACGAGTACAGGTAAATATCCTACGTCAAGGCGCTAAAGAAATATCTTCAGGAAATCCAGTATTGGTAAGCAGAGGCATGGAAAGAATGAGCGGAATGCTTGTCACACAAGGAGGAATTGGTGTTGCGGCGGCTAAGTCAGCTACACTTATATTTGGAAATGATGATGAAAAAGCAAAAGCCGCTCATATACTTACTGAAAAGCCTTGGTCAAAAACAGCGCCTAAAATATGGCATGTAGATGAAGATACTGGAGATATTGTTTACTGGGACACAGCTTCTCACGATCCTTTTGACGCTGTAAAAGCTCCACTGCGTCTTATAAAAAATGAAATAATGAATGGTAATCTTAAAGGCGAAGAGTTAGATAAAAGATTATTAGCTCTTACTGTTGAAACAGCTACGACTATTGCAAGACCTTTTTTTAGTGCTACTATTTTAGCTGACGCTACTGAAGATGTTTTGTATGCTGTTTTTGATAGTGAAGGAAGAACACGCAAAGGAAAAGAAATGTTTACTAAAGGTCTTCCATATGGAGACAGGATTCAAAATACAGGCGGGCATATTTTAAACAAACTAATGCCCGGATCGGTTAAATCTGTAAAAGATTTAGTACTTGTAATGAATGAAAACCCTAATAGGCTTACTGGAAAAACTAAAGATTTAGACTTGGAGTTTGGTAAATTCGTAACTAGTATAAACCTAGAAAAATTAGATGTTGAAGATGCTATATTGTATGCAGTTAAAGACTATAAACGTGAAGCAGGGGCTTTATTAAATTTAGGAATAGATTATACAAAAACACTTGATACTCTTGAAAAAAGATATGGCGGTAAAGAAAAAGAAAAATTTAAACTAAAGCAAGAACTTTATAGGAAAATAAAAGCCGCTGAAATTTTAGAGCCAGATAATGTTTATACATATTTACGCGATGCAGGATTAAGTAAAGATCAAACAAATTTATTTTTAGATGGGCGCTCTAATGCTGACCCAATTTCTGACAACGCACTAAATAAAATATATGATAAAACTCCTAGAGGGGACTCAACTATAGATGAGTTTGAAGAAGATGTATTAAAACTTAAATTAATGTATCAATCAATGTTAGGTGTTCCGCTTAATGTTCCTGAAAATGCAACAGAAGAGGACATGGAGCTAATGAAAAGGATGCGAAAGTCTACAGGAGGAAAAGTATCTACACCTATACCTAACGCACCCGCTGAGCCTGACGAGCGTATAAACAAGCTCACAGGGTTGCCATACAACGAAGGTGCAGGTACAGCGTACATGGATCAAGACGATCCTATGCGTAGAATGAACATGGCCGCAGGCGGCAGAGTTAAAAAAAGTGCAGGTGGAAAAATAGCAAAATTAATTGCGGAGCCTTTATCAAAAATTATTAAAAAGTATAGTAAGGGCGATGTTTCAGATGAAGTAGCCGAAGAAGCCGCTAATAAAATACTCCGTAACTTTGAAGGCTCTGATGATATGCCTAGTCTTCTGGATGATCCTGATATGGAAGATTATATTAAGCTTGAAACTAAGGCGCTTCTTGAAGAAAAACACGACTTAACTACTGCACAGCTTCAAGAACAGTTTCCTGATGTTATTAAAAGAGCAGGCGGCATTGGTGGAGAAGAGTTCAGTAAAGTTCGTGGGTATACAGCAGACGAAAGAGAGACTTTTGAAGCCGCTAGTAGCTATGACGATGTACTGGGCGACACTTCTGATATACGCGCAGAGATACAATATACTCTAGACGACCTTAAACTAACGCAAAAAAACATGGGCGGTAGAGTTACTAAAAACTCAGGCGGCAAAGTACTAAACAAACTAAAAAGGAACTGTGCATAAATGAAAGACGATTTTAAATACTTTAAACTCTCAGACTTTGATTGCCAAGAAACTGGCGAGAATGAAATGGACGAGGGTTTTATACGCAAACTAGACCACTTGCGGGAGGCGTGTGGCTTTCCGTTCTATGTGACTAGTGGCTACCGAAGCCCTAATCACAGCATAGAGAAGCGCAAAAAAGTTGCAGGCACTCATGCGCGTGGTATTGCCGCAGACATAGCCGTCAATGGTGGAAGACAAAGGATGCAGATAGTTCGTCATGCTTGTGCATTAGGCTTTGTAGGCATAGGGGTTGCTAAAGGTTTTGTACACGTTGATTTGCGAGATGATTTTAAACCAGTACTTTGGTGCTACTAGGGATGAGACTAGCTGTTGTTGTTGCGTTTGTATTAGGCTCGTCAGTTCTGTTTGCACAAGAAGAACCTATGGGCGATACTGATTCTAATAACAATCAAGATGGTAGTTTAAATACAAACACTGTTGGCTCAACTGTAAGTAGCAATAATAATAGCAAAGACGAGTCGGTAACTAACACGTACAACGGCGCAGGAAGCTCTAGTGATATGCCAGTAGGCTCAGCAATTGCCCCTAGCTATATGTCCAACGGCATGGAAACATGTTTGCAGGGATCAGGCGGTTCAATTCAAACAGGAATTATAGGTATAACTAAAGGCAGTTACGAATCAGATGTTGATTGTAACAGGCGTAGAGATGCTAAAGTCCTTAGCGATCTAGGGATGAAGGTAGCCGCTATTGCTAGAATGTGCGAAGACGTAAAGGTTTGGAGGTCTTTATTTATATCCGCAACGCCCTGTCCTGTTTTATCAGGTGGCAGACTAGTAGTAGGTAAAAGAGCTTTTCTTTTAATGAAAATGCAACCAAGTTTATACATACCAGACTATGGCGAGGTAAAAGTTAAACGCAGAGCAACATGGTCTAAGTTTGCGCCCACACCAAAATACACAGAAACTCAAATATGGTACAACTTAATTTTAAATATAGGAGCAGAGAATGCAAATGAAAATGAAGATGAGGATTCTAGCGAGCCTGTTTCTCAGCAGTTCCGTAGCTCAATCAAGTGAGCTAGACGATTTAATAGCAAGTAGTGCCGCTATTGTAGATCAAATAAACACAGGCATCTTAATGACAGGAGCGGCGATGGGCTACGCTTATTCTGGTACTGGCCTTAGTGATGGGAAGTTAGCAGGCACGGCATATATATCAACACAGCAGGTTGAAGATTATAACCAAGCTCTTTCTGGAATGGTTACGTACTTACCCTACGGAAGCGCACAGAACTACCTAGAAGAACAGGCCGCCGCAGAGCTTGAGTCAATGGAAGCGGCCATTGATGATTTTACAACTGTAGTAGTAGATATGCTTGCAGTACAAGAGGTTGCTGAGCTTGCCGCTCAAGCCTCAACTCCAGATGAAGAAGCCGCAGTACAAGAATACGTTACAAATAACACGAATGCTCTGACGATAGATCAAAGTGATGCTGATGCATACAACCAAAGCCTTGATTCTATTGAAACACACGCGAATGCCGCAGGAGCTTATCTGGGCGTGGCCGCAAACGCAGATGCTGTAGCTTTCTTAGATCAGGGTGCAATGGATAATAACACTCGTATTGAAACAAACACTTTGAGCTATAGTGCATCTACTCAAGCTGTGAGCCTTGCTTGGACTTCTGGAAACCCTGAAACTAGTATATATGTAAATGGTTCAGATGCGTTCAATATTAACTTGTACGTTTCCCATCAAGACATTTTAACAGCAGGAAGCACCAGTGAACTCTATCTTACTGGCCCAACTTATTTAGGTTATGAGTGCTTCATGACTCAGCTAAACTGTGAGGAAACAGAAGGATGAGCTTAGCAGAAACAGAGCTAACAATAGGTGGAACAAGCTTTAAAGGCGTTTACATCGCTATACTTCTTAGCCTTGCAACAACTCTAGGCGGTGGTGTGTGGACAGCAAGCTCACTATATGGTCGGCTAGAGTCTGTTGAATCCAGATATATACCCGACACTGCGCCAATGCAGGAGCAGATGATTGCGGATAAACAAGAACTTATAAGCGCAATTAAATTAATTGAAGCAGAGCTAGAAGCAAATGATGTATCTCAATTGCAGGGTAAATTAAGCGCCTTGGGTGTTAACTTGGCAACTATAGCAGAACAGCAAGATAAACTATTATTAATTAATGACAATGTACAAGACCTTGAAAAAGACATTGAGACTATGAAGGCTACTGTAGCTAAGGCAGAACTGATGACAAACAACTTAACCAAACTTGACGGTCAATTAAAAACAATTAGCCGCGAGATAGAAGACTTATGGCAGGGTATGGATTATCTGTCAAACCCTTTGAAATAGGATAGAGATATGTTAGATAAACTGATAGGCCCAGTAGCAGGACTACTAGATAAGTTCATTGAGGACAAAGATCAGAAGAACGCCCTAGCCCATGAGATTAGCACGATGGCAGAGCGTCACGCACAGGAGCTTGCCAAGGGTCAGTTGGGCGTAAACAAGGTTGAAGCCGCGCATAAAAGTTTATTTGTTGCGGGTTGGCGGCCTGCAATTGGTTGGTGCTGTTGTATGGCTCTTTTATATAACACACTCCTGTCACCAATACTGGGCATATGGTTTGTTGTGCCAGAGGTTGATGCATCTTTACTAACGCCTGTCTTAATGGGAATGTTAGGTCTAGGAGCAATGCGTACAGTAGAAAAAACAAAATCAGTAGCGAGGAATAGTTAATGCCTGCAACAAAGAAAAAGAAATCAACAGTCAATAAGGCGGGTAACTATACCAAGCCTACAATGCGTAAGAACTTATTTAATAAAATTAAAGCGGGAAGTAAGGGCGGTAAAGCAGGACAGTGGTCAGCACGAAAGGCTCAGATGCTTGCTAAAGAATACAAAGCTAAAGGAGGCGGGTACAAATGAAAGTTAAAGCACCTAAAGGTCATCACTGGATGAAGCAGAAAGACGGCTCAATGAATCTAATGAAGCACACTGGCAAGTTTATTAAGCACAAGGGCGCTTCACTCGAAGCTAATTTTAAAGTACAAAAGGTTCATAAGAAATAATGGCACTTAAAAAATCTCAAAAGTCTTTAAAGAAATGGACAAAGCAAAAGTGGCGCACACCTTCTGGAAAACCTAGCGGTAAAACTGGCGAAGTATACGCGCCTGCTAAGGCTATAAAGAAACTCAAATCAACTGCGGCAGGCCGAAAGAAACTTGCGGCGGCTAATAAAAAGAAAAGAGAAGCTACAGCTAAAGGCAAACAACACGCTAAACATGGACTACATAAAGGAAAGAAACGATGAAGAAAAAAGATTCAAGACTAGAGAGGGCAGGAGTCAGTGGATACAATAAACCGAAACGTACCCCCAAACATTCAAAGAAAAGTCATGTTGTCGTGGCAAAAGAAGGTAACAAAATCAAGACGATTAGGTTTGGAGAACAGGGGGCAAGCACCGCAGGAAAACCCAAGGCGGGTGAATCTGACCGTATGAAAAAGAAACGAGCCTCTTTCAAAGCTCGTCATGCTAAGAACATAGCCAAGGGCAAAATGTCTGCGGCCTATTGGGCTAACAAAGTTAAATGGTAGTATGATTAAGGGCGCTGAGTTCATCTTCTAAAAAAGAATGAAGCGCCTCTAGTTTTGGTTTCGTAAGTTGTACAATGTTTCTCATAATTAACAATTCGTCACCGCTAAAGACCTTATTTAAATCACCTTCAGGGATGCCGGACATTTCTGTCACGACAACCCCTTCACAGTTAATAAGAATTTTAAACCCTAAGACATTGGCTTCCTTGCCTTTCTTAAACGATTTCACAAGCACCGCCCACACACGCCAACTCTTGTGAGCCTGTTGTGTTATCTTCTTGTTCAAAGTTTTCAAGGTCATTCCAGTTAATATCTTTTGGCATGGCTTTCACTAACTCCTTATATTGATTTGCGTCTATCTCTTCATAGGGGGCTTGCTGATATACGTGGTCGCTGTACGGCAACAAGCTAATACCGCTACACAAATCAAAGTTTTCCCATATCCATTGAGATACCTGCAAGAACTCATCGTCTGTGTAGTAAACAGTTATGCTTGGTTTATGTTCGCACCAATGATTCTGATACGCTTTCCACAACGCTAACTGTTCCATAGCCCCTACTTGTTTAACTGTTGTACTAGTCTTAGGAGACTTCACAGGAAAACTAAACACAAGGGATGCAGGACTCATTACATCTTGTTCGACAGGGAATCCCGCTGTTGACATGTATTGCGCGAGGGGGTCTTTCGCATCTGAGCGTACTCGTCTAATGTAATGCTTAGAAAAACGAGGATGAATGCCACTGGCACTATCAACAAGCTGAGACACCGTGCCACTAGGCTTAACGCAAGTAATAGCCGCTGATTGATTAATTCCCAACTTCTTTGCCCAAGCTTTATTAGTTTTAACCGCAACACCCTTCATCTCCTCTAGCCATTCAGCAAGCTTGTCAGTAGACGAGCCTAGCACCTTATGATCCATAATCCCTGTAAGACTCACACCCAACAAAGCCTCTTCTTCTGTATTGCGTTGCCACACTTTACGCAAGTATCGGAAGTCTGTAAGCGTAGCCTGTAATGTTCCGATCATCGCGGCTACTTCTATTTTAGATTTCAAAGTCTCTAAAGTATCTTCAGACCTGACAACCACCTCAGACAAATTACAGAACTGATTACTGCGTAATATGATTTCACTGCAAGGGTTAGTACCAAAGTCCTGCTCAGCATCCCTACGTCCGTTCTTGCTTGCAACTTTCTGTGCCGCAACTCTACTAAAGATACCACGCTCACCCGCCTTAGACTCATACATGTTCTGCATCTCAGACAGGAAGGACTCAAAGTCGGGCTTCTCTGTGTACGCTACGCTGTTGTTAGCAAGTCTACGGTGTCCCTCGTTTCTCCACCAATCCCCTGACTTAGCTTTAGCCATACGTGGATCGGACAGATTAGATAAACTTATCAGTGCTGAACGCCTTACACCACCAACAACAACGATGTCTGCTATCTTACAGACAACATCATGACACTCAATAGAGGTTAACTTACGGCCTGCGGCTTTTGAGAAAACACCAACACAAAAATTAAATAAATCTACTAGGGGTTCTGGGCCAGATGCGCGTCCACCAAAGGTTTTAAGTCTTGCGCCTGCGGGACGGACGTTGTGCATATCCCACTTAGGAATCTTACCTGCGTACAGCATAGCAATCAACTCGCGGAACGCAGAAGCCCAACCGATCTTGCTGTCACTAACGACAATAACGCTGTCAGTAGCATGGAATGTTTCTGCAATCTCAGGTAGTTTGTTTATGAAGTTACGCTCAACGCTAAACCCCACACCTGTGCCACACATAAGAACATACATCAACTCATCAAAAGATCGCGGTGAATCTATGTGCAGATAACTACAGTTAAACCCTGCAACATTATCTTTGTCGAGTGCTTCCCCTGCTGTCATCATGCATCTCATGCTAGGCATGACTTCTAGGTTGTATATTGCATTAAATAACTTTAAGGCTACTTTCTCATCTATTTGTTCGCGGTCTTTCCAGAAATTTACGTATCTGTTGACTGTCTCGTGCCATTCTTCTCTTCGATTATGTTCAGGTATCCAACGTGCGTAGCGGGACTTGTGTATAAATTCTTGGTACTGATCCATTAAGTGTTCTCCTTGGTGACGATTGTTGTTAGTTTATTTAAGTACCACGTAGCCTTATTTAAGTCCTCTACTTGCTTGCCTTTATAGTCGTAGCGCCAAAGGTATTTCATACAGTTACCCTTGAGATACCCTTTGAAAGCTACGCTAGACATAGACTCTTCAATGGCTTCAATGCATTCAATGTTGCCAGTGTTGTAGTGCTTTGGATTGTTGACAACATCCTCTCCCCAATCAAGGTCACGGGTACAGCCTTCTTCTATTAACATATTGTGTGCTTCTTTCATAGCCATATCAACGTAAGGCTTGTAAGGCTCAAGTGCAGGATGTTCTTTAGCTACTCTATCCCAATCTGCGGGTGTTGCATCATTTAATCTTTTCATGTGCTATCTCTTCGTATAAGTTAATTGTAGGTTCTTTGCGCCTAGTATCTTTTAATTTAGAAGAAGAACTAATCTTCTTGAACTTCTTCTTTCTTAAAAACCTATCGCGCCTCTCGTCTTTCCTATTGAAGTCAGTCAAAACTCTCCCTCTTCTTGGGGTTAATCCAACTATCAGGGATGGTGTCTTCGCTAAACCACCTGAAGTTGTTAGCACTTGCCCACTCACCGTGGCTTCTTTTAGTGCCGTCTTTTCTACGTTTGGCTTGCGGCATTGGCGCACTTGGATTCGCAAACAGAAACACTAACTCTGTATCTTCGGGCAGTGTCTTACTAATCCAGATGTACTTGCTAAACTCTGCGTAGTCCCAGAACCTACCCTTAGCTTCAAGCAGAATCTTCTTGCCCTCAACCTCGCGGATAAAATCTGGATGATAGTTATGCTCAACGGTGTAAGGAACTTTGTCGGTGTGGAAACTCCAACCATCAAGGATACCTGAATGTAGTTCATACTCCCAGTTAGAGTCGTAACCTTTAACAAGATTCTTTTCTACAGGACGCTTGACTCGTTGTTTGCGGTAGCCCTTCTTAATCTTATTCAATGGATCACAGCCTGTCTGCGCTCTAGTTCTGCATCTATCAAGAGCCGCAAGTCTTCTAGAAACTCGTTGTCTATATCTGTAATAGACTTATCACTGTTGAATAAGAAACTTCCTGTAGCTATGATCATCTGTTCAATGTTCATTTTACTTCTCCTAGTGTGATAGTTTCTATTACGCGATGAGGGTTTGATTTAATAATCTTAGTTATCTTGTTGCAGACCCACTTAGGATGATAGGCGTTGAGGTGCATAGTTCTTTGCGCCATGTAGTGAGTCTGCTCAGGCATAAAGTTTTTATAGTTATCAACAGTAACGCCCTGTCCTTCTTCTTCACTGAGTAATGAGCGTAACCAATCAACTATAATAACGCCTGAGTGCTTCCTAATCCGCTTAGCTTTCTTGCCATTCATACTAGTAGTTCCTCTACTTTAGGTTCGACTACAACTTCTGTCAAGTATGCGAGTCCGTTTGAGTATTTAAAGGTACGTAAACCCTGTCCATCGTTAGAATCTTTGTAGCATTCGTGCTTGTACTTACACCAACTACAACCCTTTGGAAGTTTCATGTTGCCTTTCTTGCCATCAGGTATGGGAGTATAACATAATTCTGGGGGTACGCCAAGCTCTAATGCAGGTAATAGCTGACTAATAGAGGTTTTAATGTTGGGCTTATCAAGATCGTCAGGCACGTACATACACAACTCACCGCTCTCTTTGTTCAACACCAAGAACCCGCCATTGTCAGTACCCTCTGCCGCCTCGTATCCCGCAAGCTGACCAAGGTATCCAAAGGGATCGTCTTGTGATAAGCGTCCGTCCCTGAACTTGTTAAACGCAAAGCGAGATGCGGTCTTAACATCCACCACTTCGCCATTTATCTTACAGTCCATGTGGCCTACGATGCCTTTAACTTCAACTTCTTTTTGCTCGTCTGTTACTTTGTGGCCGGACATCCGCACAAGCATCAACACAATCTCTTCAAGCAAGTGGCCGTACAGAAACTTGATTTGCGTTGGCCCATCAATACCGCCACGCCCCGCAGGGTCACGCTTCTCATACCACAACTGACGCGATGGTTTTCCTACATTAGACATACGAACCGTGAAGTCTTTGTTACGATCAGAAGGAACTGCCCAAGACATCAGAGCTTCTTTAATTCCAACAAGAGTGTTGTCAATATCTTCTTCTGTTAGCGGCAAAGGCTTACCGTCTGATAGTCCTTCAAGGTGTTTGTAGATGTCAGGTACTATAGTATTAAGCTTCATGCTGAACGTCCTTTATATTTTTAATTACATTCGTTATAGTTTTAAGGTCTGTTTTAAACCACTCGTTAGCGTGTTCAATCTTATTTTTTTTTAGCGCAGAGTGAACGAGTCTCTCAGCTTCTCGCCTGTCTTCAAAGTATTTAGAATAAGAAACCTTATAATCTCTAAAGGGCGAGGAGGTTTGATACCCTGAACATCTATCAGCCGCATCTACAGCCATCCCAACCTTGTACCAACCTTTCCACGCAGGGTTACAGACAGCATATACATAGCCTACATTAGATTTTTCGTAGCCTTCCAAGGCAGAAAACGCGGCAGACTCAAAGTTTTTGTAGTGTCCTGCCTTGTACAAAGGATGAGACTTAGGCACGTACTTTCCGTTTACATACATTCTATTTGGATTATTGTTTGTATTGTTGTTTTTACTACACTTAATACATTGTGTTCTGTTCACGTTTTTCCATGATAAAGACCAATTAGTATCTGTTAATTCTACACCACAAGTATTACAACTTTCTTTAGTGTGTTTCACTCCAGTTCTCCCCGACTTTATAGTCTCCGTCCAGTGGACAATTTAAATTAAACATACACCCTGCTTCTTTAATGGCGTTAACACCTAGCTTACCAACCTCTACTGCATCATCAAGGTGGCATTCTATCTGCCATTCATCGTGTACGTTAGCTACAAACTTAGCATCGTATCCGTGGTTCTTTATCTTCTCGTCTAGTATTATCAACGCTTTCTTCATTACTATTGCGCCTGCTCCCTGCAACAAAGTATTCAAGGCCGCGTGTTCTGAGCGCACCGTAAGCTTACGTCCGTCTAGTGCTTTAACGAATCCGCTTGAAGCTTCTCTTTGTACTCTGTCTGTAAGCTTTTTAAATGATGGGAGATTATCAAAGAAGCGTTGTCTAAGTCCTTTCCCAACCGCTCTACCTCGTCCAACCACAGACCCAAGCTTTGCATCTCCTGCTCCGTATAGGAGGGCATAGATAAAAGTTTTCGCCTGACTTCTTGATTCAAGTTCAGCAAGGCGCTGATTAGCGGTGTGTATATCTCCGTTAAGTATTTCATTAGTATAGCCCTCATCGTTTAAGTAATGTGCAAGCATCCTGAGTTCTAAGCCTGAAGCATCAATCCCTACCAGACGATAGTCCTCTGGAACAGTCCAACAAGATCGGCAATCTTCGCCGAACGGTGACGAACTACTAGGAATCTGAGCCATGTTAGGATGTGAATGTGTCATACGCGATGTCACTGCACCATTAGGATTGACGTACCCATGCACCCTGCCAGTGTCTTCGTTGAGTTCCTTGATCCAACTCTTAGTTTGAGCCAAGCGTTTCTGCAACATAAGATACTTAGCAATCAATGCGGCCTGCGGTATGTTCCTAACCTTATTTAAAGTTGACTCATCTACAATGGGTTGACCTGTAGGTGTATGCTTCTGAGGCTTCCAACCAAAACGAATTAGGTACTCGCCAATCTGCTTGCGTGACCCTAAGTTAAAAGGCGTTTCAGTTTTACGTGCAATGGGCTTACAATCTATATCTAATGAAAGCTTCTCGTACTCCTCGTCTGTCAGTCTTGTACCCTTACCGTGCTGATCGGTTGCTGTCTTAGCTACTGCACCTGTCGCTGTGAACTTAGGTGTCAGTATCTGAGTAGTGACTACAGGCCGAAACTCTTCGTGAACCTTCTGCTCTAGATCGTGTAGCTTGGTTTCAAACATAGCCACTAAACCCATAACTTTCTTAAGGTCTAAGACAAAGCCGTTGGTGCGTTGCTGATCAATAATCTTAGCTACTTCGTGTTCTATCTGCACTGACTGTGGCGTGAACCCACGGCTCTCAAGCTTCAAAGCCTCGTACACTTTAGTATTAAGCAACACATCGTTCTTGCAGTACTCTAACATCTCTGGAGTATACTGCTCCCATGCATCTTCTTGATCACCAAAGTCTCCTTTCTTAAAACCTAGACGATAGCCCCAACCTTCAAGTCCGTGGTTGCCTTCGCGTGTTGGCTTGAAGAGTCGTGATAGTACTAAGGTATCTACAATCTTCTTGTCAAACAAATCAATTCCGGCAACCTTTTTAATTGCAGGGATGTCATAGCCTATCAGGTTGTGGCCGATCAGTTTAGTTGCAGAGCGCAGTAGTCCGTAGCCTTGCTCTAGTTGCGTGTTGTCGAACGTAAACACATCCTTTGTATCAACGTCTTGTGCCACAATACAGTGTATCTTCGTGGGGTCTAAGCCGTCTGCTTCTATATCAAATACTAAGTTACTCATATTATATCTCCGTCAAACTGAGCCGCGTCATAATCATCTAACTCTCGTAGCCGCCCTGTCGCGCCATCATACAACAGGTTAGTAGCAACGCCAACATCTCCAGTGTACCTAGACTTCAGCACCCTAACCTTGGTGGTCGATGCCTCTATCTCATCGTCTGATTGTTGGTTGCGTTCAAGGCTGATAACACAATCACTTAGCTGAGCAATACTCTGGCTACCTCTAAGGTGATTAAGCCCTGTCTCGATGCCGTTCTCGTGGCCCCTGTTGCCGTCTACTCTACGCAAATGTGACACTAGTATCATACCACAGCCTGTCTCCTCTACCATAGTCCTGAGTCGATGCATGATCTGGTCGATAGCTTTACGCTCGTCATTTTCAAGGGTTGATAAAACTAACATATGAAGGTGGTCAACTACAATCCATTTACAATCTAGACCTATGATCATGTAGCGTAGCTTACTGAAAATGTCTTCAAGGTTGTTGACTCCGTGGTGTGCGTGAATCCAAACGCGCCCCTCGTTCTCACCCATAAACACTTTCTTAAAGCACTCGTCTAGTTGTTCATCAGTGTACTGAGACTTAACGCTGTCAAGGTGTAGCTTAGCGTTAGCCTCGACTGCCATAATACCTTCGGCAGTGCGTGACCAGTTCTCCTCAAGAGCCACAACGCCTACATTATCTTCGGTGTTTTCAATCAACCAGTGTTCGATCTCACGAGTGACAGAGGACTTACCTAGACCTGTGCCACCTGTAAGGGTGACTAACTCACCCGCCCTAAGACCTTCTAGCTTTTTATTTAA
>ENA-UZXC01002193-UZXC01002193.1-metagenome-genome-assembly--contig:-Day-2-25m-contig-2193_pt1 | contig 25550 bp, 25 predicted proteins | sample MGYA00260340_ERZ794900 | MGnify/ENA metagenome assembly ERZ794900 | reverse complement strand
CCTGAAATTGTTAATTTGCAAAATAAACTTAAGGCTATTAATTCTAATCAGACATTAAAGACGCTTGAGTCCAGAGTGGATGACAGTCCGTTTGTAGCCGAGATTAACAAACTGGATATTGAGATAATTAAGCTTAAATCGTTTAAGCCAAGTTCGGTAGGTATTCATGCTATGCAGGTCAATCAATCTGCCTATCCACCAGAATCCCCAATTAAGCCTAAGAAAAGGCTAATTGTCGCAGTAGCCTTTATTGCAGGATTTATTTTAAGTATCTTGTTAGTATTTATTATGAATGCTTTTCGACCTGAAAAACAGTCGTAGATGAAAAACTGGTATTTGATACAAACCAAACCTAAGCAAGAAAAACTAGCCAGTCAGAATTTGATTAGTCAAAATTTTGAAATATACTATCCAAAAACTCAAATAAAGAATAAGGTTGTTGCACTATTTCCACGTTATATTTTTATCCATTTAGATGACAAAAATCAAAATTGGTCTCCAATTCGCTCTACCAAAGGTGTGGCAAATTTTGTTAGGTTTGGGGTTAAATTCGCCAAAGTTCCCACTGCAATAATCGACTCTATTAAACGCCAAGAAGATAGTACGATTGAGAAGTTGATAGATTTATCAAAGTTTCACAAAGGCGATGCTATCCAAATACAAGAGGGCACCTTGAAAGGGCAGAATGCTATTTTTAGTCATTATGATGGACAAATGCGCGCTATTGTCTTGCTAAAAATCTTACACCAAGAGCAACAATTGACACTTGCAGAAGACAAAATTAATTACGCTTAACCTTTTATAGATAAATAAATTATGCTTAATACAAGGTATGATTGATTTATGAAAATTAAAGTTTTAATCACCGGTGGAACGATTGATAAAACCTATAAAGAGTTAACGGGTGAGTTGTCATTCACCGAGACTCATATGGTAGATATGCTCAATCGTGGACGCTCAATGGCTGATACGCTATCTGAGGTGTTGTTTTTAAAAGACTCATTAGAAATGACCAATTCAGACCGAGCTTTTATTTTGGATAAATGTCAGTCTTGTGATGAGCAAAATATACTGATTACTCACGGTACTGACACAATGGTGGAAACGGCCACTTATTTGTCCAAATCACTTAAAGATAAAACTGTGGTTTTATTCGGCTCGATGATTCCATATTCAATTGACAATTCTGACGCCTTGTTTAATTTAGGCGTAGCTTTGAGCGCGGTGCAGCTCAAAGAGCAGGGTATTTATATTGCCATGAATGGCCAAATATTTAATTTTGACAAAGTCCAGAAAGACAAAGAGCTAGGCATTTTTACAAATACCTAGCTCTTTTTAAATTAAGGTTTTTCTTAACTTATTTAATCATATGCTCGATAGCTGCTTTTAGCTCATCATCCGAACAATCCATACACGTGCCTTTAGGTGGCATGGCGCCAACACCTGAGATTGCTACTTTAACCAAATCTGCAATACCGCGCTCAACTCTAGGCGCCCAATCTGCTTTGTTGCCAGTCTTAGGTGCATTCATCACACCTACTGCGTGACACGACGCACAAACTGCCGTGTAAACTTCTTCACCGCTACGGGCTTTTGCAGTAGTTTTAACCGGGGCTTTAATAGCGTTAACATCAATATCACCTTCTAAATATACTTGGCCTAATGGCGCGATGCGTTCAGCCACTGTTAAGTTGTCGTTATAACCAACGTGAACTAAATTGCTGAAAAATGTTTTAGCGCCAAAAATAATTGCAAAAATAACAAGAATGGCGGCAACGGAGTTTTTAAAGTACATGGTGGTTTCCTTATTTAGTAAGTTATAATTCTCGAAGGGCAGAATTATATCAGAATGATTAAGAAAACACTATCAAATGGCGTTAAAGTATTAAAAATAAGCACTTGGATTAGTGCTGTTTTCGCATTGTTGATTGTGCTGATTGTTGGGTTTTTTGTCACTTTTCCTAGTCTATTAAAGGCGCCTATTGAATCTCAATTAACCGAAGCCACCGATCTGACGGCAGATATATCTAAATTGAGTTTTGAAATTAATAATGGAATTTCTTTAAAAATTCATGATTTAGTATTCGAAAAAACGCACACTTCGCAACCATTGGCGCATATTAAAGGGTTACATTGGCAAGTGCAGCTGGCCAATTTTTTTGAAGATATTTACTATCCCAATCGAATTGCTATTGACGAATTAACGCTTTATGCTGACAATCAATTAGCATCAGGGTCTATTTCAGTTGGAGATGTAGATCAACTAGTTGCCAAGGAAACACTTGAAATGGCACACTTTTTTGAATCGTTAACGATTCAAAAAACACGCATTCAAGGTGAACAAATGGTTGAGCTTTCACCTTTGGTTATTGGCCATGATCAAGGTCAATTGGTGTTGAATATTGTGCGTCAGCCTGTTGGTGAAAAAATAGTCGATATTAAACTGGCTTTATCCAGCGAGCAGTTTTCTCAAACTGGCGTAATTACCATGCCAATGGTGATCCAAAATGAGGATTTTTCACTATTGTCGAACATTAAACTTTATCAGCAAGATGGCCAAGACTATGTTGAGTTTACTGGTTTTATTGATCAAATTCAAGCGGTTGATCTTGATGATTATGTGCCGTCAGCAGTTGTGGGTGAATCAACTAATAGTTGGATGAAGCGCGGATTTAAATCAGGTGTTCTGCAGGATGCCAACATCCACTTAGTTAAAAATTTGTCTGATCAAGTGCCGGCAACGCTTAATTTTACTGCGCACCTGGCAGAGACAGAATTATTGTTTAATTCAGATTGGGATGCGCTTAAAGGGCTGGATGCAGACATTGTCACTGATGGTAAAAAGATTCAAGTTATGGTTAATCGTACTGAGTTGTATGATCTGCCATTAACGAACATGGCGCTTGAAATTGAGGACATGAGTCAGAATAATTTAGACGTGCGCATGCGGGGTAATATTGCTACTAACAGTAAAGATTTTATACAGTTTTTAGCAGATGCGCCTTCTGGTGAAACTGTGCATGATGTTATTCAGCAATTTAGTTTGGTCGGTCCGCTTAGAGGTGAGTTGGATTTAATTATTCCATTGGATGATCGTGAGTCGACATTAGATGTTGACTTAACCATTCAAGATAATCAGCTAACTACACTGGATGGCGCGGTAGTGATTAATGATTATAATTCTGAAATCGCTTTTCATGATAATCAAATTACTACCAAGGGTGTGGGCAATATTCGTAATACTGCTTTTGATATTCGTGTTAATCCACATAACAGGGGTGATGATCATCAGGCGTCATTTGCCGTTGAATTGGTCAATAATGACAATGAATTTGAATTATATTTAACCAGGCGCTTAGATCAAACTTGGCGTGCAAGGATAGAATCCGAGGCGTTAAAAACAAATGTGGCTATTGAATTAACGCAAACGCTACCTAAAGTTAGGATTCTGGGTTTGCAAGTAGCATCAACAGACACTTTAAAAGGGGATTGGAATATTCAGCCGAATGATTTGCCTGATATGTGGCTAAGCACACAGGGTATCTTTTTGGATGAGCAAGAGATTCCTGACTTTAGTGCCAAATTAGAATCTGCCAACAATGTATTGAAAATCACCGACTTGAGTTTTAAAGGTATAGGCGTGGGTGAACAGGACCTATCATTTGATGGTGCCTGGGTGGCAGGAAAAACTAGGCTTTTGGCTACAGCCAAGGGCAAGGGTTTGAATGAATTTCTACAAAAGCTTAAAATTAAAGAGCAAGTAACAGGCGGCGAATTTGATTTTGATGTGCGCTTGTTCTGCAACTGCACACCTTGGAACATGAGTTTTAAAAATGTTAGTGGTATGGCTACAATAAAGGTTAAAGAAGGTGTGTTTACTGACAAAGATCCTAACATTGGACGTGTACTATCTTTACTTAATATTAAATCCATTGCTAGACGATTAAAGCTTGATGTTGCTGATTTGACCGACAAAGGTTTTGTTTATGATAGTATTGATGCCCAGATAACTGTACAAGATGCACTGGCCAAGATTGACCACTTTGAGTTAGCGGCAAGTTCGAGTGCCATTACTCTTTCTGGACAAAGTCATATTATTGATGAAGTGTATGATATCGAAGCTAAAGTAACGCCAGCTTTTAGTGATGCGGTGCCCGCAGCTACTTATTTGGCAGGCGGTGGCTTGGTCGGTCTAGGTGTTTGGTTGGCTGATCAAAGTTTGTTTGATGGTAAGCTAATTGACAAGATTGTTGATAAGGTGGTGGAGTTTAAATATAAAATTACCGGCCCATGGGATGAACCCGCTATTGAGAATATATCAACAATTTTATGATCGAACAACTACTAGATGACCATCATCTAAATCAACAGAAAATTCATGATTTGCTCGGTTCTTTATCAGCAAAGACACCTGATTATGCTGATTTGTATTTCCAATATTCGGTGGCTGAATCTTGGTTTTTAGAAGAAAGTATTGTTAAATCAGGAACTTACAACATTAGCCACGGTGTTGGCGCACGCTCGGTTAATAATGAGCAAACCGGTTTCGCTTATTCAGATGATTTAAATATTGACGCCATTGAAAAAGCCATTGATTTTGCCAAAGGTACAGGAAAAGCTGACCGTCCTGTTCAATTGCAAGCGTTTCAATCGGTGCCTGAAATTGCAAAATATAGTGGGCTAAATCCACTAGGTAGTTTGAGCTCTAAAGAGAAGGTTGATTTTTTAAATCGGATTGATGTCCTAGCTAGAAAAGAACCCAAGGTTAAGCAAGTCAGTGCTTCAATTTCGGGTGCGTATTCTGAGGTATTGATTGCCTCTAGTGATGGTGTTTATCAAACGGATTATCGCCCTATGGTTAGGGTGAGTGTGAGTGTGATTGTTGAACATAATGGACGCATTGAGTCAGCTTCAAGCGGCGGCGGCGGGCGTTATGATTACCGTTACTTTATTGACCATCATTTAGACGAAGTTTATGTGTCAGAAGCGATTAGACAAGCATTAGTGGCACTTGAAGCTAAACAGGCGCCAGCAGGCAACATGCCTGTTATTTTGGGCGCTGGTTGGCCAGGTGTTTTACTGCATGAGGCTATAGGTCACGGTTTGGAAGGGGACTTTAATCGTAAAGGTTCGTCTGTTTTTACTAATAGAATTGGTGAGCAAGTGGCGAGTGAGAAATGCACTATTGTTGATAATGGCACGCTGGCTAACAGACGTGGCAGTTTAACCATTGATGATGAAGGTGTGCCCACTCAAAATACAACGTTAATTGAAAATGGCATGCTTAAAGGATATTTGTTTGACAAAATGAATGCTCGGTTAATGGGGCTTGAGTCAACGGGCAATGGCAGGCGTGAGTCTTATGCACACATACCCATGCCCAGAATGACTAATACCTATATGCTCAATGGTACTGATAATGTAGATGATATGATTGCTTCGGTTGATGATGGCTTGTATGCGCTTAATTTTGATGGCGGCCAGGTAGATATTACCTCGGGTAAGTTTGTTTTTAGTGCCAATGAAGCGTATTTAATTAAAAACGGCAAAATTACACACCCGGTTAAGGGGGCTACATTAATTGGTGCAGGTGATGAGGTTTTAAAGAAAATATCCATGGTGGCTAACGATTTGAAGCTTGATGGCGGTATTGGTGTGTGCGGTAAAGATGGGCAATCTGTGCCAGTTGGCGTGGGTCAGCCAAGTCTTAAAATTGATGAGTTAACCGTTGGCGGGACGCAGTTAAACACCTAAATTTAGTACCAAAATGTATTTGCTGTTATTTGTGGATTGCGCCATTAAAATAGATATAATATTTAGATTGAAAATTAAAGTTTGGAGCGTTGGGTGTTAGAGAACTATCTACCTATTGTTGTATTTATTTTACTGGGCCTTGGATTTGGCGCAGGGCCAATGTTAATTGGCTATTTATTGGGTCCCAGCAAACCCAATGAAGAGAAAAATTCTCAGTTCGAATGTGGCTTTCCAGCTTTTGATGATTCACGCATGTACTTTAACGTGCGTTATTATCTAGTGGCTATTTTATTTATTTTGTTTGATTTGGAAGTGGCCTTCGTCTTTCCATGGGCAGTGGTTCAGTCAGATTTGGGTTGGTTTGGTTTTGGGGCGATTAGTGTGTTTTTATTCCTATTGGTGGTGGGCTTCATTTTTGAATGGAAGAACGGCGCCCTAGAGTGGGAGTAATTTATGGCCATTGAGGGATTGATGAAAGAGGGGTTTGTTACCACCTCGCTTGATAGTGTTATTAACTGGGCAAGAACTGGATCTTTATGGCCAATGACCTTTGGTTTGGCCTGTTGTGCGGTGGAGATGATGGAAGCCGGCTCTTCTCGTTACGATTTAGATCGTTTCGGTATTGTTTTTAGACCTACGCCACGCCAATCAGACCTAATGATTGTGGCCGGCACACTGACCAATAAAATGGCACCAGCGTTACGTAAAGTTTACGACCAAATGCCTGAGCCGCGTTGGGTAATTTCTATGGGTTCATGTGCTAATGGTGGTGGTTACTATCATTACTCTTATGCTGTTGTACGTGGCTGTGATCGTATTGTTCCGGTTGATGTGTATGTTCCAGGCTGTCCGCCAACCGCAGAAGCGTTGCTTTACGGCATTATGCAATTGCAAGACAAAATTCGTCGCACTAATACTATTGCTCGCACTTAAAGTTATGGAAGAATTAAGAGAACAATTAGAAGAGATTTTTGACGGTGCTGAGTTGGTTGATGCTTTTGGCGAGCTAACCTTGACTGTGGATAGTGATAATATTATTGACACTTGTTTAAAACTGCGCGACAAATTAGATTTTGATACTTTGGTTGATTTATGTGGCGTTGATTATTTATCTTATGGTCAATCAGAGTGGGTACACGATGCAAGCAACTCGGGTTTTTCTAGAGGCCGTAGTGCACAAGGTGGCAAAGATAGACATCAACAGCGTTTTGCGGTGGTTTATCATTTGTTGTCGGTTAGTCAAAATTATCGCATTCGTGTTAAGGCGTTTGTTGATGAAGCTGAGCCGATTATCAAATCCGTTACTGGCATTTGGGCTTCGGCAGATTGGTATGAGCGTGAAGCTTTTGATCTCATGGGTATTTTGTTTGAAAACCACACAGATTTACGTCGAATTTTGACAGATTATGGCTTTGTAGGGCATCCACTTAGAAAGGATTTCCCATTGATTGGTGAAGTTGAAATGCGCTATGACGAGGACTTAGGTCGTGTTGTTTATGAAAAAGTAAGCATTGAGCCAAACATTAGCGTACCAAAGGTAATTAGGAAGTAAAGATGGCGGAAATTCGTAACTACACTCTTAACTTTGGCCCGCAACATCCAGCGGCGCACGGCGTACTACGCCTTATTCTAGAAATTGATGGCGAGGTGATTGAGCGCGCTGATCCTCATATTGGTTTATTGCACCGTGGTACCGAAAAGCTAGCTGAATCAAAACCTTACAACCAGTCAATTGGTTACATGGATCGATTGGATTACGTTTCAATGATGTGTAATGAGCATGCTTATGTGATGGCTATTGAAGCCATGCTTGAGCTAGAAGTGCCGGAGCGTGCTAAATATATTCGCGTAATGTTTGATGAAATTACACGTATTCTAAACCACTTGATGTGGTTAGGAACGCACGCATTGGACGTCGGCGCCATGAGTATTTTCTTATATGCATTCCGTGAGCGTGAAAAATTAATTGATTGTTATGAGGCGGTTTCAGGCTCTCGTATGCATGCAACTTATTACCGCCCAGGTGGCGTGTATCGTGATCTGCCAGACCAGATGCCAAAATATCTAAAAACAGAGTCGCGTACTGACAAAGAAATAGAAGTAATGAATGAAAATCGTCAAGGTTCGTTATTGGACTTTATTGATGATTTTGTGAAAGAGTTCCCTCGCCATATAAAACAGTATGATGACTTATTAACTGAGAATCGTATTTGGAAGCAAAGATTGGTCAATATTGGTATTGTTTCTGCCAAACGCGCTAAGCAATTAGGCTTTACTGGCCCTATGTTAAGAGGTTCAGGTGTTGCTTGGGACTTGCGGAAAAATCAGCCGTATGCGGTTTATGACCAGCTTGAGTTTGATATTCCAGTAGGTGTAACGGGCGATAGTTACGATCGTTATTTAGTGCGTATGGAAGAATTGCGCCAGTCTAATAAAATTATTGGCCAGTGTGTTGATTGGCTTAAGGCGAATCCAGGCTCAGTGATGAGTGATGATAAAAAAGTAGCGCCACCAAAACGCACTGACATGAAAGATGACATGGAATCATTGATCCATCATTTTAAACTCTTTACCGAAGGCTACTCACTACCGGAAGGTGAAGTTTATAAAGCGGTTGAGCACCCTAAAGGTGAATTTGGCATTTACTTAATTTCTGACGGTGCCAACAAGCCATACAGAGTAAAAATTAGAGCGCCTGGTTTTGCGCATTTAGCCTCCATGGATGAAATGACTAAAGGACACATGCTTTCAGATGTGGTCACCATTATTGGTACGCAGGACATTGTATTTGGAGAGATAGACCGATGATAAACTTCCTCTTTTTTGATTTTTCTGCGTTACGCTCAAAAAATACTCAGTTATGTAGCTTGCACTACACGTCTTCGTCTTTTTTTACGCAAGCCTTGAAAAATAAAAAAATATTCGCTTCTAAAGTTAAGGGTTTTGCATAATGATTTCAGATAACGCAAAAAAACAAATAGACAGCTGGATTGAGAAATATCCTCAAGGCAAGCAAAGCTCTGCCGTTATGGAAGCTTTGAAAATTGTTCAGGCAGAAAACAATAATCATTTAACGCACGACAATATTCAAGCCGTTGCTGATTATTTGGATATGCCGGGCATCGCTGCAGCTGAAGTGGCTACATTTTATGAGAATTATAATCATAAGCCAATGGGCAAGCATGTGATTCGTTTTTGCCATAATATTTCTTGCATGTTGAATGGCGCTGATGATTTAATTGCGCATCTTGAAACTAAACTGGGCGTTAAAACTGGTGAGGTTACTAAAGATGGCTTGGTTAGTGTGAAAAAAGTGGAGTGTCTGGGTGCTTGTGTGGGTGCGCCAATGTTCCAAATTGGCGACCAGTACTATGAAAACCTAACGATTGAAAAAATTGATGAAATTGTGGATGGTTTAAAATGAATGAAGTTTGTTTTAAAAATCTAGATAAAGATCAGTGCTGGTCGTTAGCTACCTATGAGGCTAGCGGTGGCTATAGTGTTTGGCGCAAAATTCTTAAGGGTGAATACACACCTGAGCAAATTATTGAAGAATTAAAAACTTCAGGCTTAAGAGGTCGTGGTGGCGCAGGTTTCCCAACCGGACTTAAGTGGAGTTTTATGCCGCGTAATGCCGAGGGTCAAAAGTACATTGTGTGTAATTCTGATGAGGGTGAGCCAGGCACTTGTAAAGACCGTGATATCCTTAGATATAATCCACATGCAGTAATTGAAGGTATGGCGATAGGTAGTTTTGTCATGAATGCAACGGTTGGCTACAACTATATTCGTGGTGAGTTTATGGAGCCGTTTAATCGTTTTGAAGGCGCTTTGAAAGAGGCTTATGCAGCCGGACTTTTGGGTAAAAATATTGACCAATCAGAGATTGATTTTGATCTTTATGCGCATTTAGGTGCAGGCGCTTATATCTGTGGCGAAGAGACAGCTTTACTAGAATCGATTGAAGGCAAAAAAGGCCAGCCACGATTTAAGCCGCCATTCCCAGCTAACGTGGGTTTGTTTGGTAAGCCAACAACCATCAACAATACAGAAAGTTTTGCCTCTGTGCCAGATATTATGGCTAATGGCGGACAGTGGTTTGCTGATTTGGGTGTAGAGAATTCAGGTGGCACTAAACTATTTTCTGTTTCAGGTCATGTGGCTAATCCGGCAAACTTTGAAGTGTCCATGGGTATGCCGTTTAAAGAGCTATTAGAGCTTGCTGGTGGTATGCGTAATGGCGCCAAATTAAAAGCCGTTATTCCAGGCGGTTCGTCAACACCAGTATTAACCGCGGAAGCAGCCATGGGCATGACTATGGATTATGACGGTATTGATAAAGCGGGCTCTATGCTTGGCGCTGGATCAGTAATTGTAATGGACGACTCAACCTGTATGGTTGCAGCATTAACGCGATTAGCACATTTTTATTATGATGAGTCTTGTGGTCAGTGTACACCGTGTCGTGAAGGTACCGGCTGGCTCTATCGAGTGCTAAAGCGTATTATGGATGGCAAAGGCAAGGCGGACGATATTGATTTATTATTGGGCGTACAAGAAAAAATTATGGGCAATACAATTTGTGCCCTAGGGGATGCTGCTGCAATGCCTGTTGAAAGTTTCTTGAGAAATTTCCGTGAAGAGTTTGAATACTACATTGAGCACGGCAAAAGTATGGTGAAAGGATAATGGTAGAAATTGAAATTGATGGTCAGCTAGTTAGCGCTGAACCGGGTGAAATGCTGATCGCTGTGACAGACAGAGAAGGGATTACAGTACCAAGATTTTGCTATCACAAGAAATTATCTGTTTCGGCATCATGTCGTATGTGCCTGGTAGATGTTGAGGGTGCACCAAAGCCTCAGCCAGCCTGTTCAACGCCAATTGCTGATGGCATGAAAATTCATACTCAAAATGAAAAAGCCAAAGCTTCTCAAAAAGCAGTGATGGAATTTTTACTTATTAACCATCCGTTAGATTGTCCTATTTGTGATCAAGGCGGTGAGTGTGAATTACAAGATGTGGCAGTAGAATACGGTTCTGATGTCTCGCGCTTTAGTGAAGGTAAACGTCTAGTTGCGCCAAGTGATATTGGTCCACTAATTCAAACCGATATGACACGTTGCATTCATTGTACACGCTGTGTACGTTTTGGCAGTGAGATTGCTGGCATTATGGAAATGGGTGGCACTGGTCGAGGTGAGGATTTAAAAATTGAGCCATTCTTAACTGAAGGTATTACTTCTGAGCTTTCTGGCAATATGATTGATGTATGTCCAGTGGGTGCATTAACCTCTAAGCCTTTTAGATATGAGCTTAGATCATGGCAAATGAATGCAATTGAAAGCATTGCTCGCCATGATTTGGTTGGCTCAAATTTATATGCACAAACTTATAAAGGCAAGGTTAAGCGTGTCGTGTCAGGTGATAATGATGCCGTTAATGAGACCTGGATTTCAGACCGAGACCGTTTTTCATATGAGGGTTTGACGCACGAAGATCGATTACTTTACCCACAAATTAAAGTCGAAGGACAGTGGAAAGAGGTTGAGTGGGATGTTGCGCTAGATTATGCAGTTAAGGGCTTAAAAAATAATATTTTAAATAGTCGAAACGCACAGAAATTAGGCGGATTAGCCTCTGCCACAGCAACCACAGAAGAGCTATATTTAATGCAAAAAATGTTGCGTGAATTAGGCTGTGAAAATTTGGACTATCGCCTTAATGTTAAGAATTTAGATAAAACGATTCACTTACCTTCTAATATTAAATTATCCAAATTAGAGCAAGTTGATTACGCATTGGTAGTCGGGGCAAATCTACGTTTAGAGCAGCCAATGATTAATCACAGGTTGCGTAAGGCGCAGCTTGCTGGTGCAGTTATGGGAAGCTTAAGTGTTAAAGAATTTGATTTTAATTATCCAGTTAGCAATGCTATCGTATCGCCTAACCAAATCGCAAACACATTGGCTGGCGTATTAAAGCTCGTATTAGAGGCTAAAGCTCAAGAGCTTCCAAGCTACTTATCCACACTAACACCAAGTGCTGAGGCGGCAGATATGGCCAATGCATTACTTGGCGCTGAACAATCTGTGATTGTTTTAGGCGAACATGTAGTGAACAATTCCCAAGCAAGTAGCATTGCTAATTTAATCACTGAAATAGTCAAACATTCAAATAGCAAAACACTTAATGTTAGTGCTACAGCAAATACATTGGGCGCTCAGCGCGTTAGTTTTACGCCAAACAGCACCGGTATGAATGTAAACGATATGCTGAATGCTGAAATGAGTGCATTTTTGTTATTAGATGTAACGCCAGAATATGATTTTCATCATGTAAACAGTGCACTTTCAGCTTTATCTAAGGAAGATGTATTTGTAGTGTCGCTCAATAGTTTTGGTAATGAGTTGGTATCACAGTATGCTGATGTTATTTTGCCAATGGCTGCTATGTACGAAACATCAGGCACACATATTAATATTGATCACAATATGCAATCATTTTCAGCAGCAGTTAGTGCACCAGGTGAGGCAAAGCCCGCTTGGAAGATCTTGAAAGTATTGGCAGATTTACTTGAATTGCCAGGATTTCATTATGAAAACTCTGCGCAAGTGTTGAGTGAAGTGGCTCATCAGTCAGAAGTGGAGCATGAGTACGATAACAGTATTAATATTGATGAAAATACGTCAGCTATTGAGACCATTTGGATGCATTCACCGTATCAATCGGATGCACTATTAAGACACGCTGGCTCGTTACAGGCAAGCAAAATTGGCCAAATGAATGTTGCGTCAATGAATCAAGCTACTGCCGATACACTGTCACTAAAATCAGGTGATCAATATTTGGGTGTGCCAGTTAATGTTACTGATACTACGGCTGACCAATGTGTATTTGTCAGCAGCAATCAAGCAACCAACATGGGAGGGTTATCATGATGGAGTTATGGCAATCGTTTGTGGCTGGTGTTAATGAGCTTATGCCTTGGTTTGATGGCAATGTCGCAGCCATTGTTATTATTTTAATTAAAGCAGTTGCCTTGATTATGCCATTACTGTTGACTGTGGCTTACTTTACCTATGCTGAGCGTAAAGTGATTGGTTATATGCAGTTGCGTATTGGTCCAAATCGTGTAGGTCCTAAGGGTTGGTTACAGCCAATTGCTGACGCATTAAAACTTATGACTAAGGAGATTATTTTTCCGTCAAAGGCTAATATCTATTTGTTTTTATTAGCGCCAATTTTGGCGATTGCACCAGCCATTGCCGTATGGGCTGTTATTCCATTTGATGAAGGTATTTATGTCACTAACTTGGATGTAAGTTTGTTGTATGTGTTGGCTATTGGCTCGATTGGTGTATACGGCATTATTTTAGCGGGTTGGGCATCTAACTCCAAATACCCTTTATTGGGCGCATTGCGCAGTGCCTCACTACTGGTTTCATATGAAATTGTTATTGGTTTTGCATTGGTAACGGTAGTAATGATTGCCGGCAGTGTTAATCTGAATACTATTGTGGCAGATCAGCAGGGTGGTATTGTCAATTGGTACTTTATTCCATTGTTCCCGATGATGATTATCTTCTTTATTTCGGCTTTGGTGGAAACAAACCGAGCGCCATTTGATGTGGTTGAGGGGGAGTCGGAGATTGTCGGTGGTACGCATGTTGAGTATTCTGGTATGACATTTGCTGTGTTCTTTTTAGCAGAGTATGCCAATATGATTCTCATGGCGGTATTGGCTGTAATTATGTTTTTTGGTGGCTGGCATTCTCCTTTTGAAGGGCTTGGTGTATTGGAATCAGCCTTTGCATGGGTACCAGGTATTGTCTGGCTATTAGCAAAATCAACCTTCTTTATGTTCTTATATTTGTGGGTAAGGGCAACATTTCCACGCTTTAGATATGACCAAATTATGCGCCTAAGCTGGAAGGTATTTTTGCCAATGACTATTGTTTGGATCTTTGTGGTTGCGCTAATGACGCAGCTGCACATTGGCCCCTGGTTTGCTTAATAAGGATTGAATAGATGATTAACGGCATAAAAAAATTAGCAAAAAACCTGACTTTAAGTGAACTGCGCTCGGGCATGAAAATTACTGCCAAAGAGTTTGTTAACACCAAAATTACCGTTCAGTATCCAGAAGAAAAAACGCCTATCTCACCAAGATTTAGAGGTCTGCATGCATTGCGTCGCTATCCAAATGGCGAGGAGCGTTGTATTGCTTGTAAGCTTTGTGAGGCAGTATGTCCGGCCAATGCAATTACTATCGAGTCAGAAATGCGCGATGACGGCACACGTCGTACCACCCAGTACGACATTGATCTATTCAAATGTATTTTTTGCGGATTTTGTGAAGAAGCTTGTCCGGTTGATGCGATTGTTGAGACTCAAATTTTTGATTATGCATTTGAATCAAGAGATGGCAGCATTATGACTAAAGAGCGATTATTAAAAGTGGGCGATGATAATGAACAAGTCATTAGTAAAACCAAAGCCCAAGATGCAAAATATCGATAAGGATAAGACTAATGAGTTCTGAGCAAATTATTTTTTATATTTTATCATTCTGGTTTATTGCTTCATCTTTGGCAATGATCTTTGCGCGTAATGCAGCAAAAGCAGTATTATTCTTAGTGTTAGGTTTCTTTTCTGCTGCTAGTATTTGGATATTATTAGAGGCAGAGTTTTTAGCTATTACGCTAATTTTGGTCTATGTTGGCGCCGTTATGGTGTTGTTTTTATTTGTGATTAAAATGCTCAATATTGATAAATCAACCTTGCGCGCAAAATTTGCCGGTTATCTGCCATTAGGCTTGATTGTGGCACTCATTATTATTGCCGAAATGACACTAGTACTAGGTGGCGCCCAATTTGGTTTGGAGGTGATGCCTTCACCAGTCAAACATGGCGCTGATTATAGTAATATTACAGTATTGGCCATGCAGCTTTACACAACCTATGTATATCCATTTGAATTGGCAGCAGTGCTATTACTGATTGCTATCATTGCGGCCATCACCTTGGTACACAAAAACGAGATTAATCGTAAAAAACAGTCTATCTCAGAACAGGTCAATGTATCTGCTAAAGATCGAGTTAGAATTGTCTCTATCGCTTCGCCATCAAAGGAGAACAAGTAATGGTTAGTTTGAGTGATTACTTAATTTTAAGTAGTATTATTTTCTGTATTGGCCTGGTGGGTATTTTTATTAATCGTACTAATATTATTACTTTATTAATGTGCGTAGAGTTGATTTTGGCAGCGGTAAATACTAACTTTATTGCATTTTCACACTTTTTGGGTAATGAGGCAGGGCAGATTTTTGTCTTCTTTATCTTGACAGTGGCTGCAGCAGAAGTGGCCATTGGCCTGGCAATCTTAACTTTGCTGTTTAGAGTTCGCGGCTCTATTAATGTTGACGTTACCAACAGTCTTAAGGGGTAATCATGGAACAAATATATTTAATTATTGCGTTGGCACCCTTGGTTGGTGCAATATTTGCAGGGTTTTTAGGTTCGTTATTAGGCAGAATGGCAACAAATGTTGCTACTATTCTAGGTGTGCTTATTTCAACAGTATTGTCGCTATATGTATTCAATCATCATGTGTTAGAAGGTGCTGAAGCGTTTAATCAAAACATTTACACCTGGATGCAAATTGGCAATCTGAATATTAGCGTTGGTTTTTTAATTGATAACTTGACAGCAATTATGATGGTTGTTGTTTCTTTTGTCTCACTCATGGTGCACATCTATACTATCGGCTATATGCACGATGACAAGGGTTATACTAAGTTCTTCAGTTACATTTCATTGTTTACCTTCTCAATGTTCATGTTGGTTATGTCGAATAACTTTATGCAGTTGTTCTTTGGTTGGGAAGCGGTTGGCTTGGTATCGTACTTATTAATTGGTTTCTGGCATCATAAAGAAAGTGCGGTTGAGGCAAATCTAAAGGCTTTCTTGGTTAACCGTGTGGGTGATTTTGGTTTTTTATTGGGCATCGCTTTGGTGTTGATGTATTTTGGTTCTCTAGACTATGCTGAAGTGTTTGCCAGCCTGAATACAATTACTGGGGTAACTATGCTAGATGGCGCCTCAGTCATTACTGTTATTTGTATTTTGCTATTCATTGGTGCCATGGGTAAATCAGCCCAAGTGCCATTGCACGTTTGGTTGCCAGGATCGATGGAAGGTCCGACACCAATCTCAGCACTGATTCACGCTGCAACCATGGTAACAGCCGGTATCTTTATGGTGTCACGTATGTCACCTATGTTTGAGTTAAGCGAAACAGCGCTTATTGTTGTTATGGTTGTGGGTGCAATTACTGCACTATTTATGGGCTTGCTAGGTATTGTGCAAAACGATATTAAGAAAGTGGTGGCCTATTCAACGTTGTCTCAATTGGGCTATATGACAGTCGCTTTGGGTGTTAGTGCTTATTCGGTGGCAATATTTCATCTAATGACACACGCATTCTTTAAAGCGCTATTGTTCTTAGCAGCTGGTTCGGTAATTGTGGCACTACATCATAAGCAAGACATACGAGAGATGGGTGGCTTGCGTAAAAAAATGCCGATTACTTATTGGACGTCACTCATTGGTACACTGGCGCTCATTGGTTTTCCGGGATTTGCAGGTTTTTACTCAAAAGACATGATTATTGAAGCCGTGCATTTCTCAAGCCTGCCGTATGCAGATTGGGTTTATTATGCAGTAGTGGCTGGTGTGTTTATTACCGCTTTCTATTCACTAAGAATGTTTTTCTTGGTCTTTCACGGTGAGTCAAGAATGGATAGTCATACCGAATCACACGTTAAAGAGTCGCCAGTTAGTATCACCTTGCCACTGATTGCACTAGCCATTCCTTCGTTCGCCATTGGCTACTTGACCATTGATCCAATGTTATTTAACGGCTGGCTCGATGGTGCAATTACAGTGAGTGCTCAGCATACTTCTATGGCAAGTTTAAAGGCAAGTTTTCATGGTGCTAGTGGCATGATTCCACATGCCTTGCAAACCTTACCTTTCTGGATGATGGTTGGTGGTATTGTGAGTGCCTGGGTGCTAACATTGTATAGGGCTGAGTGGGCTACCTGGATTCAAACTAAATTCCACCGTAGTAATTACGTCCTAGAGTCGCTTTACGGTTTTGATCGTTTCAATGACATTGTCTTTGTACAAGGTGTTAAGAAACTGGGTAATTTTTTATGGAAGGTGTCAGACTCTGGGCTGATTGACAAGATGATTGTCAATGGTAGTGCTAGGTTTGTCGGTTTTATTGGCGCCATGGTTAGGCCAATTCAAACAGGCTATGTTTATCATTACGCTTTTTTCATGATTGTTAGTTTATTAATTATTTTAACTTGGGTATTGTTTGCAGGCGAACACCCATTACTTGAGCTATAACGATGGATAATTCATTATTAAGTTTATTAATTTGGTTGCCAATTTTTGCAGGTGCATTAGTTATCGGGCTTGGTAACGAGCGTGCCAATACTGCTAGATGGGTGAGTGTTATCGTCTCAGTGCTGGTGTTCGTTATGTCATTAAGCTTGTATACAGAGTTTGATTCAACAACACACCTGATGCAGTTTGAAGAAAAATCTTCGTGGATTTCGCAATTTAACATTTATTACCATTTGGGTGTTGATGGCATTTCTATGCCACTTATTATCTTAACAACCTTTTCAACTATTTTAGTTGTGATTGCAGGCTGGGAGGTAATCCAAACACGTCCTGCGCACTATATGGCCGCTTTCTTGATGATGGAAGGGTTGATTATTGGTGTTTTCTCAGCACTTGATGCGATTTTATTTTATGCATTTTGGGAGGCGTCACTAATCCCAATGCTATTGATTATTGGTGTTTGGGGTGGTGATAACCGTGTCTATGCTGCTATTAAATTTTTCTTATACACGTTCCTTGGCTCTGTCTTTATGCTGGTATCGCTCATTTATATGTACAATAAGGGCGGTTCATTTTCTATCCTAGATATGCACAACCTAAGCTTAACGACGGTTGAGCAGGCTTGGATTTTTTGGGCATTCTTTATGGCTTTTGCGGTGAAAGTGCCAATGTTTCCTGTGCATACATGGCTTCCAGATGCGCACGTTCAAGCGCCAACGGGTGGCTCGGTTATTCTAGCGGCGATCATGCTTAAGATGGGTGGCTACGGTTTTTTCCGTTTTTCGCTGCCAATCACGCCTGATGCTTCGTTAGAATTTTCAGAAATTGTAATCATCTTGTCACTCATTGCCATTGTTTATATTGGCTTTGTGGCCTTGGTTCAACGTGACATGAAAAAACTCATTGCTTATTCTTCAATCTCGCACATGGGTTTTGTTACTTTGGGTGTATTTGCTTTATTTTTGGCTTATCAGCCAGGTGCAGCCGAAGGTGCGTTGCTGGGCCTTGAAGGTGCAATGGTGCAAATGATCTCACATGGTTTTATTTCTGCTGCAATGTTCTTGGTGGTCGGTGTATTGTACGATCGACTGCATTCAAGAGAGATCTCAACCTATGGTGGCGTGATTAACTCTATGCCGAGGTTTACAGGTTTTGCAGTATTGTTTGCAATGGCCAATGCCGGTTTGCCAGGCACCTCAGGTTTTGTTGGTGAATTTATGGTTATTTTGGGCGCAGTACAGGCCAATATTTGGTATGCAGTACTCGCGGGCACTACGTTAATTGTTGGTGCAGCTTATACACTGTGGATGGTTAAGCGTGTATTTTGGGGAGCGATTACCAATCCTGATGTAGAAACTTTATCCGATTTAAACGCCAGAGAATTTGGCATTATGGCTGTACTGGCAATTGCCGTGATTGCTATGGGTTTATACCCTCAACCCGTCATTGAAGTCATGCATGTTTCTATTGAGCATTTGTTAAATCAAGCCCTAACTTCTAAACTTTAAGCATTATGAGCAATTCATTTACATTTGATATTTCAACTTTGTCGGCAGCTATGCCGGAGATCTTTTTATTAAGTGCAATCGTGGTTGTGCTGTTATTAGATCTGTTTTTAACCAAGCCATTCAAACAAGTCACTTATTATTTGACGCAATTAAGCTTATTGATTGCAGGCTTGTTGGCATTTGATTTAATTAATAATCCGCAAGCTATCATCTTTGGTGATTCGTTTATTTTGGATAATATGGCATCAGTGTTCAAGGTGTTTATGGCTGGTGCAACCATGGTGGCTTTGGTGTATACACGTCACTATCTAACTCAGCATGCCTTGTTCAGAGGTGAGTATTTTATTCTGGTAATGCTATCAGTGTTAGGCATGATGGTCATGGTATCAGGCTATAGTTTGCTAACTTTGTATCTAGGTTTGGAAATTCTATCTTTGTCACTTTATACCCTGATTGCCATTGCACGTGAGCGCGCAGGTGCGGTTGAAGCTGCACTTAAATATTTTGTACTAGGTGCTATCGCTTCAGGTTTGTTGCTCTACGGCATGAGTATGATTTACGGTATTAGTGGCAGCCTGAATATTACTGATATTACTGCATTTGCATCAAACGCAACACTTGCTTCAAGAGAAACATTAATCCTTAATTTTGGCTTAGTATTCTTGGTGATTGGTATCGCCTTTAAGCTAGGCGCTGTGCCATTCCATATGTGGGTGCCAGATGTCTACCAGGGTGCACCTACTTCAGTGACCATGTTCTTATCTACCGTACCAAAAATTGCTGCTGTGGCAATGTTGGTGCGTATTTTGGTAGAGGGCTTGGGCGCCATGCATACTTATTGGTCTGATTTATTTATGGTGCTAGCTGTATTGTCAATTGCATTAGGCTCGGTAGTGGCACTCATGCAAACTAATATCAAGCGCATGTTGGCGTATTCCACCATTTCGCACATTGGTTTTATCATGCTTGGTTTTGTAACGGGTGTAATTACTGGCTATGGCGCTGCGGTATTTTATGTATTGGTTTACGTTTTAATGAGTTTGGCAGCTTTTGGCATGATTATCCTGCTTAACAAACAAGGCTTTGAAGCTGATCAAATCTCTGACTTTAAAGGCTTGAGTAAGCACTCCCCTTGGTTTGCTTTAATGATGCTGGTTATTATGCTGTCGATGGCTGGCGTACCACCATTTATTGGCTTCTACTCTAAATTGTTCATACTACAACAAGTGGTCTCAGCTGGCTTTGTAACCATTGCCGTAATCGCGGTAATCTTTGCAGTAATTAGTGCTTACTATTACTTGCAAGTGATTAAATCCATGTACTTTGAAGAGGCAGGAGCTGAAACCAAAGTAACTGCACCAATGGATATGCAGTTAGTACTGTCTATCAATGCGGTATTAATCTTAGTGGTAGGTTTGTTCCCAGATTTTTGGATGAAATTATCAATTTCATTGTTTTAATTATTTCTAATATTTTCTAGCTATTGTTTAGGTTAATTTCCCCGATAGCACTTATTTTTTTCCATGCATGACCGTAAACTACTTCATAGGTGGCAGGGAGCTTGCCATCTTGGCGATATGATTCGTACATTTTAATCATTAGTTGAAACTTGTCTTTACCCATTAAAGATTTTGAACGAGTATCAACCGTTTGTGCGCCAATAGCCTTAAGATCTCTAAGTAAGTCGGTAACGGTTTGGTAAGTCAATGTGAGTGTTTCCATTTCCATCACTGGTGATACAAAGCCAGCACCCAACATTTGATCGCCAATATCGTGCATGTCGATAAAGGTATTAACATGGGTTTCATTATCAGCCACTGACCAGCTCTTTTTAAGCTCTTTAAGCGTATCTGGACCAAAGGTAGAAAATAGGATTAATCCGTCATTTTTGAGTACTCTATGGATTTCTGAGAACAGTTGCTTAAGGTTAGGACACCATTGCATCATCAGACTAGAAATCACGATATCTACGCTATTATCAGCCAAAGGTAGATGGTTAGCATTGGCGCAAATTTTATTAGCTGATTGATTGTTTTTGAGTGAATTTTGCGCAAAATCCAAGGCAATAATTTTGGAACTTGGAAAACGCTTTTTTAAATTACTACTTAACAGGCCGGTGCCAGCACCAAGATCCAAGATAACGTTAGAATGAGTGGTGATTACATTGAGTTTTTCATCAAGCCTAGAGGCGACTTCCTTTTGCAAAAAGGCATGATCATCATAGTTGTTTGACGCCTTGTTAAAGGCGGATCTTACTGAAGACATGTGGCGATCTTATTGCTGATATCCGTTAGTAATTTAGGATAATGCTTAGCACCGGAAGCAATATCAAATCCAATAATGTCAATACTAGCTGTATTAATTGACAGCCCTTCAGTGAGTGTTTTTAGTCGTTTATCAGGTGCGTTGATTGTGCTTAATAGGCAGCGACTTTGATTATCTCTAATAAAGTTTTTTGCTTGGATAATTTTGTAAATACTTAGCCTTTGTTCATGTTGATTGGTAATGCTGTAGTTTTGAGTGAGATTGTGCGCTTGATTAAAGTATTCAAAAGCGTTTGAGTAGCCAACTACTTTGCGAGTGGTAAGGGTTGATAGTTGCTGATTGATATGGCGCTTGAGTTGTTCAAGTTTGTGATTGAGCGCTTTAAAGTTAAGTTGATAGGTATTGGTGTTAAGCGGATCAATATGGGTTAATCTTTTAGTTAGGCGATGTGAAAATTGTTGCATGAGATTAATATTCAACCAAACGTGATAATTTTGGCTAGACTGTGAATGCTCATCATGCTCATCATGCTCATCATGCTCATCATTAGTAACTATATAAAATCTTTTGTTAGAATTAAGATTGCTGAGCGTTTTGTTTAAACCCTCTTCCATGTGTGGATGCACAGTAACAACCAAATCAGCCCGCTCTACCAGTGACAGTTGCGAAGGCCTAAGATGAAAATGATGGGCGGACTGATTAGAATCTAGCAAAAGCGCCGGTTTGGAAATGCCTTGAGTAAGGCTACTTACAATGGAATGAATTGGCTTAATACTGGCCACGATATTTGGCGCAGCAAAAGTTTGAGTGTTTAGTAAAAAAGCGAATAGTAAGAAGCGAAAAATCATGCGAATGATTATACCGTTATTTGTTACAGATAAAGATTGCACGTTTGGGTGCTGGTAAACCTTCAATGGTTAAATTATCATCATTTGGATCGAGAAAATCTTGGATTGATTGAGTGTTGTCACCAATCCAATGAGTAGCACGCTGCTCTTCAGGCGTGGTCTTATCGACATCGACTAGCTTAATATTTTTAAACCCGGCAGTTTGTAACCAGTCATGAAGCGTATCAGTAGAAGGCAGGCACCAAACATTGCGCATACGTGCGTAACGATCTTCTGGGATGATTTGGGCACCATGTTCTTTGTCGATAATTAGCGTTTCTAAGATTAGCTCCCCACCTTCAATCATGATATTTTTAAGCTGTTGAAGATGTAATTTGTGATCTTTTTGATGATACAAAACCCCCATGGAAAAAACCGTATCAAAGGTGGATTCCATGGGCATTTGTTCAAGTTTTAATGGCAGTACATAAGCCTTTGGTGGATTGCTGATTAACGTTCTAATGGCCTGAAATTGATAATTAAATAGTAAAAATGGCTCAATGCCCAATGCTAAATTTGCACCTTGTATGGCCATTAAATAGGTGAAATAACCATTACCAGAGCCCACATCTAACACTGTTTTTCCGGCTAAGGGTTTAATATGGTCTTTAAGTCGATCCCATTTCATATCGCCACGCCACTCGCTGTCTAAATTTAAATTTCCAATTTGATAAGGGCCTTTGCGCCACGGCATGAGTTGCTTTAGAGGTTTAATGAGTTCGTTAGGATTAATGTCGGCATCAATGGCAACAAAAGGATGTTTAAAACTAATCCTGCCAGTTTGCAAGCTTTCAAGCGTAATAATGGCATCTTCCCATTTAGGGATGTTGCCATTATTAGCGCTAAAGGCCTGGGCAGATAATGCGATTAATTGTCCGCAGATAGGGGATAAAGAGGTCGATTTGCAGTGTTTTTCAAAATCTTTAAGCATACAAAACCAGAGTGATATAAAATAGCTTCAAAAGAGGAATTTTAAATTATTTGGAGATTGAAGACATGATGAATAAAACATTAACTTTTGCAGCAGCAATCACATTGACAACCGGCCTTATTGCTGGTGGTGATGATCGTGATATGGGTCCTGTTGAGGCACTAGACTCAATGCAGCCTGTGGCTGAAAAAACAGTAATTACTGAACAAGCGCCAGACACAATGACGTTGAGCGACACTTCTAAAGTGATTGGTCAAACACCTTCTGGTTTTGCGGTCACTGAAAGTGCTCACCAAGCTTGTCAAGCAACATTAGGTTTGTCGGATGATAATATCTCTAGATTTGAAGATGCATTAGCAGGCGGGTTCTTGTTTAACACGGGACCAATCGATGCAATGGGCACCTTGTTTTCACCTGAGCGTTGGGCAGATTACTTTTCTTGTGTAAAAGGCCAGTAAGCGCTACTCACTAGAGTAATAAAAAGGCCTGCAATCGCAGGCCTTTTTTACGCTTAAAGAAAAGTTTAAATTTCCAATAGGGAGTTTTCTTTCTCAGTTAGCTTGGCTTCAACTTCCTTAACGCTAGCATCAGTAATTTTTTGAATGTTCTCTTCAGCCTTTCTAGCCTCATCTTCTGAGATTTCTTTTTCTTTTAATAGATCTTTAAAATCGCCATTGGCATCACGACGAATATTGCGAATGGCGATTTTGGCGTTTTCTGCTTCATCTCTAACCACTTTAACTAAATCACGTCTACGCTCTTCGGTGAGTGGTGGAAGAGGGATGCGAATAACTTGCCCCATAGCCTGAGGGTTTAAGCCTAAATCTGATGTCATGATGGCTTTTTCTACCGCTGCTGACATGTCTTTTTCCCAAACTGATACTTTAAGTGTGCGAGAATCTTCAGCGGCAATATTGCCCACTTGAGATAATGGCACCATGGAGCCATAATATTCAACCTGAACTTGTTCTAGCAATGAAGGGTGCGCGCGACCTGCGCGAATTTTTCCAAAATTAGTTTCAAGAGAGTCAACACTCTTGCTCATGCGCTCTTTAGCGTCTTGTTGAATTTCAGCTAACATAATTAATTCCTTACAATGGTTCCTAGGGCATCACCCTTAAGAATTTTAGAGAGTGTTTCTGTATCTTCCAACATGCTAAAGACACAAATTTCAATATTGTGTTCACGACACATGGCAAAAGCAGATGTATCCATAATTTGAAGATTTTTGGTAATAGCCTCGTCAAAAGTTAGTGTGTTGTAACGAGTGGCATTTGGATCTTTCATAGGATCGGCCGTGTAAACGCCGTCAACCTTAGTAGCCTTGAAGACGGCTTCTGCGCCAATTTCAATTGCTCTTAAGGTTGCGCCAGTGTCAGTGGTAAAGCATGGTGCGCCAGTACCGGCTGAAAAAATAACCACTTTGCCTTCGCTAAGCGCTTGTTTGGCTTTGTTGTGATCCATAGGTTCGCATACGCCACCGCCAATTGGAAAGCCTGACATAACCAATACATCAACATTATGTTTACGACAGGTATCTGAAATGGCCAACGCATTCATAACCGTAGCAAGCATGCCCATGTGATCGCCAGTGACTCGATTCATGCCGGCCTCTGCCAAGGCGGCACCACGGAAAATATTACCACCACCAACAACAATACCCACTTCTGTACCCTGGTCTTGGACAGATTTAATAATACCGACAACTTTGTCCAGTGTTTCTGGATCAACTGTGTTGCTAGAAGTGGCCAATGCTTCACCACTTAATTTTAGTAAGATGCGTTTATATTTGCTCATGCGCTAGATTTGAAAGGTTAATTAATACAGAGTGATTTTACCTATCTTGTTCGTTATAATGAACCCTTTGTCCGACATAAAATTCAAGCATCTTATGGATCAAATTAGCATACAGGGCGCACGCGTCCATAATTTAAAAAATATTGATATTGACATCCCTAGAAATAAGCTGGTGGTGATTACCGGTTTGTCTGGTTCTGGCAAGTCGTCTTTGGCATTTGACACAATCTATGCTGAGGGTCAAAGGCGTTATGTTGAATCGTTATCGGCCTATGCAAGGCAGTTTTTGTCCTTAATGGAAAAGCCTGATGTTGACCATATTGAAGGCTTGTCTCCAGCCATTTCTATTGAGCAAAAAGCCACCTCGCATAATCCGCGTTCTACTGTGGGCACCATTACTGAAATTTACGATTATTTGAGATTGTTGTTTGCTCGAGCGGGCGTGCCAAAGTGTCCTGAGCATAAAATTGACTTAGAGTCGCAAACTGTTTCTCAAATGGTGGATAGTATTATTAGTTTGCCTGAAGGTGAAAAGATTATGCTGTTAGCACCCATTGTTCAAAATCGAAAGGGTAGCCATAAAAAACTACTAGAGGAATTATCCCATCAGGGTTTTTTGCGTGCTCGAGTTGATGGTGAGGTTATTTACATGGATGAAATGGATGATCTGGATGGTAAAACTCATCACACCATTGAAATTGTGGTCGATCGACTTAAAATTCGTGAAGATATTAATTCGCGTTTGTCTGAATCCTTGGAGACGGCGCTTAATTTAAGTAGTGGTTTGGTAAGGGTCGCACCAATGAGTGATGAGTCCAGTTGGGATGAGTTGGTTTTTTCAGCTAAGTTTTCTTGTGTTGAGTGCGGTTATTCATTAACTGAACTTGAGCCTCGGTTGTTTTCTTTTAATAATCCTGTTGGCGCCTGTCCAACTTGTGATGGCTTAGGTGTTAAGGATATGTTTGATGCACAGAAAGTGGTGGCCAATCC
>ENA-UZXC01001554-UZXC01001554.1-metagenome-genome-assembly--contig:-Day-2-25m-contig-1554_pt1 | contig 26075 bp, 30 predicted proteins | sample MGYA00260340_ERZ794900 | MGnify/ENA metagenome assembly ERZ794900 | reverse complement strand
ATTACTGTCTGCTATGGTGATGTACCCACCGTTTGCGCCAGTTGCATCAAATGTCGCAATACCTGCACCGCTATGTACCACCGCTAATTTCGGACTTTGAGAAACAGAAGCCGGATCATCTGTACCTATACCAACACTACCTTCCACAATCAACCCACTAGCAGGGGGAGTTGATGCACCATAACCGTTACCTATTGTGACTCCTCCTCTCATTCTAGTTTTGTAACTAGTCCCGCCCTCAACAATCATTGCGAACCCACCACTAGCTCCGTCTATCCTGAATGCTTCGCCAGTAGCTGTTTGAATTATCTGAAGCCCTCTATTCCCGGGAAGTATTTTAACCCCACCGACTCCACTTCCACCTGTAATTGTTAAATCTTTGTTAGTGTCTAATTGAAAATCCCAAACCTGAGAATATGTTTCATCTGCGTTCCTCAAACGTAATAAATTTACTGTTGAATTTGTATCATCAGAAACTTCAAGTTTATATCCGGGATTAGTTGTACCTATACCGACAGCATTATTTTGACCATGTATGGTCATAATCTGCTGTAATACTCCTACAGTGTTTGCAACATCAAAATTTACGTAAGGAGCGTCTCTATCTCCTCCACGGTAAGCTCTTATTTGAGCCTCACCACCATTGGCCCCAGTAATAGAATCTCTAGAATGAAATATTATATTTGCATATTCCGTATTTGAACCTGCATCTGGATCACCTGTTAGCCTTAAACTCGCTGCAGTATCTACTACACTTTCCCAAATCTCAAGATTACCATCTGGATTTGTAGTACCTATACCAACATTGCCTGAGGTGTCTATCCTCATCCTTTCAGTTTGATTAACATCAAACTTCATTGGGAAATTAGAAGTTGATCTAATTAAAACTGCAGAGTCTTCAGCTCTTAAATCTAACCTACTGTTATTTGTAGTGTCCTCAATTCTTACAGTAGCGTTACCAGAAGAAGATATCTCAAGCGGATAATTAGGGCTAGGTACATTTATGCCAACATTAGTTCCATTATCAACTAATACCCCTGTAGTTAAAGTATCTTCATCAGCCCAGCGAGCTACATAATTAGCAGCGCCAGAACCTCCTACGCCAGATAAAACATCTTCAATCTGCTTCCATTGAGGCCCTCCTTCTTCAGAAGCTAGAATGTATCCCGCTTCGCCTGTTGAATTTTGGGAGTCGTATAAATAACCACTAATTTGAGCATCCCCACTAACATGAAAATGATGTTCAGGGTTGATTGTATTAACACCAATATTTGCGCCTGATTGGTATACTGCGCTATTTCCTAAAGCATCTTGGCCTGTCCATACTGGAAGATAGCCACTAATTCCAGATCCGTTAACACTCCCCCCAATTCCGAGCCATGCGCCGTCTTTTTTTACATATTGATTCTCTGTATCTGAAGCTATGTAATAAGCTCCATCTAATACTTTTACAAGTAATGAAGTTTTTTCTTCGTCTAAACCGTAAAACCTGTCTCCTGCGTATCTTGTAATAGCCATTTTAGTACTCTACCTTTCCATGAATTACACTTCTAGATCTAGGAACTTCGTTATATAAATAAGGCTCTCCTGAAATAAATTTATTTAAAAATCTATTATAATTTTTATAAGCTTGAGTTGCTGAGATCGCAGTGTTATAAATACTTATTCTAAATATAAAACCTTCGAAATAATTTGGTATTAAATTTGTCAATGGGTAATCTCCAAAAACTATTTTAGCAGAACTATCATCTACTAAATTAGCTATATTCCTATTATAAGGGTAAACGTAAGAAGAACTCTGTTTTGGCGTTCCTACTCTTGTTACGTAATTATCGTCTATAAAAAATGTAGTATCTTTGCTGTTTATTTCTGCTAGTAAAGATGTATCATTGAAACTCGCAGATTTAGATCTGTATATGTAATAACCTATAGCAGATAAAACAGGATTCCAATTTAAACGAATAGATCTTTTTGTAGGATCAATTGATGCTGACAATAAATCAGATGCCCTTGATTCCCCATTAGCATCAAAAGCAGATATTTTATAAAATGGAATAAAATTACCACTAAAACCTGCGTTAGAAGCGCCGCCCACACTTCCTGCTATGTTTACATTAGATGCTACATTAGAGAACCTAAAATTAACTGGTGATTCTAAAACATTAAACACTGTAACGTTAACGGCTGCTCCATTTAAGTAAACTTTAACTTTACTACCAACCGCAGCGCTCATATTTAGAGATATAATTAAATTGTATAAAGAGTTAGTTTCTACAACCTTATCAGTAGTATATCCTGCAAAAGTTTGACCACTTGAAGAAATAAAAGAAAAATTAACTCTACCGTCTTGAATAAAAATTAATTGCGGGGAACCTTGATTTTCTAAAAATAAATCGTTAGATATGCCCGAAGATCTAGCTAATAAAAAAGCTTTTGTGCTAGTAGTCGCTGTTTGTTTAAACCAAAAATCAAAAGATTGGTTTTGAGTGCTACCAATAGCGAATGTCTGCGTTTTATTATTTTTTAAATTTAAATCAATAAAACCTCCATCCTGCAAGACTCTTCTTTTACCAAAGAATAAATACGCATTCCCATCGTAATTAGAATTAGATTGACTAGAATTTTTATTGTACCCTGTTAAATCTGATATCGTACCAACTTCAGACCTAGAAGTGGATGTAAATTGAGTTTTATGAATTAAACCTCTAAACATGGGTTTATTCTTTTCAAACTGCATGTTTTTATAAAGAATATATCCAGTGCTAATATCTCCATCTGACGAACTTCTTATTCCTCTTGTGGGATCAAAACATACTGCGTAAGACTCTGAGCTTAAGGTAGTTCCAGTATTACCTGTATTTCCTGTGTTACCAGTGTTGCCAGTGTTTCCTGAATTATAACCGCCTACAATATTTATTTTTCCTCCGACATAAGAGCTTCCACTTCTTCTAGAGTTGTAATAAAGAACGCTTGGAGCATTGTAAGGAACATTAAAAACAGCATAACCATCAAAACCTTTATTACCATAATAAACTAGACCATCTTCGTAAGCGTCCCCCCCAGCTCCTGCATTAGGAACTGTAGTAATGTAAAGCTCGTCACTTGTGTTTGAGCTGTTTGTTTGCATGAATATATAAGTACCGCCTTTATAAAGATAAAGAGTTTTACCTTCTACATTACCAATTGAAAAACCGAAAGAAGAGCCTTGGCCATGAAAAGGATGACTACTTGTTTTAGTAGCCACTGAGGTTTCATAGTAAACAGGGTTTGTTGATACAGCGTTAACAGCAGGAGGGACAAAAACTTTTTCTCTTACAGTTTGCCAAGCTCCTTTTTGGTCGCAATCATAATTACTAGTTATAGTCGAAAAACTTCCAGATAAATTTGGGTTTAAGCTAAATATAGGTTGCTCGCCAGTTCTTGGGTGATTATCGGAAATAAAAACGTCTACAGACGCTGTGTAAGTTTCACCTCTAATGATATTAATTAAAAACCCATGCTTATTGCCACCACCTAACTGCGAAGCGTTAGTGTCGTATTGAGAAGTGGTAAAATTATACTTATATACAGAATCGGTATTTAAATATTCACCAGAAGCGTTTGTTTCGAAATTGTCGTAAGCTAATTTATTAAAAGCACGGGCAGAATCTGAAGGTTTAATTCCAAACCCGCTATTGCTATTAGGTTGAGTAAATAAATTTACCGTGGGCTCTCCCTCGTATGATTTCGCTGAAAAATCATAAAGTAGAACGCAACTTTTCCCTGCCGTATCGTATGAACCATGTGCCGTTGTCATTTTTAATAGTTACCTGAGTAAAAATTTGAAGAAATAATACACTCTTCATTGTTAGGATAAACCACTTTTGTAACAAAAAGATCTCCTGTCACATAACCGCCCGAACCATTTATGCCACTCACAAAAAGTAAATCATTATCAGTATACTGAGTATAAAGATAATTATTCAAGCCACCCGGGTTAACGTAATCACCTGTTACTGGAACTATGTTTATTTGCTTAAAATCTACTCTAGAATTAAATGTTTTTTGCCCAGAGATAACTTGATTGTTAGAAGAGACATCTACAAAGTCACTCCCACTAGCAGCAAAAACACCCTCTAAAGATGAGACTCTAGAACTTAAACCCCCACTAACTGTATTTATCTTAGTGTTTAATGTGGAATCTTGAGAAACCACATGCCCACTAAGAGTATCGACATCTCCTGAAAGATTGTTGCCTACAGTATAAGTGTAATTATTTGCAGTGCTTAAAGCGGTGTTTACATTGCCTGATAAAACATCTATATCAGCATTAGAAAGCTCCACGTAGCCGCTTACATTATTTATTAAGGCCTCTAAAGTTGACCCAGTAGAAGTTAAGTTAGATAATAAAGTTTGACCAGTGGAACTTAAATTAGTTGTTACGTCACCACTAAAAGTAAAAAGATCCCCACTTAGCTGCTGAAAATCAGCTTGTTGACTAAGCGAGGATATGTACCCAGATGGATTTGAATCAGAATAATAACTAGCATCACCTACTTGCTCTATATAACCCGAGAGCTCTGGCTTATGTATTTGTTTTATTCTAAGTAAATTGCCCATCTAGTAAATTACACAATTTATCTTCCCTCCGACAAGATCTTAGCTACTTCTTTGGATATTTTCTTTTGTTTCGCTTCGGTTTTGCTAGGAGCTTGAAAAGAAGACGCATGTCTTATAAATTCTCTTTCTAATCTCCCAAGTAGAAGATTCATATTGTCAATAGGCACAATTCCTACTTCAATAGCGTGATTGTGAATATCAGTTCTGTTTAAGCCTCTAATGTAGCTTTTATACTCTTCTACATTAGTGTGGCCGTATTTAGTGAGCTGAGACTCTCCCCACAATTGATCTAAAGTCATAGCTTTAGGTGGTTCAGCTTTACCGTCGATCTGCTTTAAGTCTTTAATTTTCTTTTTTCTAGGCATAATAATAAATTATATCTAAATACTATAATTATATCAAAAAAAAACCCGCTAGGGGTTAGCCTAGCGGGTGAACATCTATTTATATTAGACAATGATTCCAGAAAGAGCCCTTGCATCAATACAGATACGACCCTCTTCCATTGCTCCGTAGAAACCAGTCTTATCGGTTCTTTGTAAGAACTGATCGTCAGGCTGGACGGTGAATGTGCTACCAGTTTCAGAGTTAGTAGCAACAGGGCGAATTAAAGCGCCTTTAGAGTTGTCAACACCAACAAGAATCTGATGAGTATTAGGATTGAAACCTGCTCCAGAAGGAATATTAGTGATATAATTATCAAAAAGAATATTGTATTTCTTAGCGAGGCCAAGCTCAATTAATTCGACAATGTTAACACCATAAATTTCCTGCATACCAGCGTTACGATAAATCTCATCTCTCATTCCGTCAGGAAGAGCGATAGAAGAGTCAGTACTAGTATCAGAGCCACCACCAGTAGTTCTTACGCCACCAACAGTATTAAGAGGATTATAAGCAAAAGCACGGATCTTCTCTTTAATCTCAGGAGAGACGTAAAGATCAGTTAAACCAGTGCTATAAGGATCAGCAGGAGTGCCGCCAGCCCAAGACTCATTAACTCTCTTAACTCTGGTCATCAACTTATTTAAGTCGTCTAACTTAAACTCAGTTAAAGTTCCAGCTTCAATATAGTGCTTAAGAGCAGAGCCACCTTGAGGGGTAGTAGAAGCTTCACCAAGACCTTTAAGAAGGACTGCCCAAGCGTTACGCTCTTGCTTAACGAGGACTTCCTGAGACATGCGCTCGACTAACTTAGCAATAACGTCTAAGCGAGCCTGACGAGCATATCTCTTATTAATGGAGACTGCACTATCTAAACGATAAGTAGCGATCTTAACTTCCTGTACTGCAGAAACGTCCTGTGCGCTAGGCAATCCACCAGCTAAGGTCTGAGACCAAACGCTGACATATCCATTAGCCAATTCGTTGTAATACAAATCGAGAGGATAAGAAGGTGAATCGTTTTCGTCGAAAGGAGCGTCTGTGTAAATTGCAGATGCAGTACCGGCCTGCTGGATCACTCTTTGAATAACGGGTCCAAGAAAAGCGGCGAAGGCTTCAGAAGCTTCAGCAGCAACAAGTCTATTCTTAGATCCAAGAGCTTTGATTAATTCTACCTGCTCAGGGGTATTTTTTAATTTAATTTTCATTGTAATATGTCCTTTATATTAAAGTTCCAATTTGACAAGTGTCTCGCCGTTTGTATCTGCAGCTCCGAGGAACTTTCCAATAGACACAGCATTGTTAGAAGTTGCGGTGACTTGCCCGTTAGCACCTGCGTAAGCGGTTCCGCCTGCAGCAGGAGTCCCCCCGACATCTTCAATCAAGAAAATACCTTTAGTAACAACAGGTACAGCTTGCCCGGGGATAACAGCTTGCATTTCAGCGGTTTTCCGAGGCTTGTATTTAAGCAATTCTCCGTTTTCGTCAGCATCTTTAACATCGTAAAGAGTCATTCCGATAGGAGTTTCACCACTAGTAGAAGCGACAACTTTTGCAGTCACACCGTAACGTTGAGAAACAACGTTGGTTGGCTGAAGTGTCCCAGCTCCTCCTTCAAACTCAAGGCCACCGCCAAGAACTGCTCCAGAATCATAATTCTTCCATCCGGTTGCAATCTTAACAAGGGTACCCTTGGTTACGCTAATCGATCCAGCTGTTAAGCCAGTATCATCATAAGAGAACAAATTTAAAACATTGTGTTCGCTATAATCTCTTAATGGTCTAAGTTGATAAGCCATATTTTTTCCTTTATATTTATTTTAGTTTATTATTTAGCTGACTACGAAACCGTCGTAGTCAAAAGCTGTTTTGTATTTTTCGTAAATGGTTTCTTCAGAAGCAGCAGAAGTCATAGGAACGTCAATGACTTCTTTTTGTGCTTTTTCAGTAACTTCTTCTACGACTTCTTCAGCAGAAGCACTGACTTCTTCAGTCTTAGCTTCTACTTCGGACTCTTCCTTCTTAACCTGTAAAAAGGCAGAAATCTTATCTTTGTAAGTTGCGAAAGCTTCGTCATTAAGCTCAGCAATATCAGAAGCAATAACCTTTCTCATCTTATCATCCAATTCGAATTCAGACTCGAAACCAGACATTCTGGCGTTAAATGTTTCTGCGGCTGCGGCTTTTAAAATTTCTTCTTGAGAAGCTTGTAGAGCGTTCTTCAAAGAGTCCATTTCTTCTTTAAGGGAAGTTTGAGATTCTAAAAGAGTCTCATACTTTTCTTCTGTAGCTTTAAGAGCTGAGTCAACCGCTCCCTTTTCAGCGGCAAATTTCTCTGAAGCGTTTTTAAGCTCCTGCTCGATAAGCTCTGAGATCTGAGAAGCAGAAATTTCTTTCAAATTCTCATCTGTTATATCGTTAATGCTTGTGATTTTCATATACTTTTGATCTTTAGTATTATTTACATTTGTTTTTTCGAAATTGGAAATATTTTCTTCACTTGCAACGTTTTCCTCCTGAACAATTTCAGGCTCTTCAGTTGCTAAAACGGCGTTCGTTGCCACTCCTTTGACATCAGCTGCAGGAGTTTCAGTTAAACCGATACCTAAAGGAATAACGTTCCCAATAACTTTTCGGTAAACGAATTTGTCTTCGTCCACTTTTCCTGAACCACCGAAGGCTCTAAGTTTAGACTTCATACTGTCTACCTTTTCCTGTTCAGAAATCTCTATTCCGTCTTCAATATTTTTAGATTCGCCCTCAATGACAACTAAGTCATATTCGCTAAATCCTAACTCCCAGCTAGCGCTAATTTTTTGGTAGTTGTCGCTAGAACTATCGCTAGAATCTTCAATAGCTTCAGCTAAACTAGGATTTGCGACCTTCCACAGAACACCGCCTAAAGTAATATTGAACGGACTTTTTAAGTTTTTTGCTTGCTCAGCTACTAAAGGAGTGTCAGTTCCAAACTCACTAAACCCAGCTGTTAAAATAACACCAAAGATTCTTTCCCTGTTATGTTCGAGATTAATTGGTTTATTAATAAAATTCTCGCACATGGCTACAGCTGTTTCAGCGTCGATAACATCTCCATTTTTATTGACACGATTTACAACCGCAGCATTAAAGGCAACTGGCAATAAATCTATATTTTTATTAGTGTCAATGTTAGGGATAAAATTACCTACTTCAACCAAAGAAGCTAAAGCCAAATACTTATCTTTCTCCTCTGAAACCAGCGGCTTCAAAACAGAACTAAATGTAGTTGTGTATTTGTGTTTCATAATTAAAGTTCAAACCATTTTTCAGTTTCTTTTTCTCCGTCAATATAAAGCTCGTCTATATTATCGAAATCAAAATCTTCAAACCCTTTGAGATCCAAAGCAGCTAAAACAAAATCTTGCTCTTCGGGCTCCCAGAAATCAGAAATGTCAACAACAGAAGCTTTGGTAATGTCTTGATCCGCTTTCCTATAAGCTTCTTTAACTTTACCACCACTCATCATTCTTAAAAACATATTAACTCTAGCCATAGCCCACTGGCCTCTAGTCTTTCCGGGTCTGTGAGACTGACTAAATGCCCCCGATCCTCTTCTGTAAACTTTTTTAAATTGAGAAAGAGAAACTTTTCTTGAGTGTTTTGCGTTATGCTCCTTCACCTTGTTCTTAAGAGACTCGACGACTTGAACGGAAAACTTAATCGCTTTTTCAGATTTTGAAGAAGCTGACCCCGGTTTATTTTTACTAGAGCCCTCTTTTCTTTCGTTGGTCTTAGCGGGGTTTTGAGCTGAACTTTTGGGTCCCGGCCTTTTAGCCGATTCAATCTCTTTTAGAGAAAAATCTACCAAAAAAGCAGACCCTTCACACCCTTGATTTTTTCTCTGTAAGTTCATTATGTTTTTCTTATCTAGTTTTTACACAAAATATTAAGAAATTTGACTATAATTTAAAACTGCCGCTGAAAATAAATCTAAATCGAAATGCTGAGCGACTTGTTGCAAATAATTTATTTTTTCTTGATTTGTCTTCGCTTTGCCGTCTGAATGCAGATTTATAGCTTTTGTCCAGTTTTCTTTATCTTCATTCATAAAGATATTTTTAGCCATTTCCTCACAAACTTCTGTTTGCTTCTTAGTTAAATTTCTTTTTTTATGCTTTTTCCTGAAAAATGCTTTTACTTCATTTTCTAATTTTTGAAACTCCTTAAAGTTGCCAGCGACTTTTGTCATTGAATAGTTGGCGAAAGCCGGGGTTTTCTTATTGTCTCCTTGAGGAGAAACGTTTTTAGTAGATTGAGGCGCAGATGTTCCGGGAGGTCTTCCTGTATTAATAGGAGCACCTCCTGTATTAGGGGTTACTGGAGAATACAAACCCTCATCTTTTAATTCTCTGAATTTTCTTTGAGACTCAATTGACTCTTCTTGATCAGGAAGCCTGCCGTTTCCAATAGCTTGGATTCCTTCTTCAGCTGTTAAAACACCTAATTGCATTAATTGAGCGACCACTCTTTGCCAAACACTAGAGTCTTTAATGTCTATTTCTTCAAAACGTGGAGTAGGAAAGTTTTTAAACCCTAAGCTTCTGCACAACCTTTTAACCTCTGGCATTAAAAAGTTGTCAAGAAACGCCTGCCTGCCCTGTTCTAATCTTTGTAGGAAAATATTTACTTTAATACTTGTGCTTGAAAATTTCTCTTCGCCAATAAGGATATTATTCAACCCTTGCTGTATGTCAGTATTAACGACTTCGTATTTTCTAGGATCAAGAATTCCGGCAATATTAGGAATAACAAATTCGGCTTTAGTAGTATAATCAGAAACAAGAACTTTTCCTACAGACTGATTTTGGAAAAGAGCCTGCATAGCTTCTATGTTTTTTTGATTTACATTTACTGTTCCATTCTTTAATTCGCTGCCCATTGTGATCAACAACACGGCTTGCTGAGTGGTGCGAGTCAAAGCCATGTCCATTTTCTTCATTTCCTGCTTCCAGTTTATATCTTCTAAAACAGGAAATCCCATTGGCACGGCGAAAGGTTCGTAATCTTGCTTTTTGTAAAAAACTGCTGTCACTTTTTCTGGATTAAGCGGTAAAGTAATGAAAGATCCGATTCCAGATAAGTTTTTCTTAGTTAACTTTTTTCTATTTTGTTCGCTAAGACTTTTTAAAACCTCTTTGTCTTCTTCTGAAGATGGATTTCTCAGTCTTTCTAATTCGTAATCTGTTAGAGTCTTATAGTAATTAGTACCTACAAAAGAAATGTTTCCTCCGTACTGAATGTCAGCAGGATTCAAAATCATATAAGTAGAAGGAAGCTTTAACTCTTCGGAAGCTATTATTTTAGAAAGACCATTGCCAAAAACTTGAGTTATTTTAGGTAAATCTCCTTTTTCTACTTTGTAATCAAATCTATAAGTAAATACATTACCTGACCTGTAATACTCTCTAAAAAATTTATCAGTAAAGTTATTTATATTAATTTTCTTAAATAAAGCGTGAAGAAAATCTCTAGACTTTTTATTACCCCCTGTAAAATAAATAGGGCTACAAGAAAACTCTGTCATTAAATCGATAATATTTCTAAAAGAAGAAAAATTATAATACGCCTTCTGACAAAGAATAACCGCATCTCTAACATTCAAAGCGCTTTTGTTTGCTGTTAGATTAGAGTACTTAAATGGAACCAAGCCAAAGTCTATATTGTGAAACCTATCTGTTCTTTCGATGGTTCCAGCGATATTCCTTCTAACTTGAACTGGCGTATCTCCAGAGGAAGCTGTGGCCATCAAAGGGGTTATATCATTATTTGATTTTTTTGTCATTTCGAATTCCTATTACGTTATTTTTAAAGTGCCGCCGTCGTTGTATAATGTGTTGCTGGGTAAGCCTGATGAACTAGTTGGTAAATTAGGCATAATTACATAACCTTGACTTACTCCGCTTACAATAATTGCTTGTTTAGCGTTTCTCCCAAAAATTAATTTATAATCATCAAAAAGCTCTAAAAATGGCAATCCTGCAGAATCGTTTACAGCGAATAAAGAACTTGAATTACTTCCTACCCCAGTTTCAGAATATGTTACGAAAGCGCCTTGATTTCCTACTATAGACGCTTCATTACTTGAGCCTACTAAAGTAATATTATTAGCCGCAGATACACCGCTAAAATTTATTCTACTAGCTTTAATCTCAGAATTAAAAACCTTGACTCCTGAAAAATTAAAATTATTGCCGCTAGCAATCGCATCAACCTCAGTAACAGTTGATATATTTGATATTTCGGTAGAGATATCGCCTGATACAGAATTTACATAATTAACTAAGTCTCCACTAGTAGTGCTAATTTCAGTATTTAAAGCTCCACTCGCAGTATTTATGGTCGTATTTAAATTTCCGCTTACAGTATTTAAGTGTCCACTTAAATCACCCACATCACTCTCTAAAGCTGCCCCGCTCGAAACTAGCCTAGTGGACAAAGCTCCACTCACGCCGTCACTGTAAATATTGGATGCTGAGCCAGTTTGCTGTATAGAAGTATTTAAGTCTCCAGATGTAGTATTTAAGTCAGTGTAAACCTGTCCAGTAGCAGAAGTTAAGTCGGCGGTTGTAGCATAACTAGAAGGATTAGTGCTTAACGGGTAATAGTTCGTATCTCCAACTTCTACAAAAAAGCCAGAAAACTCTATCTGATCAACTTGTTTCTTACGAACTAAATTTCCCATATTATAAAAATTACACTAAAACATGACAGGAGTAAACGTAGAGGCCACATTTTCTGTCTTTTGTTTTAATATATCGTTATAGCACTTTGCACCCCAATTAGCCAACATAAATGCTGAGTAATTATCTTTACGAGCTTTAGTAGCTGAATTACCCCTTTTTAAATGTTGAGGCAGGTCGAAAGTTTGTTGTCCTCTTGATGTCGTTTTATATTCTACTAAAGAGCATTGTTTTTTAGTTTGGTATATGAAATCATCTTGATTTTCTATAAAATCTAAAGTAGACCAATTTTTTTTATCTCCTACAAATACGTATTCTTCTGGAAGCTTAGTGTTGCTAATTTTTGTAAAAAAAGCTTCGTTAGAACAAGTCCTAGACGCAAATAAAACTTTTTTATAATCTATGCAGGCTTGAAGGTATTCGTTGCCTTTTCTAATAAACGCAGTAGAAAAAACTTGGTTGAAAGCTATTTTTTTGCTGGATAAGTTATATTGCAACTTCGCTGATCTCAATTCTGCTTGATAAGCTTCGCCGTCTGCTTCGGCTGTAAAGTCTAATAATTTAATATTAATATTCGAAGCTTTAAAAAAATCTGCTTGATTGCATGTATCAAAAAATATGTCTCCGCCAGCATTGTCACATACTATCATTGCTACATCAAAATACGTCATTATATAATAAAAATATTTTACATGATTATTTAAGCTGCCTAATCCTGCGTATGTGTGAACTAACGTTCCTATTCCCGTTTCTTCGTCTAACTCCAATATAGCTATAGCGAAGAAGTCAGCATTAGGGCTATCACTCATATTAGGGTCAATACCTACAATATACTTTTTATTGGGCGTCCCTGCGATTAGTGAATGAGGATACTCATCTTTCAAAGTGCATTCATCCATTTTCTTTGCACTAAAATAGCTGTCAGATCCATCGGTAAATTGAGCGCAATATTCTCGAAGAAATGCTGAGTGAGAAGTTCCACCGCTTTCTGCTTCTTCAATAATTGTTTTATCAATCATTTCCTCAGGTAAAGCCTCGTAACCTAACTGAGAGACAAAATAAGAAGATTCGTCTTTTTCTGGAGAAGTAATTTTATTTATCCATTCTTGATAAGTCTTGTACAAGTTCTCAAAAGTATAACTGGCAGAAGATAAAGCGATCATTTTTGAATCATTAGAGAAAACAACTCTATCCTCTTGTTTCATTTTACCCTCTTTGATTAAAGCGTCTTCCATTTCACGAATATCAATTCTTCGCTTCATGTCTTGGGGTGCCACTAAGAACGGCATTAAAACATTTTTAATTAACTCCTCTGGCAACAAAAGAAACTCGTCAAGCACTAGTATGTTTGCACGAAAACCACGGATCTTTTCACCACTCAAAGGGATAGCTCTTATCGACCCTCCGTTTATACTCCACTCATATAAATCATTTCTTTTACTCTTAGCTCCAAAAGCTTGCATCAAAAGTTTAGCTTCTTTTGTTTCGACCATTTTTTCAATATTATCGAATATAGCTCTAGCTGTTCTAAAAGTTGGGCCAGCTATTAATATTTTTGTATTAGGTTCAAATATTGTTTGAAGAACACAATACAACCCTGCAATAAAAGACTTACCACAGCCACGGCCCCAAACACACATATTAAAATTCCTATTAAACATGCCTTTTAGAGTAATCTCTTGGTAAGGGGCTATTTTAATTCCAGTTAATAAATATGTTGTAAAATATAAATTTTGGCGCAAGAACTTAGCTAAAGTAATTTTAGCCTGCCTGTCTTCTAGCTGTCCTTTAAGCTTGCTAAAAATTTCGTTATCGTTTTCTAAATTTTTTATGTATTTATCTGTGCTATACCACATATTATAATAATTTTAAATTATACATTAATTGAAGATCGTAGTTTCTGAACTGACCTTCACTAAAAAATATTCTTTTCATAACTCTTACGCATTCCTCCCTCCCTTTAACAAAAAGAAATTGAGCTTCAGGGTATTTTTGAATAATATTACGAACATTAAAAAAAACAAATTCAGGAGTAGCTTGAGTTTTTTTATAAACGTAATCTAAATAATTAAAAGCTAAGCATTCCGCCAAAGGTCTTTCTACCAATACGACTAAATGCGCATTCGCTGCAATCGCTCTTTCTATTTCTCTACAAAAACGCTCATATCCTCCACTCAACGTCCCAATAAAATCTTTAATAGACTTTCTTTCAATATAACATTTATTATTAGGATCATTTAAAGCGTAGTCTCCAAACTTTAACCCTCTAGCTTCTGTAGGATAATCTATCTTCAAAGGTTGCTGCTCCCTTGTGTCCACGTAAATTTTAAAACCATCTTTAATTTTATAACACAAAGGCTCTGTGGGGTATTGATATTTATTAACGTAATTTAAATCTTTACAAGTTTGATAGTAATCTCCCAACACTTGATTGTAGAAAAACGAAGGCGGGCTGGTAATAGATCGCAACTCCACTTCAGTAGGAGTATATTTTAAATTGTGTTTTAATTTTCTTCGTGACAATAAACTTTTTAAATAATCTTTCTGCTTATCTGGCATTTGAAGAAGCAGCCACTTCTTCATGTTGTTTTTATTATTAAAATCACGAGAAAAATAATAATCTTTATTTTTAAATTTTATAAACTCTCCAGTCAATAAGTCTTTTCTAGGCTCGTACTTATTGTAATAATCAACCATTTTAAGCTTATGAGCTTTAAGGTGAGCGTGAAGCCTTCTATCATTTTCGAATTCTTTATCGCAAACTTTGCATTTAACCATCTAAGACCTCCTCTTCGGATAAACCAAAAATTCTAGCTTTCACATCGTCTAATGAGGAGAGCTTGTTGATTTCCGACTTTAATACTTCTCTTCTCATCTCCGTCATCTTAATCATTTCTTTACGAGTTTCTTCGTCTTTCCACATCTCAACTAAATTTAAAATCGAAGCGTTGTCTTTTACTTGTTTTGAAATTCTGTCACTTCTTTTTATCTTTAGGTCGTTTAATAATTTTTGTTGTCGCTGAACACATTGATTGTATTCTGTTCTAGCAGAGTTAACCGCTTCAACTAGTGGCATAGGGATTCTTCCTCCAGAATTAACTTCTACGCTTATTTGGTCTTGCATAGTTTGGATTGTATTTTGAATATTAGAAGAGATAACGACTTCGGTGCAGAGAACAATATACTGATCAACCTCTTCTTGAGTTAAATCAGCTTTATCGTAAGTATACCTAACAAAACTACTTTCAAATAAATCTCTATCTTCAGCAGAAGGGTAAGTGTTGATTTGATGTAAGAACCTATAAGTATGACAATAAGAGACGAGAGATGTTAATTCTTTTTTTTGCCTTGCTGTTATTTTATCCCTATTTATACCATCGAGTACGTATTTATTTACACGGACTAGCGCTCTGTCTACGTTCTTAGGCGGTTTGTAGCCTCCTGATGCGTCGTCAGGCGTAGTGGGGGTTACGGCGGCTCCTGCGACAACTTGAGAAGGAAGAGTGTCTATGAATACTTGGACGCTTCGTGCTTCATTTGAAAGGTTAGTTAAAGCAAAATTAGAAAACAGCTCTCTTGTTATTTCTACTGAGGTCATTAAACCAATATTATTAGAAATAAAATCTTTTTGTTCGTCAGTAAGCTCTAATCTTTTTTTTGCGTTATATTTACTTCTAGTTTTTACCTTTAAATCTCTTGACGCTAAGAATTGTTTTACAGCTTTACCGTAAATGCTTCTTCCATCAATTTTAGGGATGTCTGGAAAAATTTTACACGTTAGCTCTTGCAAGCTTAAAGGCTCTTTTTCGTTTTCATTCCATAAACTAATAATCAGATCTTCTTGCTCTGGGGTAAGAGTTGCTTTTTTCATAATTCGACTTCTCCTTGATAAATTAAATCCTTGGCTTTAGTTATTATGGATTTTTGTATATTCCTTAGTTGTTTGTTATAGCCGTTTTTTGATTTTTTATCGAACTTGAGTTTTAATATTTTACATACCTGCTCTTCGCTTTTTTGTTTAATGTATAAAAGCTCATAAGCTTGCCATTCTATAGGTTTTAATTTTTTTTTCATAACCTTATGGAGGCTTTTGCTAGATTTTGTAATATCTACAGAGTCTTCAGCATAAGCAGTAATTTCGTAAGCGTGATCTTCTATAGATACGGCCATTTTTATATCGTAAGCATTTTTTTTGTTAGCGATCCAATTTTTAAAGAGCGGACAAGCTTGCTTGTCCTCGCCATAAATTCTGCACCCCATTTCTCCTTGATCCGCTGCGCATTTTAAGCAAGGACGAGCGTAATTGCCATAATTGTTTCGAATTATGTTTCTAATTTGATTAGATATAATCCTATTAACCCAAGGGAGCATTGGCTTAGTGGTGTCGTATAGTTTCCACTTTTTATAAATGTGAAAGCGTATAATCTGGGAGACATCATCAAAATCCATCCAGTTCAACGCTGAAAGCGTCCATTTATGTTTTCTCTTGGCTATTTCAATATCGATTAAACCTAAAACTAACTCAAATTTTATTTTCCGCTTATTCATCTAAGGATTGTCTCGAAGAGTAATACCCTGCTTCTTTCTTAAAGCTTTCCATAAATTCTTCTTGATTAATTGGTTCCGTAGAACCTTCTGAATACTCAGACTTTTCTCCCTCTTGTCGGGTTCCAGCTATGTCTTTTAAAGTGATTTTTCTATTCGGCGCTGGCCCAATATCAACTTCTAATTTAGACATACCTCTGATTTGATCGAGAGATGATTCTTCATCTTCTAACTGCACGTTTTTCTGTGTAATATAAGATGGTTTAGGGTTTGCTCTTTGCACGGTAGGAGCTTTGACGCTGCTAAAGCTAGTTCCGCATTTCACGCAAAAATTAGGCTTTTCGTAGGCGTATTCTGTGCCTGAACCACATTGTTGACAATATGCTTTCATAATATTATTTTTTTATGGGTAATGGTGGTTTTAAATTTAAAACAGACGAAGGTTACGAGTACGAAGTGGAAAATGTTAAAGTCCCGCCTAAGTACAAAGCTTCTGGGCTATGTTTCGACCCTGCGTCTAAAAATCCACGTATTATTATAGATCCTACACTTTTACCTCGTAGAGAACTCTCTGTTACTCTCGAAGAGTTCGCTCACGCTTTCTTCTTTGAAAAAACAGAAAAGAAAGTGCGTAAATTTTCCGCTACCCTTGCCAAATACTTATACTCTAGAGGTTGGAGAAAGATCCTTTAACTTAGAGACCATGTATTTAACTAACTCACTACGCATTATATCTTCTTCTGTTAAATAAAACGAATAAATTCCAAATTTTTTACTTTCTTGATCATTAAAAAGCTTGCAAAGCTTTTGAAAGCCACCCGCTTTCCCATTAGTTAAGTCTGTCTGCTCTGGATCAGCTAAAATAAAACATTTACTAAACTTACCTAATCTAGTCATTAATGTAACAATTTCTTTTTGCGTACAATTCTGCGCTTCATCTAAAATTATAGACTTACAATTCCAGCTCATTCCTCTTACAAATGACAATGGATGTCCAGAGATTCTATTTTGTTTATTTAATAATTCTATATCGGATTTACTCAATAACTCAACTAACTTATCTGAAAATGGTAAATTGTAATACTTCAACTTCTCATCAGCATCCCCCGGTAAAAAACCAATTTTTGAATCGGAGCTTTCTACCGGCGACCTTACATAAATAATGTCAGATACTTTTTTATCCCTAATCAAACATAAAGAACAATAAATACTAAGCAGCGTTTTCGAAGACCCAGCAGGGCCACTGACAAAGATAAGCTTCGTTTCCTTGTCTAATGCTAATTTTATGAAATCCTGCTGCTTTTTTGTCCACTTTAAGTCTTTTATTTGCAATCCAGTTGTTAACTTTCCCCGTTGTGCCACTTTAGGTGACTTATCTTGTTTTGACATTCTATTAAAATTATATGCAATATTACACATTTTTATAATAAGTAACTGAAAAGGACCCTAAAAATCACACAGCCCCGACCAATTTTTGGATTTAGCTTTTTGTTTTTTTATTTTTTTTAAAACCCCAACGCAGAAAAGGGGGTCGTAACTTAAAAGAGTTTGGTGGGGATTGGGGAGATTGAAGAAAAGCCCCCCGCCCCTCTCTCTCACTTTTTCCTGTATTAACTTTTCAAAAAGGCCCCCTTAAGACCCTGGCTTGCAACAACTTACACCGATTGAAGTTTTTTATTGACAATTCAAGGTGGATGTGTCCTGGCGGACGGCCTCAAAATTTAAATAGCTTTTTATAGTCTTTTGCTATATCTTCTTACCAATGCATGACGTCATGCAGAACAAAAACATTATGAAAAAACCACATAACATACTGAGAGATATTCTCGTTCACAAGGTCGGCTGTTCTCCAATTGGCTTCCAAGCCAGAACACAAGCTCGCCTTATAAAGGGCAATCCTTATGGACTGGCAACTTGTAACAAGTTGACTAGTGGAACAGGATTTAATGGCGCATCTTATGTCAATGGCATTAAACGCACGTTAAATAAGGCTGGTTTAAATGAATCATTTGTCGGTTCAAGCTTACCTTGGGGAAAATGGGATTCATTGCACAAGGTAATATCCCACAAGGGAGCATTCTACTTGCGGCTCTACTGGTCACATGCTGATATGGTCCAGAACCAAGTTAAATTGCATGGATACTTCTCACCTTGTGGCGATGAAATTGACCCTCAATGGATAATTCGCTCTAGTCGATCAAGTAAGAAGCAAGAAGTGGTTGGGTTGGACCAGCCAAATCAAGTAGTGGTTCGGTCCTACAAATTCGATAGCCTAATATCTATTAGAGTTGATGGCATGACCATTGACATGACCAAGTAATCACCTAAAACAGGGATCCCCATAAAACTTGGGGATCCCCTCAACTACCACCTATAGAAAGTAATACCATGAGAATGACTAAGAAGGACCTAGAGCTGGAAATTGTGCGCCTAGAAGGCGAGCAAAAACGATGCAACCTTGAATTGTGCAACCTGCTGGCACATCTATCATCATCCAAATTCTTTTCTGGTAACGACCGAGACGGATATATTCATGTCAATGATGTCCACCGTCGAATAATGGACGCTAGGAGCCATTTGTTAGTATGATGGACGTTCTAGGAGTCATTGCAACGATCCTACTGGGGATCGCATGCATGATCGGCCTAATGCTGATCTAGAACATCCAGCACAAGCAAAACACACGGGACCATCCATTGGATGGTCCTCTTTTTTGTGCCTAAGACCAGCACATCCAAAAAACTTGGTCGCCTGGATTCGTATCCTACTGATAATCAAGCGCTTGCGCCTGGAACAATAAAAGATTTAACTGTTTTTTTTTATTAAGACAAACCAAGCAAACTTGAGTTATTTAAAACAATTATTGCAACCTTGGAAAACAAACTTGCTATCTATTACGCAAAGACAAAAAAAAAGACCAGCCCAATGGGCTGATCCTGTGAGTTAATCAATTATAATGCACAATTCTATCATGACATAGAAACGGTGACCGCTTGTTTTCGGTAGTCTTCCATGGTCTCTTTGCCAAGAGAGCGCAACTTGTCAAACTTATCTACATCAAAGAGACTATCCGCAAACGATGATTTACGATTTGCAAATATTCCCGTTTCACTACTGACCCACCTATCCCACTTGGACTTTTTAGATTTGGAACCTGCCAATCCCTGACCGAAAACTTCAGTGAAACCGTTTAAAACGTCCATCATAGTTTCCCCATTGTTACCTCTGCCACGTTGAAAACCAACCAGCAATTCATCCACTTTGTTACGTGTTTGAGTTGATGCGTATCGATTGCCAGTCTGAGCTTGTTCTCCGACATACAATTCTCTTGCAGTGTCAACGTCCACTAGTGTTCTTCTCAACTTGGTAAGGTTCTCTTCATACGTGCGAGCAAATCCAACAGCATTGGAAATTACATCAGTAGAAGCTTTGAGTTTATCCCCAAAGGATTTGGTAAGTTTCTCTGAAAACAAAGCTTTGCCTTGTCTCGCTACTTGGACAGTGTTTGCACACACTGCAACAACATGAGAAACATTATAAGATGGGGATTGGTTGCGATTTAATCCACTGCTAATAGTTAGCTTGTAACCTTCCTTATCACTACCACCAGTGATACTCTCTAATTCATCAAGACCAATAGTCATAAAGAACCGTGATCGATCATAAATCATACCAATTGATTCAACGGTGAAATCTGACCCAGACAATGCTTCCATCACATGATCCCAAGCTTTATGGGGATAGAACTCTGCATAACTATCTGAAACACTCCCTGACACTGGCTTGCAATCGTCCATAGTAACAAGGCATTTGTCGCCATGCTCTACACGTTGACCGTTAATCTCATAAAATAAATCGACCCTTTCCACGACAGGAAACATGCGTCTCTCAATTTTTTCTACAATTTCCGTTTGACCATGCCATGCCTGAGATAATCCGATTTGAAAATCTCTTTCGTTAATTAATCCACTGCTCATAATGTTGTCTTTCTCTACTGATTTAATCCCTACCAAGTTGTATGATAGTTTCTAAATTAAATCTTAAGTCTTAGCTTAAACCACATAAATTAAACCGTCAATAGCCAATATGAAAAAAAAACACATTCGCCTGGGCAACATTCAAAAACACATTCGCCTGGGCAACATTCAAATTGAAGAAACGATTCGGACACCAGACCCAGGAATCTGACACCCCCACCAAGATACTACTACTACCTATAACAGGTCCGCCTGGAGTGGTCCACCCCCCCTACCCCCCCAGCACATATTATTAAGCGTAAATCCCTCATTCTTAGACACTTACAGATGTTACGAGCTAGTATATTATATTAGGTGAGTCAAGTTTAAAATTGTATTATTTAAGTCAAGCTTAAAATTGGAAATCTTTTATCTTGTATTATCTTATTATTTATGCTAGGCGAGAATTGCTTATTTTATATTATTTAAAAGTCAAGCTTAAAATTGTATTATCTAGATTTATATTATTTAAGGAAAGTCAATGAAAAAATTCTTTTTAGGCAATAAAAAAAAACCTACCGGTTAAGGTAGGTTTAAAGATTATCTTTAACTTATTTTATATTATTTAAAAGTCGATTGTCAAATTATATTTCACGCATTGATGTTGCATATATCGGATCGGCAACGGATCGAACTTCCCAAGGTGCGATATGAGTTGAGATATCATCCTCAAAACAGTAGTAATCATGCTGCCTGTCTTGCCAGTTATACATATAGATGTAGGTTTTACCACCCCAAGTTGAAGGCACTTCGTCGCCATCACATGCGACACAATAAGATGCATTTTTATATGCCGCTGAAAAGGTTTTGCCGTTTGGCATGGTGTAAGTGACGATTCCGGTTTTAGTATCCTTGTTAGCTTTCATATCTTATCTTCTTTAAATATTATGGCTGCTTAAATGGGTTCAGGCAACACCTTATTTGCATTTATTTGATATACCCTTTCAGATGCCAACAGACTATCCAAGCAATATTCGTCTAACGAGGCAACCCTCGATGTTCTTCAGGTTATGGCATTTGGAAGAGCATATCTTATCTTCTAACATATGGGGTAGGACAATCAAGTAAAATCTTGATCTCTTGCTTTTTCGCCTAAATCGGTATACTCTTCCCACATTTCAGGGAAAGCCTCCCTGAGTTTTTTGAAATTAACATGGTCAGCTCTTGAGAAGGCGTTGGCCAACGCAGAAGCGAAACTTCCGCCGTAGCGTGACATAGCGGTGATTGTGTTTAGATCTTCAGTTTTCATACGTATAAGATAACAGATTAAAGTCGATTGTCAAGTTATTAGGGGTTTTACTTCTCAATTCAACCCAGTCTGGCAAGAGCAGCACCGCCTAGTTTTAGAGGTCGATTCCTTCGAGTCGGTAACTCCCACTTCGTGGTGATGCGATCCTCGACACGGTTTCCAGCGCACTTTACCTACTGGTTTGTTTTAGACTGGGTTGAATTGACAAGTATGGTTTTAATTTACCAGATTAAAAGAGTTTGTCAAATTATATTTCTCGCATTGCAGACGCAAAGATAGGAAAAAGAGTGATTATTATTTTTCTCCCATCTCTTCTTAGATTGTATTATTTATGTCTTACTCATAATTACTTTGGTTATTTTTGTCTGCTGCTATTGCCATTTTCATTAGCTCTTCACTTCGTTCGCCTCCACAACTTCCCATCCCATATGAATAGGTGATGCGCTCTGTGCTTCAATGCTCTCAGCCTCTTGCTTGCACTTCGCTATCGCTGCATCTACATCGTCCGCATCAATCGTGAACCACTTAGTCCAGTAGATGGGATACTGTGCTTTAACTCGATACTTCATGCTGTCACCTCTTCTTCCTTTTCTTTCGCAATTTGAATAGATCTAGGGTTAGTTGCATTTCTAATAATATCTATTATTAATGGCGCTGCTTCTTCCCATGTAGGCGTGATTTCTATTGTTTGAATTTTCTTTTCCATATTATTACTATTAAGGTTATTATTTATTTACTATTAAGCATCTACAACAAAACCACTTTTATCTTTCTTCGCTTTTCCTTTCGCTTTCAATCCAACGATACACCCCTTAGTATCCTTGAAACGTAAATCGTGCTTGTCTCCGTTGATAACTTTGATACCTAGCCATTTATCAGGCAATTCAGCATTACGAAACACGACTGCAACATTAATGCCCATAGTAACCAACTCTTTGACGGTTTCTTTCTTCATATTCTCATGATACGATACTGTATAATGGATTAGTTTCTTGTGCTGTTTCTTCGCTCTGTCAATGTCCTTTGTGTAATCGTAAATGATCAGGCTCTTCTTATGCTTACTTAATACACTATAAACTAACGGGTTGCTTTCCCAATCGATATCACTTGTCCCGTTTAACCTAAGACAAGCTTTCTTATCTTGTTTTTTAGCCTTCTTTATAAGACTAACTATCTCCTCTTCTAATTGTTGAGCATACTCTTTTGGCCGAGTCAACGCAAAGACCGTCCGATTGTGTCTTGCCTGCTGGACATTAGACATTATCCCTCGCCCTGCTGTATTCAAGCATCCAGCCATGCATCCTTTAGTTGCATGAGGACATATCTTAAAGCTTGGTTTAAAGTATTGTATACCAGTTAAAAAACCAAATTGGTTTCCTTTGACGGTCTTGCTGTCGGATTCAATGCTAAGTAATTTCATAATAATCATCATTAATTTAATCATTTCAGCAAAATAGTCAACCACAAAAACAACTTTTTTTATCTTATATAATTTATAATCCAGACCTTTCTTATGTAAAAAAAAACGAAGCACCCCGAAGGATGCCTCGCTTATCATTATGAACACCCACTAACAACACGCAGGTAAATTTATCTTATTTAATCTGTATTAAGGAATCTTGGTTTTAAAATTATTAATCTTATTTAGTCTAAACTTGGCATTCTTCAATGTTTCATTTATTTATTATTTCTAGTTTGATTTTGATCCCCTCCGTTGGGGAATATTTCATACTCCCAACCGTGGTAATCTTTTCGGCGGTTCTTTATACCAGTATCATCAAGTATTCGGACGAACTTTTCTTCGGCCTCTTCTTCACTGCTGGCCTCGATTGTTTGTTCCTTGGTGATGGTCATGGTATAGGTTCCCCAGCAAGTATATTTCATTTTAGTGCTCATTTATTTATCTCTCAAGTTCCATTAATCCGCAAAAGATAAGGAATATTACAAAAAGTATCACAGTCACCGTTTCCATTCTAAATACCCCTTTGTTTTCCCCCAGTATTTTATTGTAGAGCTTTTCTTGTATCCTTTTGGACCTCCGTTCCAGATCCGTGCTTGCTGCTCTATTGTCTTACCTTTACCATATCTCTGCATATATGCAAGGAATATTTTCTTGCTGTATGATAATTTAAAACAATCTTTGTATTCTCCCCCTATAGATTTATCATATTCAGTAGCATCAAACCAACAACTATAATGTATTTGTAACGGGCCTATGGCTTTGCCTTTATCCCCTACTATATTATCTTTTGTGCTGCCACTTGATTCTACTTGATGTATTGCATACAATAAACTATCGCTTATAGACGCAGTAGCTGCCGTCTGAGTCCCAGCCGTCTGGAGTATTGTCGCTATCATGAAACTCCCCGCAATAGCAACACTTATACTGATCGTTGTCTTTTTCATATTGTCTTTCTTCTTCTTCTAACCAATCTCCCCAAGATCCTGCAAACAATTTACCTCCATCTGTGCAGACTGTCAAATCGTATGTATCACCAAAGTTTAAGTATCTTAAGAACTTACCTTTAAAACTAATACTCTCTATACCGTGACTAATTATTCCTATACTATTTAAATACTTTTCTGCTTCTTCTATTGTATTAAATTCTTTAGCTGCGTATTCTATTGATTTAGTTTTATCTATATTAGCTGGCATAACTCTCCTTTGGTTTTAATGCATATAGTTTAGCTTTTTTATTGTCTACTCTAAGAAATACTTTGTATGCTTTAGATATAGGCTTTTCTGTATCTTTTTCTACAAATGAATTGTATAGATAAGGATTATAAGTTACTTCTGTTGCGTCTGAAGGTATACAATAATTTAAGTCGTCTTCTCCTATAACATAAGCATGGACGTTTTTCCTGCGTTCTTTTAGCACTCTTTCTCTTCCTGCTTTTGATACTTTAAAAACTGCATCATTTAAGCTTAAACCCCTAGAATACCTCACGACCCTTCTGGTCTTGTTATCTACTACAGAGAAAACTTTCTTATGTAAATTAAAATAAACCTTGACCTTCATGCTAATAGCCTAACCATTCTAATAGTCTTTGCTTACCCCACTCTGAAGCATCTAACCAGTCAGAACCAGTAGTAGTATTATCTGTGTCATGCCAACAATCCTCCACAAGAAGTTGCGTTTTCTGTAAGTTCACAACGTAACGCTTCCAGTCAGACTCACCATACTCTCTGTATTCGTGCAGTCTTAATATTTTAATTAACTTATCAATCGCTAACATGATGATAACTTAAATCAGATTAATGATAGTGTCAACGGTTATTTTCAGAAAAATCTTACTCTTGTATGATCTGTATTCTTATACAATTCTGTAGGATCTGTTTTGGATAGATCATCTGTAGATTTAGCATTCATACCTGCTTTGCATCCGCTAAAAACTTCATTCGTCCCTAAGTAACGAAACCCTTTGTATGCTTTATTATCTATCAACCATTTATCTAGTATAGCAACCAGCACCTCTCTCTGGTCTTCATTCCAGCAAGCCGATGCAAGTTTTTCATTTATATCATCTACTACTTTCTCTATGCGTATGGTTTTCTTTGCTTTCATAAGGTATCTAATTAAATGTTATACCCTTAATATACCTGCCCGAATGATAATGTCAATCACTTTTTTTAATTTAATTATTCCACGTAAAATCTCTCACCTAATCCATGTTATTATTTCTCAGACGTTGATATGTAGTTTTCTTTAGTTTTCCATAGGGGTTTATATAAACCCTTATTAAATGCAAATCGTTTAAACTTAATTATTTAGAAAATATTGCTCAAAATTTACTTCTTATTATTATTACGATATAATCCAATAAAATTGCATGACATTTAGTTTCATTATTAGCCGAAAATAACTTAAAATACCCTTATTTTATTGATATTTATTGAAAATGGCTGAAAATGGCTGAAAATGACAGAAGATTTTTTAATCTTAAATTATAGAAATAAATTGAAGACAACCATATTCAACTCTTCTTGATCTGTTTATTAGACTATATCCTTTTATTTATTAATGCTTTACGTTAATTTCTTTATTCTTTACTCTTATACTTATTAGTTTATTATCCTTTACTATTACTAGGGTATATTATTTAGTTAAAGTATATCAAAAGAGGTATAAAAAAAGGACACTCTTTCTTGTTTATACCTCCTTTTAAGTTATGGTATGAAACGTGGTATGAAACGAAGTTCCCGTTGAAACCGTGCTAAGTCTTCCATTGCAATCTTCACTAGCTTTACTATCTCTTGCTCACAGAACTCTCTGTCACAATTCTCTTTATTATCTTCGTCGTGCTTTGTGTCGAAACCAACCCACCAAAGACCTTTTGGCTCATCTTCGGAAGCAGGGACTCTATCTTCACTGTAAGTCAGTCCTCCGTGAACCTCGCTCGTTTCTGAGCATCTCTCTTCAATATCTTCATAGTGCATTTTGTGCCAAGGGTGACCTTTGGGTAATCCAATATAACAATTAGCAAACCCTCCTGTATTATTCTCGATCATTACTGTCTCTATTTTGATATCAATTATTTCTTTCATGATTTATATTATTTTCT
>ENA-UZXC01005500-UZXC01005500.1-metagenome-genome-assembly--contig:-Day-2-25m-contig-5500_pt1 | contig 26162 bp, 42 predicted proteins | sample MGYA00260340_ERZ794900 | MGnify/ENA metagenome assembly ERZ794900 | reverse complement strand
ATCCTTTCCGATCTCGAATCCTTTTCCAGCGACCAGTTGCGCAATGGCTTAATCAAGCAACACGTATTTGTTGCCGATAAGGATGCTCGACCGCCATCAACCGAACAGATGGACAAGTGGAGGCGGTGGATTGTTCGTTTCTTGTCTGGTGCAAAGGGTACAGCTCCCGAAATAATGCAAGGTTTGGACACCAAAGAAATTGGATCTTCTCTTGCCGATTTGCAATCAAACGCTTTGTCAAAAGATGCAAGGGAGGCAATCACTACGGCGTTTGGGATACCCTTGTCATTGGTAATGTCCAACGCCTCAAACTACGCCACCGCTCAAGCCGATCAGGTCAACTTTCAGACGATGACCAACATTCCCCGCGCGAAGTTGTGTCAACGGGTTTTAAACAACCAAGTTTTTTCCGATTTGGGTTTAAGACTTGAAGCAAACCCTGCTCGTTTAGAAGTCTTCCAAGCGGCCGAATTGCAAAAAGCGCAGGCGGTAGCCGCCCTTTCTCCCGGTCGCGTCTTTGTGACCAGAAAGAAGTTCACGGAAATGATGGGCTGGCAATACAGCCCCGAAGAAGAAGCCGAACTGGAAGCACTAGAAAACCGCCTCGCAAACCCGTCTCCTGTTCGCTCTACGCCACGCGAAGTCAAAACCGATGTGGTAGCATGGCGCAGGAAGATCAAGACACACGGTCGCAATGTGGCTTTCTCTCCTGATGCTCTGAATGAACACGAATCGTCTGTGATCCGTGAGCGGCTGATGGATGACCTACCGTTGGATGAAGTATTTGCCCCGCCATATGTGGGTTTTTAGAGGGTAGCGTCCACGCCGACCACGCACCCGGAAGAAAGGCATTGAAGCCGCTGGCATCATCGAAAAAAGAGCGCAACGAACACGCGCAGACCATTGAGCGCATGAGGGCAAAACTCAAACCTGATGCCACGAAAACAATCTTGGCGGTGTTAACCCGTCAGGTGACAGCCGCAGCCGATGCAGTTGCTACGGGCGATAGCGTAAGCGATGCCATCGACGCGGTAAAAATGAACAAGGCACTTGCAAAGGTGTGGGGTCAAGCCATCCCAGTCTTTGCAGGTGCTACGTTCAACGCCATTGAAAAGACGCTGAAAGGCTACGGAGCCGGTGAAATTGTCGATTGGGCTGAAGCCGCTGATGATCTGATTGCAACTATTGGAGCCGAAAAAGTTTTTTTGATAGACAAAGCCACCAAAAATTATATTCGCCGACAGATGCGCATAGGCGTTCAGGAAGGATTGTCTGTCAAAGAAGTGGCTGACAACATCCGCAAGGATTGGAACGAGAAGTCATTGAACGGCCTGACCTACGGGGCTAATCGTGCCGAGCGCATAGCATCCACCGAACTTGTGGGCGCATCAAATTACGGGTCTATCATTGGAGCAGAATCGACGGGGCTGGCTTTGGAAAAAGTATGGCTTACGGCTGGTGATGACGTTGTACGAGATTCGCACGAAGCAATGAACGGCAAATTTGCAAAATTAAACGAAGCCTTTTCAAACGGTATGCAATACCCCGGTGATATGAATGGCGGCGCGGCAGAAGTAATACGGTGCAGGTGTACCATCTATCATAGAGTAATCAAATGACATACGATAAATCCAAACAGTTCAAGGATGCTTTTTTTTGGTTATTGGGGGTCTTTTGTGCGGTTTCCCTTACCGCCGCATCGTGGTCATTAAACGAAACGGCAAGACTAACAAGCAGAGTTGATGTAATAGATGACAGCAGATTTACGCAAGAGGATGCTTTGCGCCTTGAAATACAACTTCGCCGTGAAATGGTATCAGCCGTAAATGAGATAAAGGATTGTTTGGTGGCGTTGCAGTTTCAGGAGGAATGTCAATGATATACCGCTATAAGTACACCGATAAGAAAGGCGGCGAAATTGAGATTGATCACCCGATGAAGGAAGACGCTAAAACCGAACACGCGGGCCGACCAGTACAACGCATTTTTGAAGGAGGCCGACACATCATTTTTAAGGGTCAGGGATTTTATTGCACCGACTACAAAGAGAAAAAATGAGCAACGACAAACCAGCATACGACGCGGAACGCCAACGATTTCTCGAAGAGGTGATGCACCTAGCGATTAAAGTTTGGGATGGTGAATTGGCAGAAATACGCCTGATGAAAAATCGAAATGGAGCGTCAGTATTTTCAACGGAGCGAATGTACCACAGCGTCAAATTGATTAAATGACAAAATAATCCCTATATTCTAAAGTGTAGCGCGTTCCTACCTCTCCGCGCTATAACGATCAGGATGACCGCTTCTGCGTTATTTCTCCGGCGCAGGAGCGGTTTAATCCTTCTTAACATACAATTTCCCACCAACTGGGGCCAAAATTTCGCGTTTTGCGGAGTAGTGGCCCCTTTTTGTATTTATGAAAGATCCCGGAAAAGTCGAACACGACGAAATTCTTGTTGCCATCGGCGGCGAACTAAAGGCCATCGGCGAAAGCCGCATCGGTGGCATGATTGTCAACTTTACGGGGCCAGAAGATCCCGATCTTGTCGGCGATTATTTCGCCAAAGATACCGAGTTTGGCATCCACGAACAGCTTCCCGTCTACTATGATCACGGGATGAACCCAGCCTTTGGGAAGAAATCCATCGGCATCGGCACGATCAAGCGCATGGATGCGGGCCTCTGGTTTGAAACCGAACTGGACAAAGCCGATGAGTTTGAGCAACACATTCTTGAACTGGCTCGAAAAGGCAAACTCCGCTCATCCTCTGGGGCCGTTGGTCATCTAGTGGATCGCATCAAGGATGGTAACACCTACAAAATTACGAGCTGGCCACTTGGCGAATTGTCGCTAACGACCCAGCCAGCGGGAGGCATGGCAACTACTGTAATGCCTCTTAAATCCCTATTTCCAACCGAACCCGATCACGAGACGGAACAGGCAGAGGCGGTTCAGGCCATGACCGCGCCAACCGTAGAGCAAGGCGAAGTTGAAAACACAGGCGGCGCAGAGCCGCAGACAACAGCCAAAGCGGCTGAAGTCACCAAACATCCAATCCAAGAGGATAAAATCATGGCCGAAGAAGCCAAAAACACATCTGATGACGCAATGAAAAACGTCAACGAGATGATCGAAAAACTAAACGCAAGACTTGACGCGACGGAAGCGAAAGCCGCTGAACCTGTGCAAGAAGTCAAGTCAGTCGTGGAAACAGGAGCCGCGCCTACAATCATTCGCAATATCGGCAATAGTCAGAAAGCCGCGTTCGGCCATTGGCTACGCACCGGAGACGTAGGCGGTGTAAAGCATTTGATCACAGGCGAAAACCCTACTGGCCCAATTGTTGAAATCAAAGCAAGTAATGCTACGGATATGAACATCGGAACGGCCGCAGATGGTGGCAATACCGTAACGGATGATATGTTCGGGACGATTATTCGCCGCCGTGACGAAGCATCTATCGCTTCTCAGTTGGGCGTAACTTCATTCACAGGTACAGGCACTACGCTTGATGTGCCGATTGACAATGAAGGTGACTCTGAATTTGTTTCAACAGCAGAAGCCGCTCAGTACGATCAGGATGCTCCGGCAATCGGTCAACTCGTACTGACGAAAACGAAGTATTCCAAGCGCACGTTGATTTCCAACGAACTGCTTGGTGATTCTTCGGCTGATGTGATGAACTACATCATGGATCGTGTTGCGCTGGGTTATGCAAAAACCGAAAATGAACTGCTCATCAACGCGGTGAAATCAGGTGGAACGCAGTTCAAAGCCCTTGCAGGTGCAGCAGCAATTGCCGTTGACGAACTCGAAGATGTCGTATATAACGATGACAATGCGTTTTATTTGGACGATTCGGGATCTGTTGCATGGGTGATGAAACCATCAACGCTGAACGCTATCGCAAAACTGGACGATGCTAACACGCGCCGCTACGTTACCAACACGCAGGACACACCGGGGCCGCTCGGCTACCGCGCAGTCCTGTCGAACAAGTGTGACGCAATCGGAACAGGCAACAAGCCCGTCCTATTCGGTAACTGGCGATATGCCGCGAAGTTTGAAGATCCAACACTTCAGTTCCTGCGCGATCCATTCACCCGCGCAGACTATGGTCAGGTCAGGCTTCTTTGGTATTTCCGAACCGCTTTCGGAATTACGCAAAGTGCGGCACTAGGCTACGCTGAAAACGCATAGAAACGAAGCCTCTCAGCCCCGTAAGGCTGGGGGGCAATGTTTTGGACATTACCCAAAAAGCGGGTTAAAAAATGACATTGACCGTAACTGTTGCCCCAGCATCTGAACCGATTTCCACAGCCGAAGCAAAGGAATGGTTGCGTATTGACACGGCAGACTCAAGCCAAGACAATGTGTTGGACATCCTGATTACCGGGATTCGTAAGCGCGTGGAAAATGCGCTGAACCGCACGTTGATCAACACCACGTATTCCCTTGAATTGAATAGTGATGAGATGATTGGAATGGTAGAACTTCAGCGTGGCCCCGTCTCATCTATTACCAGCCTCAAGACCTATAACGATTCATCTGGATCAGAAGTCAGCACAACGGTAAACGCGACAAATTATCAGTTGATAGGATCTCATTTGCTGGTTGAGCGCAATGATGGCTGGGATATAGATCGAACTTATCGGGCTGGAACGGTGGTCTACGTTGCAGGCTACGGCGCATCATCAACAGATGTGCCATATGATATTCGGATTGCCCTGCTTGAAATGTTGGCTCTGCGCTATGAACGGCGCGGTGATGAAGAACGTGATGAAATAAAATCTAGGGAAGACCAGCTTTTTGACGATCTATACCACTACAAATTGATCACATGATTGGGAGCCGCCGCCATCTTATTACAATACAGAAGAATACGCCCACGAGAGTAAAAGGCGTAAAAACGGATGTATGGAGCAACGTGGGCAACTTTTATGCTGAAGTTAAATCCATAGGCAAAAGATTGTCATTTAGTGGTAATGAAATACAGGTTGCCAATCAGCGGAAAATGGTGTCATCCTATGAGGTAAAAATCAGATACCGCACAGGCGAATCAGATTCGACAAGCACAAGTCAACGTCTTTTATTTAATGGGAAAGCATTTGACATTAGAAGCGTTTTGCATCCTGAACCACGCCGATCATTTACAATAATGCGCGTTCAGGAGGTGGTCACATGATTCATAAGCTATGGAGACGCGCACAGGTGCAGGAGCGTAGCGTAACGCGCGTTCAAGGCGTTAAAACCTCAGATGGGTGGTCTACTATCGACACGGTGTACTGCTCGTTAAAACCGCTCTCAGCGCGTGAATTGAGAATCGCCGATCAGAACGGTGAAATTGTCGATCATGAAATATGGATGCGCTACCGCAATGATTTGGGAGACAGCGACACCGAACTGCTTCCCCGTCACCAGTTAATCATTGATGAACGCACTTTTGACGTTCGGAGCGTGGAGAACGTAGACTTTCGCGACGAATGGACACGCCTACGGGTGGAGGAACGCACATGATAACATTTGACGATAAACGGGCGCGGGTAGATATAAAAAGGTACAAAATGAAGGTCAGCGCAAAGGTGCGCGATGCCGTAAACGAAACCGCTATAAATATCGAACGCAAAGCAAAACAAAACATTTCTAATTATGGCACGACAACCCGAAAAGACGGAAAAAAACGCACCATTCTGATTGATACAGGATTGATGAGGGCATCTATTCACATCGGATTCAATCAAAACTTGTCTGACTTGAAAACATTTGCTAAAAAAACAAGCAAAAGCGTTGCAAGTGGTGTTTCACAAAGCCGTTCAGCCATAGCAATGAGCAATTCTAAAACAGCGGCCGCCGTTGCCGTTGGTGTCAAATACGCTAAAAGTCACGAACTAGGAATTGGCAACCCTAAAAGACCGTTTTTATTGCCCGCCGCAGAAAGTGAACGCGCTGCACATCGCCGCCGCATAAAAGAGGCATTGAAGAAATGAACATCCAAAATCTCGTACAAGATGCCTGTTTTGACAAATTGAACGCGGCCAGCCTCACCGTATACGTAGATGTTGATGATTCCGACGAGCTACCGTATACCGTCCTGCGTGTCGGAAATGTCAGCGAAGGATTGATGATGAGCAAGACCCACGACGGTTATTCTTGCGTTGCCTCAATGGTATCGTGGTCAACATCGCCGAACACGGCACAAGCAAACGCCGCCACAGGTGTCTCGGCTCTGCTCGACCGGGGTGTAACGTGGTCTATCGCAGGCTTTACCGTTTCGATGGTGCGTCTTGAGTTTATGGGTGACATTGAAGAGGATGCTTCGCGCCCTAATGATACGTATTGGGCCGTTCCTTTCAATGTACGCTTTGAGGTTGAGGAACAATGATCACAGCCTTGTTGATATTGACAACATTTTTTTTGACCTCCTACTGGTTCTACGTGGTGTACAAATCAGAGGAATGGAGATGATAAAAACAAATACAAATTGCGGCCAATTTTTGAAATACAAAAATTTTATGGCCGTGTGCTTCAATTCCAAATTGGAATTGGATTTTTTCATTCCCGGCATACGGGATTTTTCAAACAAAAAAGAACAACACAATGGCTAATTTAGCAGGCCGCGCTTATCTGTGCTATGCCGGAACGTCAGCACCATCAGCCGCCGCAGACAATGCAGATTCTGCTTATGAGTTGGTTGGTAAAGCAACCGACATAAGCATTTCGCGCTCACGAAACGCAATCGACACTTCAACGAAAGACGATGGTGACAACAGTTCATTCATCTCAGGTCGAAGAAACGAAACGGTTTCAATCTCTGGGCTTTTTGATCACACCGAAGACGCAGGGTATACTAAACTTTCTGATGCTTTTGAAGCATCTGCGGGTACGGTTTATTTTCTCGTCACATCTGCTACGACTGGAGATACCGAATGGCATGGAAGCGGCGTGATCACCGATCTATCAACCTCCTTCGCAGATGAATCTGCTTCAACGTTCACGGCAACCATTCAGGTTTCGGGAGCATTTACGGAAGTTGCTGGATCGTAAAAACCAGCTATTGAATAAGCTCAACAAATGAGCAATTATTTTAAATCATAAGTCAAAAAACTGACATGAAAAACAATCATCCTGAAACACTCGAAATCGAATTAAACGGTGAAACCAAAACCATCAAGCTCGGCCCCGCCGCGTTTAGATTGGCAGAGATACGCCACAAAATTACTTTTTCAATGGCCGATTTATCGAATCCGACACTCGCAACGCTGGCACAGTTGGCGTATGTGGGATGCCTACCCGATGATCCAAAATTGAAGGAAACTGATTTCGTTGTTTCAATGGCAAATTCCGACGAGGGGAAAATAATTTCCTCTGTTGGGGTCGCACTACAACGCATGACGGATGGTCTGACCTTCGGCGAAGACCAGAACGCGGGTGGTGATGATGAGGGAAACGACAAGCCGGGGAAGTGATTTCCTCGGCTTCGTTCCCTGATTTTGATCGTCTCGACGGGCGTTGTGCTTCACTTCTGGGCATGACACCCGCCGAGGTCGATCAATGTTCTTTCCGAGACTTAAACGCCATGATGCGCGGCGCATTGTTACACCAGCGCGATCAGAACGAAGACAACTGGCGGCGCACCCTCACACTATCGCAGGCAATTATCAACACCGTTTCGCGCAAGCCAAAGCCACTTGATGCCATGTGGCCGAAGCAGGCGGTGAAAAATACAGATACGATGCCGATAGAAGAATATCGAGCATGGCGAGATGATGCCATGCGCAAAATAAAAAGAAAATAATGCCTGTTCTCACAACGCTTGGAATCAAAATTGATGCTGATTTGTCCGGCTTTTCCAGAAAAATGGACGGGCTGACAAGCAAGTTAAAAAACACCGGAGAAAAATTGAAAGGCGTTGGGAAGTCGATGACAAAAAACGTCACGGCTCCAATCGTTGCAATCGGGACAGCATCGGCGGCGGTAGCCGGGAGATTTGAAACCTCACTTACTAAAATAAATACTCAAGTTGGTATCAGTAAGGAGCAGGTTGGCAAATGGAAAGACGAAATAAAAAAACTAGCTCCTGTCGTTGGCGTTGGGCCTGTGGCGTTGTCGGATGCTTTGTTTGTTGTGGCTTCGGCGGGTGCTGATGCAGAAGAGGCTTTGGGAATTGTAGAAGTCTCGGCAAAGGCTTCAGCCATTGGGTTGGGTGACACCGAAACCGTAGCTCGCGCAGTTACAGCGGCCATGACCACCTATGCGGATTCAAACCTTACGGCTGAACAAGCTACTGACAAACTTTTGGCAACAGTCAAAGCTGGTAATTTAGCAGCTGATGAATTAGCCCCAACGCTAGGAAAAGTAATTCCTATTGCCGCAAGTATGGGCATTAGTTTTGACGAGGTGGGCGCAAACATTGCCACGTTCACCCGTTTAGGTGTGAGCGCGTCAGAATCAACAACGGCTCTGAAAGCAACATTGTCAGCCCTTCAAAAACCTTCAGCGGCCGCAGAGGAAGCGGCTTATGGTCTTGGAACGTCATTTGAGCAAATTAGGCAAAGTGTGCGCGAAAATGGGCTGGCTTCAACGATGAATGACCTAATCACGTTGACTGATGGCAATTCAACCACATTGTCAGAACTGATTCCAAGTGTTGAGGGTTTGGCAAGTGTATTGGGTACAGCAGGCGCACAGGGCGAAGAATACGAGCAAATTTTGCGTGACATTCAAAACTCAACGGGCTTGGTGGACAAGGGATTCAAGGAGGTTTCTGAAACTTCAGAACAGAAAATGAAGAAATCAATGGCTGCATTAGCAGTCGTTGGCGTAAGCATTGGCGATAATTTACTGCCCATATTGAGTAGGGCGGCAGATTTCGTAACTAATTTAGCTGGTCGTTTTGAAAATTTATCACCGGAAACTCAGCGATTGGCTGTTGTTGTTGCGGCCGTAGCGGCGGCGATGGGGCCTCTTGCCGTTGGCATCGGTTCTGTAATGGCCGTTATGTCTCCGCTTGTTCTTGCCATTGGTGCTGTTGTTGCGGCTGGCGCAGCTTTGATTTTGAACTGGGATGAAATAAGATCATGGGCAGAGACCAATTTTCCAGAAATCGTGGCTGGAATAACTGCCGCTTTTGGCGTACTTGTAAGCACATTTGAATTGGTTTGGAATAATATCACGACCGTATTCAAAACAGCATTTACGGTAATTTCCAATCTGTTTGCTTTTTGGTACAATATCTTTTCCCTTGATTTTTCTGGTGCGTGGGAAAATGTAAAAAACATTTTTGGCGGCGTTTGGCAAGGCATTCAGGATATGTTTGCTAACTACCTCAACGCCATTAAGGATTTGATGCCGGGATTCTTGAAGGATTGGCTGGGCATGACGGACGAGGTAGCAGACGGAACAGGCGTTATTGAAGAAGCACTTGTTGACCTCGGAGACAAAACAACAACAACAACCAAGACCCTGACAGGATCAGCGGGGTTGGCCGAAGGTTTTGAAAAGGTAACACAAGCGGCAAGCGATACCACCACAGCCGTTCAGGGATCAGTAAGTATATTAAGCGGTTTAGAAACCCAAATTTCCAAAATACCACCGCTAAACCGCGAGTTGATGGAATCGGCTGAAAAAGTTGAAATGGCATTTGGTGAAGCCAACACAGTAGTTCAGCGAACCACAAATGTGATGGGCAAGGTAGAAACGTCATTCAAAGGCGTTGGTGATGCCGCGCTGAGAACCACAACAAGCGTTGAGGAATTGGGTGAACAAACCGAAGTTTCAGCCAGTTTCATGAATTACAGTTTTTCACAAATGGCTTTTGGATTGAAAGAATCATTTGGGGCAGGTGGAATTGGCGGGGTAATGGATCAGTTAAAAGGCAATTTGGGATCTATTGGCAAAAGACTTTTGACAACTGCAACAGATAACATTCCCGGACTGGGTATTGCGCTAATGGCGGCAGGTGGCGCAATGAAACTTTTTGGAATAGATGCTAACAAGGTTATGGATGGTGTTAAAAATACCATTGGGAAAGTAGGAAAAGCCATTGCCGACATTTTTACTGGTGGCAAAAAAGCGAGAGAACGAGCCGATGCCATCAAGTCGTTTACGGATCAAATTGCAGGAATGGGTCTGGATCTGTCAAACTTAGGAATGACAGGAAAGGCAGGCATTAGATCGGCGATGACTCCTTTTTTGACTTCGGGTGTGGCATCATCTGAGGACTTACTTGGTGCGCTCGGCTTGACGATGGGTGATTTAGGAATCAGTCTTGCCGATTCGTTGGGCAGAATGTTCACCGACCTTTCAGATAATAGTGGGTTTCAGACTGATCTTCAACGTGCCGCCGCTGCCGTATTTGACGGAACGCTGGCTGAAGTCACTACTGATTTCGGAAAATCTTTCAACGAAGTAATAAACCAATGGGCCGGTATGTTTGGCGTGTCCGTAAGCGACATAAACGCAATGGTGCAAACGTGGACAGCAAGCGCGGCAGGTGGAGCAGGTACAGGGCTGGTTGTTGATCCTGATGGTGAGTTAATAGGCGGGGATGGCGTGTCAAAAGTAGGAATGGATTTAACAGATTCATTTGGTGGCCAAACAGTCAACGTAATTTTGGACGGTCAAACCATCGCTTCGGCCACGTTGCCACATATGGCGGCCGAACTTGAAGTGAGAGGCACAAGCTACTAATGCCGATACTAATTGTAGACGAATCAACTGCGGATGTAGATTACGTTCGGAAATCGCTGACAATACAGGATGCGGTTACCGGGCGCGGAACGCTTACATTCACTCACATTGGCACAAGCGCACCGCTTGAATGGGGCGAAGATGTTTTTGTGCGTGATGTTACGGATGAGGATCTGGAGTTTGTCGGCGGCGGCACAATCACGCTAGTTGGTGGCGGTGCATTAGACCTTACCGGATATTCGTTAATTTGGGCCGGCACAACGGAATCTGTGCAAGAAACAGACATAACCGTAGGGAGCGCGGATCAGATTGCGTACAGATACACCTGTATTGATTTCAGTCAACTAGCGGCGCGGCAAATCGTTATCGCAACGTATACGTCCACCACCGCTGGGGCCATTGTCACCGCCCTAGCTGGTGATGCTTTTATGACCAATTTGGGTGTTTCAGTTGGCACGATAGAAACAGGCGCAATCATCGAATCCATTACGTTTAATTACCTGACGTTGGAAAGTTGCTTGGATGAACTAACGGAAATGAGCGGATTCCAATGGGACATTGACAAGGATAAAAAATTGAATTTTCGGGCCGTTGATTCCGTAGCTGCGGCATTTGATTTGACAGCATCTAACAAGCCCTATGAATCCATTACATTTTCCCGCTCACGCGGCGCAATGGTCAATGATGTATATATCAGAGCAGGAAATCAGGTGTCTAGTGACACGACCGTAGAGGTGCAGTTGGGCGATGGAAACAGACGAGCATTTGCGTTGCCGACAGAACTATCGGGCGAACCGACCATTGAAATTGACATTGGCGCGGGATATGTCAGTCAAACGGTAGGCGTGAACGGCGTTGATTCTGGCGTAAATTGGTATTATAACATAGGAAGATCAACAATCGTTCAGTCAACTTCAGACACCGTTTTAGGATCTACCGACAAAGTACGAGCAACTTATTCCGCTAGATTTCCGTTGATTGTTAGGGCCACCGATGCGGCATCTATTGCAAGCCGCGCCGCTGTTGAAACAGGAGCCGGAGTATACCAGCGCGTCATTGATGCAACGGACGTTGAAAGCGCGGATGATGCTAGATTAAGGGCAGATTCGGCATTGTCTCAGTACGCCAACGGGCGGCTTCAGATGACTTACACCACTACAACTGGCGGTCTTGAAGCGGGGCAAAGTCAATTTGTAAACCTATCAGCGCACAACGTAAACACAAGATTTTTAATTGAGCAAATCAACATTTCGATGTTGGACAGCGGAACGCTTCGTTATTCTATCACGGCCGCCGCTAATCAGACGGTGGCGAGCATGAGTTTCTGGAAACAAAAATCACGACAGGATAGAAAATTTGTTGTGCGTGATAATGAAATAGTTGATTTATTGCGGACGCTGGCTGATGATATTACCTTGTCGGATTCATCGACCGCTACAACCTACGCAGGCGCGTATTCAGTAAACGGATTAAACACATATGCAAATCTCTTCCATGTCGGTTAAAGGTCACGTTTCGGTGGAAGTTGTCCACGATGATGGGCGGCGTGAAACCATTAGCCAAAATAATGTGGTGACTAATGTGGGGCGCAACCAGTTTGCCGCCCTCATTGCACAAGATAGCTCTACCTTTCCCGGTTGGATTGCCATAGGCACAGGGACAGCAGCTGCGGATGTAACGGACACAACTCTAGGAGCAGAAGTAGATCGCAATGCCCTTGTCTTAGATACATCATCGGCGGGTGTCATTACGTACAAGGCTTTTTTCTCGAAGTCGGAAGCCAACGGCAACACGATAGCCGAAGTTGGATTACTGGATGCGGCATCATCGGGCAACTTGTTTTGTCGATCTATATTGTCTTCGACGGTGGCAAAAGCCAGTTCGATTTCGCTGAACATCACTTGGACAATTACATTGGCTGACGCATAATGAGTACCACTATTTTTCCCGAATCAGGCGATCAGATCACCGAAGCGGCGTGGTCTACGCAGAACCAAGCCCTGACGGTTGCCGAGCGCTACCGCGTCAGCGGTTACACCTTATCCGCAGGGACGGGCCTTAATGCTGATGTGGCGGCTGGAACGTGCGTTGTCAATGGCTACCACATTGTCAGCGACGGAACGCAGGCGGTCAGCGTCACGGCTTCTCAAACGAATTACATCTGGCTCAACGCCGATGGTACACTCTCGGCCAACACGACAGGGACGAACCCCGGATCTGAGCTTCTGTTGGGAACAGCCGTTACCGATGGGTCAAGCGTCACGAGCGTTTCGCACACGTACAACATTGCCAACAGTCAAAACGTGCTGATCATCAAGCCAAGCGATGAGACGGTGAACAACTCGACCACCTTTCAAGACGATGACGATTTTCAGTTTGCGGTTTCTAGCGGTGATCAATGGGAGATCCGAACGATTTTGATCATTGACAATCCCGATTTGTCAGCAGATTTCAAGTTGCAATGGGCAATCTCTGGCGGGTCGTTGACTGAATACACCACCATTCAAGCGGCAGTTCAGTCAAACGGGTTTCAATCTTCGGGTGATGGAACGATCAATTACGGCGGCACAGTTACCGACGCAGTAGCCATTGTTGATAGTATTGTATTCGTTGGCACAGGCGGAACGCTGGCCCTGCAATGGGCGCAGGGAACAGCCTATTCAGGCAACACCGTAGTCAATGCCAACAGCGTACTCATTGCGCGGAGGGTCATAGGATAATGGCAACAACAGTATTCCCCGAAACAGATGACACCGTTACCGTAGCGGCGTGGTCGGCGATGATTGCCGCCCTTGATCGTGGCGCGGTGGATGCGTTAAATAATGCGCCAACGCCGGAAACAGGATATGACTCGGCGCGGCTCTCCTTTGATTACAAGGACACGGCCAGCATCACGAATGACACGTTGCAGGATATTGCAAGCGTCAACATAGACAAGGGCCAATGCTACGCGGGTACGTTTAATTGCGAAATAGAAAACAACGCCCGGTCGAACGATGAAAACTTTGTTTGCGCGATCACCGTACCAACGGGCATCAGGGCTTACATTTACGGGCATTGCTTGTGGGGTTTTGGTAATGTGATTATCAACGACCTAGCCCTTGAAAAAACAGGCGTAACTGATGACAATATCCTTGCAATTCAATTTTCAGCGTTTGCTGGTGAGGTGCAGAGCTTGCGCCTTACGCTTGTTTTGTTCGGCGAATCAGCCAGCGGAACGACTAAAATTCAAATGGCTAAAAGTGGAAACTCCTACCCCGCTGAATCCTACGAAATTACAAAATCACGGCTCTCATTGCGCCGCATCTGGTAAAAATTTATGTCTACCATTCCCAGTTTATCCGAAAACACCGCACCCGACGGAACGGATGTTATTTACTCCACCGATGGCACGAACGATGAGAAGGTTCAGATCAAAAACCTGTTGAAAGGTAGCGGGGCCGAAGTACCCGCCGCCAAGATTACCGGGACGGTGGCCCATGAGCAAGGCGGTCTTGAAGCCGATGTTTCGGCGTATAGCGGTTTAGTTAAGATCACAGGCGGGGCCACGTCTGCCGTAGCCGATCCCAATGCTACCGCAACAACGAAGGGTGATATTCTGGTGCGCGGTGCTTCTGCTCTCGGTCGCGTTGCCGTTGGCACGAATGATCAAGTATTAACCGCAGACTCAGCTGAAGCATCAGGCGTTAAATGGGCTGCTAGTGCTGCTAGTTTAGCAACAACTAAAGGTGATATTCTGGTGCGCGGTGCTTCTGCTCTTGATCGTGTTGCCATTGGTACGAATGATCAAGTATTAACCGCAGATTCTACGCAATCAACGGGTGTCAAATGGGCTGATGCAAGTGGTGGTGGTGGTGGTATTGTAAAGGGCGATTTCTTCCAAGATCACGGTAACCTTACAAGCGCGTATGTTGATATTCATGTTGGAGGCACAGGTCATGTACGACACCAAGTTAAGTTGTCGGCAACAAACGAGTTTGCGGTGGCAAAATGTACTCTACCGTCTGGATTCACGTCCATAGATTCCGCGTACATATGGTGTAGTAGTCAATCTTTAACAGAATCCACGTTAGAGTTCAAAGTGTTATTGTCAGAAGAAGGTGAAGACAGAAGCGATGGAGGTACGGCAAACAATGCCACAACAAGTTCATGGTACGGACACCCAGTCAGTACCCAGCGTTGGTGGCAATACGATATTTCCGGATTATTTACAGGCGTTGCGGCAGGGGATATGGTAAGCGTTGGCGTTACGGTAACGTCATACGCAACAGAGGCAAACGTATACCTGCGCTCTTTAGTGATAGAATACTCATAATAAAATGATTATAGAAACAAATAAACAAGTATCAAGATCGTTCGATGCTGATTTGAAATCAGCCGGATTGGTTTTTAATTCTGTATCTTGGTCAACACGCCGAACCATTAACGGAAAGGTTGAAAAGGGACACCCTCGCGCCCTGATCATTCCAGACCTAACGGACGCAGACATACCAGCCGTTCAAGCGGTGCTAGATGCCCACGTTCCAGACTTTGGACACGTAGACAGGAAGATTCTAGAGACTAAGGCTCATGCGAGTAAGCGCATAGGCGCAATAGCTCCTTTGTGGAAGCAGATGAACGCCGCAAGGGAAAACCCAAAAGATGCGATATTTTCCAAGATTGATGTTATCAGGAAAAAATCAAATATGATTGAAGCACATCTGGACACGCTGACAGACGCTGAAGCGGGTGCATATGACATTGAAAACAGCCCAATTTGGGACTAGTCAGATTGTTATTTGAAACAAAAAAGGTGAAGCACGTTGGTAAATCATAACTGGTCTGTAAAGGCGTTAAGCAGGAATGTACACGTAATAACCGTTTTAGCAGATTGGAGAAGGCCGGGGTTTGAATTTGATGCCCTTCTGACTTCTGATTGGCATTATGACCACCCGAAATGCAACCGAACATTATTAAGGAAACACCTCGGCCAAGCTTTAGAAAAAAAGGCTCCCGTATTTTGTAACGGTGATGCGTTTTGTGTTATGCAGGGTAAAAAGGATCGGCGGGGTAGCAAGGGCGATGTTAGGCCCGAACATATGGTTGCTGATTATTTTGACGCGGTTCCAAGATCAGCGGCTGAAGAGCTTGCCGAGTTTGCTCCCGTATTAGCAGGGTTTGGGTACGGTAATCATGAAACGGCAATCATAAAGCACAATGAGACGGATGTGCTTCGGTCATTTGTGTCAACCATAAACCAAGAACACGGTGCAAAAGCGTTTTTAGGTGGGTATGGCGGCTGGCTTTTCTTTCGATTTGTGAACCCAAAAAATCCAAAGGAAATGATGACAAAACGAATGAAGTATTTTCACGGTTCTGGCGGTGGTGGAATCATGTCAAAAGGTACGCTGACCAATGTTCGGCAAGCAGCAATTTATCCTGATGCTGATATTGTCCATAAGGGTCACATTCATGAGTTATGGGAAATGACCCTGATGCAAGAAAGCGTTACATCTCAGGGGCGCGTATACCATAAGACACAAAAGCACATCTGTACATCGGCTTATAAGGAAGAATATGGCGATGGCGCAGAAGGTTGGCACATCGAACGCGGCGCACCGCCAAAACCGCTGGGTGGTTATTGGCTCAAATTTCAGGTGGACAAGCGAGCAAGAGCGCAGGAAATGTTTATATCAGCTACTCAAACCGTTTGATGCGTTACATATACCCCACAGAGGCCACAGGATCGCCGCAGACGAACGCAAACAGTTTTTGTATATACCAATCCACAAACAAATTGGCGTTGCCTACGGTTAATTCCTAGTGTTCTGCCGCGCATTCCTACTTGGTCGGCGTATTTGCTTGACCTTCGCTGACAAATATACCCCGCGTCTTTCCGATCTCTTGCATTATCCGCAAGGTGACATCAAGGTGGTGAAGGGTCTTTGCATCCGATCCCCGCTTCCGCAGGGCGTGTTTGGTGTATATGTACATCATAACATCCACCCATTCGCGGGCAGAAATGTCAAACCTGTCTTCGAGTTTGTCAACTACCGCCAAGATGTGTGGCAGTCTTTTTTCAGGATCGCTTATCATTTTGCTTTTTTATTTTTAGGATTATCCACCGTTTGATGGCCGCAACAATGCTTCGTTGTGCGTTTGTGGTGCGCGGTTCATCAGGCGCAAGGCTTTGTTCTGTCCAATGTAATTTCATGCGTCATCCCAGTTCAAAAGTTGATCAATACGTACTTCGTAGAGCAATGACATTTTCATAAGTACGCGCAGGCTTGGGGTCAGCTTGCCTTTCTCGTATCGGCAAAAAGTGTCCTTATGCACTTCCAACTTTCGTGACACATAATACTTTGACCAGCCATGTTGAAGACGTAGTCGCTTGATGTATTTCAGATCAATCATCGTATTTTTGCCTCATAAATATCAGCTAAATCATCCAGCCCAGCACTCCTAAGAACGCGAATTGAATCAACTGTTAGTCGTGCGCCCTGTTGGATGTTCTCCTGATACGGGACAAACTCCAAATTCATTTCCGAGCCAATTACTTCGGCGGGGATGTCAAGGGCAAAGCCTCGCGAAACGGGAATGATGTGGTTGCACGTATACCCGGCAGGGCGCGGCCCCATGTTGGTTTTGCTGATCTGCGTGTGGAGTTTGACGGTGTGTTTATAGGCGGCGTACCGCTTCGCCCTTGCGCCCTTCATAAGTCCAACCTCCAATCCGGTTCCTCTACAAAGACGCGCTTGATCTTCCATTCGTGGAATTTCATCGGCTCCTTTTCCACTAATTCGCGCATCGCTTGGATGGCCTCCGGTATACTATCGGCCTCCACGATTTTGTACGTGTCATCGTAGAAATTTTGTATTGTCCAAAAATCAAATGCCACTAAATACGTGTTCATTTCAGTTCCCCTTTAAGTATTCGTTTAGTAATGTAATGGCGTGGTCACAGCCGAAGGCAACGGCGCAACAATACCCCGCTGCCGACAGCCGTTCCAGCCACTCTTTTTGATTGGGCGTGAGCCTACCTTTCGGTTTCACCCGTTTCATTTCCAAAAACAAACCGTGTTTTTCACCGACAGGAATGGCGGCGAATATATCCGGCACACCAGCCCTAAGACCTTCGGCCTTCATCCACCGCCCTTGCCGGGGCGTTCGCTTCGCCGCGTTCGGTACAGCAAACACGTTTTTTAATCGCTTGTCATTTCGAGCGCGGATTTCGATGACCTTGAAAAACAAGGTTTGCTCTTGGTGTTCTGTCATTGCGATTTTATTGAGTTAATGATGCCGCGCATCGTTTATCATTTGTAGTCGGAAGGCCTGATGTCATAATGGTAAGCACCCTCAAACTTTCGCCGCATGACAAAGCCAGCGATTAACAAGTCGGTCAAGGCGGGACAGACCGACGATTGTGGGATACCTAAGATCGTGGCAACACCTTGAGCGCTGGCGGGTGATGTGATGGCAACCGTTTGAAGAATGCGATCTACCTGCGTGTCTTTTCGCGGTGCGCTCTTAGAATGATAAGCGCCGACAAAAGACCAGCCCGATGGATGCAAGACCTCGCGGCGAGATGGCTTCCTTTTGCGCGAAGGCGCTTCGGGTTTTGGCTCGGTTTTACCCTGAAGGTATCTGAGTATGGCAAGAAGTTCTTCGGCGGTGTCGGCCTTGATGGTTCCGACCTGTTCGTTTTCGATTGTGATCATTTGAGTTTCTCAATTAAATTGGACACTTGCTCGGCAGTCGTGGCGGCTTTCGCCCGTTTGACAAGATCAGCCTGATCGATTTCAGGCTCTCGCTTGATGAGCGACCACAGATATTTCTTCTGCTTGTCGGTTGGCGCACCCATCGGCGAGCCGTTCTGTTGGCTTATGGCATTGGCTACCTCATCAGCGGAAGCGTATTCCGTTCCTGCAAAACCACAGGCGGCAAGGGCGCGGCCTATTGCTGATGTCTCAGCATTTTCAAGAGCCGATGTTTTATTGATGTTGGACGATCCACGCACTTCTTCACCGTGTCCCGTTCCAATGATGCGCCCATCTGCATCGGTAATAACAGCGCGAATAATGACGCTCCGTTCATCGAAGTGATGCAGCTGGGTTTCAATACCCCATCCTTCATCTATCTTACACCGCTCACGAAACTCGGTGACACGCAGAGCCACCGTCTTGTATTGCTTGCCGTGAATGTTGACAATTCCTGAATCCTTTTTAGCCATCTTGTTTCTCCTAATTTTTAGTCCAACGGAAACGCCGATTTTCGGGCCTCCAATAGTGTTCGTCGCATAGCCAACCGGGAAAGCGTTCTTCGCCCGTCAACTCATGATCGCAACCTTTGTGAGCGCAGGGCCACACGGTATCATCCACAAACTTTTTTGGTCGTGGCACTTCGCGCACCGTTTCGGCCTCTGGGTTATTGGCCATCATCTCGTTGATGCGCTCACGCCGTTGGTCAAACCATTCGTTATCAATGCGCGTGGCCTCCTGCTCTTCAGGAGTTTTGCGGTAGTTATTCATTGTAGCGGCGGTAACGAGTGACGTACTGAGACAGGGCCGCAGACAACACGTTGGAAATGGTTTCGTCGTGGCCTTCTTCCCTGCGTTTTTGCATAATGTTTTTGGCCGCTTTGATTGTCTCCATTGGTACGCGCCCTGATACGCGCCCGCGATGCGGAATGTATTCCTCTTGGACGCTAAACCTAGATGCGTGGTGGTCATTGACTGCGGCAACGATATTGCCTCCCGCGTCATGTTCGTCGCAGAAAAAGGGGTTTCCATATACGGGATTGTCACAACGTATGCACTTCATCATTTTGCTACCTCAAAAAATTTATATGTGTATGTCTTGCGTTGGTATGGCCCAGCATATACTGACCCTGTGCAGATTAATTTTCCCTCCTTTGCCAAGTCTGAAATGGCTCGACGAACAGAAGTGATTGGTGTTTTGCTCCCCAAACAGGTCTGAATTTGCCAAGCGTGAATGGATCGTTCAGGCATTGTTTGAAACAACGCCAAAATCCGCTGTAATTGCGTGGTCGTAGATGCGCGGTGCAATTCGAGTTTGCCGCCTGTTTCGCTCGTAGTGTTATAGTACATTCTTTTCCTCCAAGATTTTAGTAGCACGTTCGAGGGCTGACACGCGGAAGAACGCCGAGCGGGTGCGGTCATCAACCTGCGCCGCCGCGTCAATCTTCGCAAGGTCAGAAAGCGGAATCATTAGACCCACCATCTTCTCGTTGGATTTATCTTTGATTTTCTTGCTCATTATTTCGTTTGATGATGATTGTTGAAATGGAATCTTTGATGGCGAACCACGCAAAGAAAGTAATCGTGCCGCCAATAAACATAAGGCCCACTATTGCGAGCGTGTAAATGAAGGCGATAAATACGGTGGTCATACTTCTCCAATTTGGTTACACCCGAAAAGCCCGTAACCGAAGAGGCCACAGGCGATGCGGGAGCGTGATTTTTTACCAGTTAATATCCGGGCCGTCCGGAAGGTGGCTAAACGTATTGTTAGCCGAGCGATATGCACAGACGGTGGCCGTTGGATATGCTTCCTGTGCATCTTCGAGGGTATCAAACCCGTCGATGTATTGTTTCTTTCTCTGCCCTGCTAATACGGAATTTCTAGCGTACCTACCCCACTCGTAAACGGAATAGCCAATACCATATCCAGCGGCTTCGATTGTAAGTTCTTTTCTTCTCGACATGATTTTCTCCAATTTGGTTACACCCGAAAAGCCCATGACCGTTAAGGTCACAGGCGATGCGGGAGCTGGGTGGAACTTCCTATATTTTTTCAAGGCTAAAAATACTGATTTGAGATTTTCGGGCTTTCACTTTGTATATCTCGGCAGGCGCACCATCGAAACGACCGTCTCGATTGTCAAAACTATGAAAGTTGACGCGGACACGGTTTCCTTCAAGAACTTCGACGATTGTTCCTATTCTGCCGCGTTCTCCCCGTACTCCTTTGATGGTGATAACTTCGTTTTTGATTGTGAAGTTTTTGTTAGATGAACCCATTTTTTACCTCTTTTGCTTAGTTGCATTTATATAATACATTAAAACTATTTAATAATCAACTATGAACACAGATATATAGATCACTACCCTCCATACAAAAAAAATCAGCGTGTCATGTGGCATATACGATATGACATACGCCAAACTTGTAATGTGTAACGCGACCCATTACACGATGCAAGGCTATCCCTCCGTAGCTATCCGCAGCCCTCCGTAGTTATCCGATTGCAATGATTTAAACAACACCAATCAACAAAAACAACAAAAACCAAAGTGTGCCATATACCATATCTGATATGACATACGCCAAATTCCTGATATTCCTGATATTCCTGATATTCCTGATATTCCAACAATTCCAACAATTCCAACAATTCCAACAATTCTAACAATTCCACCACCCTGTTTTTTTGTGCAACTCAGGTGGATATTGCTTACTTTGTTTTCACGCGCTGGGTCTGGTAAGGTCTTTCCCTGAATAGCGTTAACAGATTTCTTCGCTCGGCCCCGCAAGTAACCTTACTGCTTCGGGGTCGGGCTTTTTTTTGGTTGAACATTATGGCAGATTCAAACCCTTGGATGAAGTGGTGGGTCGGCGATTGGCGAAAAAACCCAAAGGTGAAATTATTATCAGCAGAAGCGCGTGGTGTTTGGCTAGAATGTTTGTGTGCGATGCACGAATTGAACGCCTATGAAATGAGGGGTACTGTGCGCGAATTATCAAAGATGGCAGGTGTCGAAAAAGACGAAATGGAACGCGCCATTGCGGAGTTGGAAAAGTACGGGGTGGCAGATATTGAATGGGACAGGTCTGGGACATTGCCACAAGTGTCCCTTGTATCTCGCAGAAGGAAAAGAGATGATGAAAACACCTTGTACGAGCGAGAAAGGAAGAAAAAGTATCGGGAATCAATCAGGGAAAACGACTTGTCCCAATCATGTCCCACAAATGTCCCTCTATCTGACTCTGTTTCTGTTTCTGTTTCTGCTTCTAATAAAAGAAAAAAGGTGTCAAAATCTGAAATAGAAACCCTGTATCAGCACTATCCAAAGAAGGTTGGTAAACGTGCCGCCCTTGTAGCTATAACGAAAGCCATTGAGCGCATCGCCTACCGCGAAGAAGATCCAGTTGCGTGGATGGATGAGCGCGTGGCCTTATTCGCTCGTTCACCCGTTGGGCAGGGGTCATTTTGTCCGCACCCATCAACATGGTTCAATCAGGACAGATTCGATGACGATCAAGCAGAATGGCAGAAGACCGAGAAAAAGGAAAGGCCGAAATGGGGCGAAACTGACAAGGTGGCCAAGTCACGTTCCTGTTGCGTATGTGGCGGCAAGGCTACCCACACGTACCAAACAAAACATTATTGTGAACAACACGATCAATACTCAAAATGAATACAGCTCAGAAGATCAGACAAGCAAAAACGGTGGTATATTGGATGCGTCAATTTCAAATAAAAGGAGATAAGGCACTACCCCGCATGAAGGAGGAAATTTTTTGGCACATTATCAAAATCGTTTCGGAAGAATCGGGCGTTGATTTTGACGCTATTCTCAAGCCCGGCAGACAGGGATACCTAGTCTGCGCTCGTTTTGTGTTTATCCTGCTTCTGCGTGAGTACACCGACAACACGTTCAGCGAAATAGCATTCAGCGTCTACGGCAAAGATGGTCGACATGACAACGCTTTCCACGCCTGTCGCAACGCATCCGAGCGCATCAATCACGAAGGTTATTCGGATTACACCTTTTTATACAAGTCTGCTATTGAGCGAATCGTATATCCGAAACGGCGATACATTGTCAAGGTTGCGCCATGAGATCAGCCCAGTTGAGCATTACCGATGACGGTGATCTGTGCATCTCGCTTGAATCGGAATCTTTTATTTTTGATAAGTACACTTTACTGGAACGCTTACATCAGGCTCCCCAAAGTTTGCGAATGGTGGATTGTCTTGCAATCAGAGCAAGGCGCAGGAAGGGCGCAAGCGTGTCCGAGATTGCCAAGCAGTTTGGCGTTCATGTCCGCACCGTATACCGAGTTACCTCCCCGGATTGGAAACTGTAATTGATGAAAATGCTTTTTTGCTTTTGCTTTCTTATCTTCAAAGATGGAGCCAATCGAAAAAGTTGATATTCTGCCGCCCGCCCGCGTTCCGTCAAATGCACCTACGCAGAAGCTCCGCACTTTGAAATTAAACCATATATGGGTTATGAAAGCAATTCTGAACAGATTGAAGGAAGCAAGCTCATGGGCGGGCGTAGCTATTTTAGGCGGTTTATTCGGTCTTGAAGCCGAAGAATCAAACATCATTTGGCAGGTTGTCACAGCCATCGCCGCCGCCGTTGCTATTTTCCTCCCTGAAAACGGCGAGACGAAGACGGAAACGAACGACTGATGCCAAAATTTGGGACACGTAGCAAAGCCGTGTTGTCCGAATTGCATCCTGATCTTCAAAACGTACTTGCTGAAGCCATCAAGGTGGTAGATTTTATATGCTATGAGGGCCACCGCTCACATGAGCGACAACAGCAGTTGTTTGATTTGGGCAAGAGCAAGGCAAGACCGGGGCAATCGAAGCACAACACGACACCATCACAGGCCGTTGATCTTTGGGCGTACCCAATAAACTGGGACGAACTTCAACAACAGACCCACGTTGCTGGAATCATCATAGGCATCGCTCATTCGATGGGCGTAGCAATGCGTTGGGGCAACGACTGGGATCAAGACGGTGATACCCGCAACAATGGATTCGATGACCTGCCACACTTTGAGTTAATGTAATGAGCAAAACCAGCAAAATATCAGACCTGACGTTTGACCCAAATAATGCGCGTGTTCGCACCGCAAAGGGTGAAGCCATGATTCAGGAATCGTTGCAACAAGTCGGCGCGGCGCGTTCAATTGTCATCGACGAAAACGGGGTCATCCTTGCCGGGAACGGTACGGTTGAAGCGGCTGGACAGATTGGTATCGACCGCGTGAAGATCGTTGAGGCCTCTGGCGATGAAATCATTGCCGTGCGCCGTTCAGGATTGACGGATGAGCAGAAGAAAAAGCTGGCCTATTATGACAACCGCACAGGCGACGAAGCCCAATGGGACATGGAGCAGGTGGCAGCCGACCTTTTAGGTGGGTACGACTTCCTGAACGAACTGTTTGATGATGTTGAAATACCAGCACCCGAACAGCAGGGCGGTGACGAACTACCCGAAGACCCCGCCGAAGTGTTGCGTGAGAAGTGGGGCGTGGAGTACGGTGATCTCTGGCAAATCGGCGACCACAGGATTCTATGTGGTGACAGCACGAAGAAGGAGGACGTGGACAGATTGCTTGATGGGGCCGAGGTTGGTGCGATTATTACTGACCCTCCCTACGGGATAGGCATTGATGGGCAAAAGAAAAGCACAAATAAGAACCCTAAACACAATAGAAAGCACCACGAGTTTCGCGGCTGGGATCAGGATAGGCCAGGAAGTGAGGTGTTTTTGTCTATACTATCAATGGGGTGCGCCGTTGGGATATGGGGCGGCAATTACTTTGCAGATATGTTGCCACCCAGCCGGGGGTGGGTTTATTGGAGTAAGGGGCAGGACGGCTTATCAATGTCAGACGGGGAGCTTGCGTGGACTAATACCAGTCAGCCCCTGCGGTGTGTTACGGTAAATCGCGGCGCTCTTATTGGGTCTATGCACCCAACCCAGAAGCCCGTGGAGGTTATGGAGTTCCTTATTAAATACGTAAAACCGGAGCCGGGTGGTGGGCCGCTTCTTGACCTGTTCGCAGGATCTGGAACCACTTTTGTCGCCGCCCACAACGAAAGCCGTATTTGCTACGCAATGGAGATTGATCCCGCGTATGTAGCGGTATGCCTTGAGCGCATGGCGCAACTGGGGTACGAACCAGAGCGCGTGGCCAATGTCAAAAACGTAATGGTATAAAAATGTACAGCACATCGGAGTTTTTAAAGGCTATTGATAAAAGTGGCGGCTACGTGTCTCTAATTGCCGAGCGCGTGGGGTGTGCGCCGAAGACGGTGTATAAATGGATCTCAAAGGATGAGGATGTGCGCGAAGCCATCGAAAAGGAAAAACTCAAGCAGATTGATCACGCCGAGGGCAAACTGCAATCGTTGATTCAAAAGGAAAACCCGACCGCGATAATCTTCTACCTGAAAACACAGGGCAAAGATCGTGGCTATGTTGAGCGGCAGGAAGTCGCAGGCGTAGCCGAAAGCCCATTGTCGTTCAGATGGACTGAAGGAGATGATTGAGATGAAATTAACTCCAATGTGGGGATATGAAGACCCACCCACGCCGAAGGGCTTGAACTGGGAAGACATACAAGTCGGCGGCTGGTATCGCTACGAGGAAACACCGTCATTTACCTGTCGCAAGGTGGATGCAACCACCTACGAGCAATGGAGCCATAATTCCCTTTTTTGTGGCCGAAGAAGCGTCACGATTTTGATGAAGGGATATTACCATCCATGTAGTGGACTTGGACGAAAGTGATTGAGATCAACAAAACATATTTGCCCGCTTCAAAGACCTCGTGCCATTACCGTGTTCTCGGTGGCGGTGCGGGGTCTGGCAAGTCTGTATTTGTGGCCCAGAACATCTTACAACGGGCAGGCCGTGAGGGCCGCAGGATCTTAGTGGTGCGCAAGACCGCCCGAACGCTTAGACATTCGACGTTCCAACTGTTCCTCGACATTCTCAGCGCGATGAAGCGCACTTCAATGGTGCGTGTTCACAAGTCAGAAATGAGACTGGATTTCCCCTCTGGCGGGGCCATTCTCCACGCTGGCCTTGATGACGCGGAAAAGATCAAGTCTATCGCCGAAATTGATGACATATGGGTAGAAGAAGCCACCGAGATTAGTAAGCTCGACGCGCAACTGCTTGACCTGCGCCTGCGCGGTAAAGGGTGGCAACAGATCACGTTCACCTTTAACCCAACCGTTTTGGCGAAGTGGATTCGTACTTGGTTGGCCGAACGCACCGACACCGACAGCCCTCACGCTGAGGATGTATACGTCCAATTCACCACCGCACTAGATAATCCTTGGGCAGGTGATGAATATATTAAGCGACTGAAGACGCTACCCGAAGACCTCCGCGAGGTATACTTGAAAGGCAAATGGGGCGAAGCCCTGCGCGGTTTGGTGTACCCTGATTACACCGTCACCGATACGGCATGTGAACCCTCATTCTACGGCCTTGACTTTGGATTTAACAACGCCACCGCATTGGTGGGCATCCAAAACGCCGATACAGCGATGCGACTAGATGAGATATTGTATGAATCAGGGCTAACGAATACCGATCTGATACAGCGCATGGAAACGCTTATCAAAGACAAGAGCGTCAGAATTTACTGCGATGCGGCAGAACCCGCCCGAATCGAAGAACTTTCCCGCGCAGGATTTAATGCGCACCCAGC